>Ga0099364_10008491_pt1 | contig 14447 bp, 14 predicted proteins | sample TergutTh196P3_FD_73070 | JGI IMG/M metagenome (GOLD analysis project Ga0099364, IMG submission 73070) | Microcerotermes parvus P3 segment gut microbial communities from Pointe-Noire, Republic of the Congo - Th196 P3 | ecosystem: Host-associated > Arthropoda: Insects > Digestive system > Gut ... | reverse complement strand
CATTTCACGCCACGACGTGCCCGACTGTTCCTGTATGATTCTAAACAACGGCGGAGTATCAAACATATTATCCTTAATAATATTCATGTTATCGACAAAATGCAGTATTTTTGTTTGTGCGCCTCCTGAACAGTGTATCATTCCGTGAATTGCAGGACGCATCTCTTCCAAAATTTTTCGTATCACGGGCGCATACGTTCGTGTGGGCGAAAGTACCAATTTGCCAGCGTCAAGACATAATCCTTAGATAGCGTCTGTAAGACGGTAACTGCCTGCATACGCCAAATGGCTGTCAATGGCATGGTCATAACTTTCGGGGTATTTTGTTGATAAATATTTTGCAAACACATCATGTCGCGCCGAAGTAAGCCCGTTGCTCCCCATGCCGCCATTGTAGGTCTTTTCGTATGTTGCCTGTCCCGACGATGAAAGACCAACAATCACATCGCCTGCGCAAATCCGTTCATTCGTAATCACATCGCAACGTTTCATACGACAAACAACCGTCGAATCGACAATAATAGTGCGCACAAGGTCGCCCACGTCGGCTGTTTCGCCTCCCGAAAGATACATCTCTATCCCGAAAGTGCGCATTTGGTTGATAAACTCTTCCGTACCTTCGATGATAGCTGCAATTACTTCGCCCGGAATAAGCTTCTTGTTACGTCCTATTGTTGACGATACAAGAATTTTGTCCACAGCTCCTACACACAGCAAATCGTCGGTGTTCATCACCAGCGCATCCTGTGCAATTCCTTTCCATACTGACAAGTCGCCCGTTTCACGCCAATACATGTACGCTAATGACGATTTGGTTCCGGCTCCGTCGGCGTGCATGATGTTACAATATTCAGGGTCGCCGCCCAAAATATCGGGCAACACCTTACAGAACGCTCTGGGGTACAAACCCTTGTCAATATTCCTAATAGCGCTATGTACCTCTTCTTTTTCTGACGATACACCGCGCTTCATATAACGACTGTTCATCATTTTATATACTGCAAAAATCGTGCCAAAAATCGTGTACTGTCAAAATATTTTTACAAATAAGATTTTGAAAAAAAAGTGAAATTTTATTTATCTTAAAAACAGCGCATTGAATAATAAGGTGAAAAATATTTCAATTTTTTTTCAATTTTTTGAAAGTTTGGCACGGTATTTGTAAGATGATAATTGAGTTCTTAATTTAATAAATATCATTACCATGAAAACAAAGGTTGATTCCAGTTTTTCAACGAAAGGTAATAAGAATTTCGGTCTTGTAAGAAATTCTTTCTTTGTACGCAAGTACAGAACCACGTTGTAAAAATTGAGCCGTAACTACAAGGTAGTCTGAGCGGCTGATTTTTAAACGAAGAAAGTTAACTCACAAACACACGCACTCAAGAAGATTTTGAGTGCTTTTGAATCGAAAGTTTGAATTAATTGATGATTATTGTTTTGTTTGGTGGAATGAGTTGGCGACGAGCTGACTCATTCTATTTTTTAAAATCAAAAAGCACAATTAGATACGAAATAATTACCATAATACTTTCATCTCTCTCCCCCAAGAAGGCGCCCAACCCCAAAAAGGCGCCTTCTTACTTTATTTTCCGGATACTGTCATTTGCAGTCCCTTTTCCTTAATAAGTCTTCTAAGGTTTATAAGCGCATAGCGCATCCTGCCTAATGCCGTATTGATACTGACATTGGTATGCTCGGCTATTTCCTTAAAGCTGAGGTCGCCATAGTGACGAAGAAGAATTACCTCTTTCTGCTCTTCGGGAAGATAGTCTATCAAATTGCGCACATCGGCATATATTTGATCCTGTACTAATGCATCTTCGATTGTCTGTTCCGAATAGCGCGTTGAATTTAGTATCGGAACAGAAAAACTATCTGTGGAACAAACATTTAACTGTTTTTCCTGTCGAAAGTGGTCGATAATCAAATTGTGCGCAATGCGTGTTATCCACGGCAGGAAGCGCCCTGTTTCGGAGTATCGTCCGTTTTTCATTGTGGTGATAGCCTTAATGCATGTTTCCTGAAAAATGTCTTCCGACTTGTGACGGTCTTTGACAGTATATATAATGTACGAAAACAAGCGATTCTTGTGACGTTCTATTAACGTCTCAAAACTCTTACCATCTCCTGCAATAAACTGTTCTATCAGAGTTTGATCTGATAATCCCTGTAACTTTACCATCTTACTATTTTTTTATTGGTTCAAGCGTTGATTTTTTCGATAAACTATGCTTTAAGTTATTAATTATCAATCATTATTTCGTACATCAAGACAGACCCCAAAGGCGCAATGGTTTGCTTGCTGTTTTTATCTGTGTATGGGTCATCGCCATACATTATTCTGTAGGGCATCACGACAGAAATTTTTCCACCTATTTTGACCGATTCGAACATTTCAGCAAACTTTTTGTCCCATCCCGTCTTTGACTGATTTGTAACACATGGTAACGGTATGTTATTTTGCAAGAAGTATGATTCGGTATATTTTGTTTTTACAGATGAAACTTCAACATCGTCGCCACTTCCTTCTTCAATATGATAGACAACGTAAAAATCTCTACCGTTATCCTTAATTGTGATAGTATCAATTTCGTTGTTGAACCCCTTCATTGCACAGCGCATCAACTCTTCCTGATAGGTCTTCAAATCGGTATCAATCACCTTAACAAGTTCTACTTCAAATTTTCGCGTAATGAAATCCTGATGATTTAATATTCTCGAAGGAACATATACAGAGGCGCGTTCATTTTCGCGCAAATTATCAATACCTGTACTTATTCGCGGGTCGGTCGTCGGTTGCCATAGTTCGGGTCCTCCTTCCCTGTATGTAGAAGAATTTTGTGCGCCATAGGCTCGCCAATCCTTGAAACTAACCTGCTCTGTAACGTCTTCGAAAAGAAAACGGCATATGTAGTTTACCAACAAGTGATCGCCGGGTTCAGGCTGGATATTGTCAGGATATCTCTCCGTTATTTCGATATAGATACCATTTTCGAAAACGGCATCAGGTCTGTTTTCTTTTATCCATTCTTCCAACCGCGCCTCTTCTTTTGCCCACTTTTCAGCAATATCATCTCTTCCGCATGAATAAAGGAAAATTGCCGATAACGTACATAAGAAAACAAAATACTTTATGTTCATGACAAAATTTTTGCTATATAACATATAATGTATAGACGTGAAATTGGAAAAACGTTGCGTGATATTTTTAATTTTTAACATTTATTAACTCTATTTCGAAAACAACCGAAGTGTATGGCGGCACAATCCCCAGAACAGAACCATCGGTACCAAAAGCCTGTTCGGAAGGCATAATTACTAATGCTTTGCCGCCGTTTCGCATATTGCCCAGCGCTTTTTCCAACCCCGATATTACCTGCCATTGCTGTCCGTATACGAACTGCAAAGGCTCGTCGCGTTGGCGCGTTGAATCGAAGAATCGTTCATTCAAAAAGTAACCTTCATAGTGTATCGTAATAGTATCGCCGATTGAAACAAGGGGACCTTCGCCCGGCTGGATCTCAATAAGGTATATTCCGTCATCGGTAGGCTCTATTTCTATTTTTTCTTCGTGTATGTACTGTTTCAGAAGCAGTTTTTCGTATTCGCCCAAATCTTCAATCCAATGCAGAAAAGACAGTTTTTCAAACTCGTATTCGGCAGATGTTTGGATATCTAACAGTTTGACGGCTATTTTCATTTTTCCGTCATCATTTTTCAAATAGTCGGGCATGTCTCTGTTTAGGGTTTTTCCGTAGAAATCGAGCGCTGAAATGATAAATTGCGCCGAATCGTCTCGGCACATCATGGTTAAGCACTTGTCTATGGAACCCGGAAAATCGGGTTCTGTTACCTGAAATTTTGTGAAGCCGCTGAAAAATACAGAATCGTCCATTGTCATATATGAAATATTGACGGTTACGTAGTCGCCAAAACGGCAGCATCTATCAAGTTCGCCAATAGTCAATAATTTGTAATAGACGTCATCTTCGGCTTTTTTGAATCCCGGATATGGATTGTGACATGAAACCAAAAAAATGATACCCAAGAAAGTTGCAATTGCAAATTGCATTATATTCCGAGCGGCATTGCAAATGCCGCTCAACGTCGTCGCAGGAGATGTTGAAATAAATTCAGCATGACGGGGCATCACTTGAAACCTGAAACTTGAAACTTGAAACTTGAAACTTGAAACTTGAAACCTGAAACTTGAAACTTGAAACATGTCATCTGAAACTTTAAATTTGAAACTTGAAACTTGAAACCTGAAACTTTTTTTCCGCTATTACCAAATCTTCCGGCGTATCAATAGCGATATTTTCACCTTCTGTCTGTATCACGCGTATACAAAAATCGTTTTCGAGCCATCGGTTTTGTTCGAGCGATTCGGCAATTTCGAGCGGCGAAGGCTGTAACTTGGTCAAACGGCAAAGAACATCGGCGCGATAGGCATACAAACCAAGATGCCGGTAGAAAACGTGACGGTTGAGCCATTCGTCTTGAGAAAAACCGCGTATGTGCGGAATTGCCGAGCGACTGAAATATATGGCGCGTCCCGTCGTGGTCATTACTGCTTTGACATTGTTAGGATTAAGCATATCCGAAAGATTTTCAAACGGCTTCACCACAGTGGCAATTTGCGTGGACGCATCATCGAAACATGCCGCCAAACGAGAAAGCGTCTGCGGGTCTACAAAAGGTTCGTCGCACTGTATGTTTACTACAACATCGGCTTTCGCGCCCGTTTCGTTCTGCATAATACCCAAAGCTTCCGCACAACGGTCGGTGCCGCTACGGTGTTCGGGCGAAGTCATAACTGCATGACCTCCAAAACGCCGAACCTCTTCAGCGATACGTTCATCATCGGTAGCCACAGCAACCGTTTCGAACGCCTTTGAAGCGCGACGGTATACCCATTCGACCATAGCATAGCCGCCAAGCCGCACCAAAGGTTTGCCCGGAAAACGCGTAGACGCATATCGCGCAGGTATGATACCAAAAATCTTCAATTGACGATTACAAAATTAAATTTTTGCAAAAGTATAAAAAATTTTTGAATAATATGTTTTTTTTCAAAAATATTTTTTATTCACAAACTTACATAAGGAATTATTACGAAATAAAATGTCCATCATTCAGGAAAAATTGAGTAATTATACTCGCCATGAAATTTGTTTGGACACAAATTAATTTTTTTTGCATGTTTTAAATAATATTACTATCTTTGCAACGTTATATATATAATAAATAAAAGATTTTATATGTTGAAGAAAAGTATTCTTTTGATTGCAGTTATAGCAATTGCCGGTTCGGTTAGCGCCCAGGTGCGACCGGGAATTAAGGTGGGTTATAATTTGGTGGGTGTAATAGCGGAAGACAATTATGGTAGACCCTCAAGTGAGTCGGGTTATCCTGATAATTTTAAAATGAAATCGGGGTTTCAAGGCGGATTGATTGCCGATTGTCCAATTAACGATTTTTTGGCGATACAGCCGGGAGTAAGGTTTGCCATGCTGGGCTTCATCGATGACCATAAACCAAATCAACATCATTTGAGAAAGTTTTCGCTGTATTACCTGCAGGTTCCGGTATATGCTCAATATCGTTTGAACGTTGCTGAAGAAACAAATGTCGTGTTTCAGGCAGGTCCGTATGCTGGCTTAGGACTTTTTGGACGACAGGTATTTATCCAAAATGGTAAATCACCAGATAATTTTTCCGATGACCTAAAGAAAATGAATTTTGGAAGCGAAATTCAGTTGTTCGATTATGGTATTGGCGTAGGCGCCGGCATTGAGTTTTTCAGGTTTCAGTTGATGGTATCCTACGATTTCGGACTGAATAAAGTAGATTTTGAAAAAAAAGGTCGGGGGTTTGTTTACGATCTCGGTATGCACAATCAATGTCTTTCAGTGACGTTCGCCGTAATTTTTGGTCGTAGAGACCCTCTGCAAAATCAAAGAGACTGATTGCGATATGTTTACTGCCGAAGATTTAAAACAATTTCATGCAAAAGGCATCGAAATGGCTGTTGTGGAACGGCAATTGGAATATTTCAGGAATGGTTTTCCTTTTCTGCGGCTTGAAAGCGCCGCTACCGCCGGCAACGGTATACGAACGTTGACCGACGATGATACCGAAAAATTGGAACAATCATACAGTCAAAAACTCGGAAAACGAAAAGTATTCAAGTTTGTGCCTGCATCGGGCGCCGCTACGCGCATGTTCAAAGATTTGTACGAGTTCTTGCAATCCGACAACGAAAACGCCTCCGTAAAAGAAGTAATAGACCATCTGGAAGATTTTGCATTTTGTCCTGATTTGAAACAAATTATGAACAAAAAGCACATCGCAATATCCGACAGGAAAAAAATTGTAGCCGCCATACTTCAGCACGACGGCTTGAACTACGGAAACCTTCCGAAAGGAATGTTGCTGTTCCATAAATATGCGGACGATGTTCGCACAGCGCTTGAAGAACATTTGGTAGAAGGCGCAAACTACGCAAAAAATACCGATGGCTCGGTCAATCTGCATTTTACAGTGTCGCCGGAACATCAAAATGGTTTTGAAGAGTTGGTAAACAAAAAGTTGAAAAAGTATTCAGACTTGTTCGGTATACATTATAATATATACTTTTCGCAGCAAAAGCCTTCGACCGATATTCTCGCGGTAGACGTAAACAACCTTCCGATACGCAATGCCGATGGAAATATACTTTTCCGCCCCGGCGGACATGGAGCATTGCTCGAAAACCTGAACGAAATTGACGCAGACATAATATTCATAAAAAATGTTGATAATGTTGTGCCAGACAGACTGAAGCCCGCTACTGTAAAATACAAAAAGGCGATTGCCGGACTTTTGTTAGAACTTCAGGAGCAAACTGCCCAATACATTCGGCTATTGCGCGATGGCGAAAGTAGCAATGATTCATTAAACGAGGCGTTGATTTTTCTGCAAAACAGTCTGTCATTTCAACCGCCTGTCGCAATTTCGACATGGACAAACGAAGAGAAGAAATCATACTTCCTGAAAATACTGAACCGTCCTATTCGTGTGTGCGGCATGGTTAAGAACGAGGGCGAACCGGGTGGCGGACCGTTTTGGGTACGCAACTCGGATGGTTCCATATCGTTGCAGATTGCAGAATCATCGCAAATAGACATGAACGACCCGCAGCAAAAAGCAATGGCGGCAAAAGCAACGCATTTCAATCCCGTTGATTTGGTCTGCGCCGTGAAAGACAATGAAGGAAACCGATTCAATCTTTTGGAATTTAGAGACCCAAACACAGGATTCATCTCGAAAAAATCAAAAAACGGTATAGAACTGAAAGCGCAGGAACTGCCCGGATTATGGAACGGCGCGATGGCGCATTGGAACACCGTTTTTGTAGAAGTACCGATAGAAACGTTCAATCCGGTGAAAACGGTAAATGATTTGTTGAGGGTGCAGCATCAGTAAATACGTTCTTACTTCACCCACAATATCGCCTGCGTCATCAATTTCTTTAAACTTGGATTTGACCATGCCTGATTGTCGTGTCCAAGCAATATTGTAACTACTTTCGAATTGCCGTATTTGTTTGCCCATGCTATTGACGGCGTGCTTAACGGTTCGTCGGTAGCGAGCAGCACATGAACATCCGGATTTACAACGCCGTTTGCATACGCTTCGTCGATAATGTCGAAATCCTTAATTCCCTTTGTGACAGGGTGCTTCTTATCGGCAACCTTTGCGCGAATCTTTACGTTATGTTTAAAGGAAGAAGCCGGTTGCGCAACGCCATTGGCGTCTGTCCAGCGTCTTTCGTAGTAACGACCGCCAATAATGGTCTTATATTCGTCCCAATTCTGGTACGAACAATAAGCATGGTGCCACACTACCATACCTTTTCCGACATTCAGACAATCAATAAAATCCATTTTTTCCTGTTCGCTGATTCTTTGCGGCATATCGTAAAACAGAACGACATCGTACGAATCGCGGTTTTCGGGTCGAAACATTGCCAAAGCGTCTGGATGTTGCACTTCGGCTACCGAAATGCCCGGAAGCGAATTAAGGAACCTGTCAAACGGTTCGCGGTCGAAGTCATGCCCGCCAGTGACCAATAAAACGCGCACAGGCTGTCTTCTTCTTTGTGCCAAGGCGTCTGCATTGCATAACATAATCAATGACAAAATGGCGATAATGATAATTTTTGCTTTCATAGAAATTTTTTTTTATTAAACGATGCAAAAATAATACATTTTTTTATAACTTTGTAAAAAATTTTTTATTATTCATAATAATGAAATCCAAAAATCAGGCAGTTTGGTATAAGGGAACAAGCGTAAATGAGGCAATAGAACGGTTTACCGTTGGTTCCGACAGAGAGATGGACATGTATTTGGCGCGGTTCGATGTTTTGGGAACCATCGCGCATATTCGTATGTTGGCAAGCATTGGACTGCTGACTTGCGAAGAATTGCCCGTGCTTGAAGAAGAATTGCGGGAGATATACAAACGCATAACAGATAACGATTTTTGTATCGAAGATGGCGTTGAGGATGTTCATTCGCAGGTTGAACTGATGCTTACGCGTCGATTGGGCGATGCCGGCAAAAAAATACACAGCGGACGTTCGCGTAACGATCAGGTGTTGGTAGACATTAAGTTGTTTATTCGTTGCCAAATAGAAGAAATCGTAAAAAGCGTCGTCAGTCTTTTCGATGTATTAATCGCACAATCAGAGCGATACAAGGACGTTTTGACGCCCGGTTATACTCATTTGCAGGTAGCCATGCCGTCGTCGTTTGGGCTATGGTTTGGCGCTTATGCCGAAAGCCTGACAGACGACTTGCGTTTATTGCAGGCGGCATGGCAGGTGGCAAATCAAAATCCGCTCGGCTCGGCGGCAGGCTACGGTTCGTCGTTCCCGCTGAACCGAACGATGACAACCCAGTTGTTAGGATTCGACGACTTGAGTTACAACGTAGTTTACGCACAGATGGGACGCGGCAAAACCGAAAAAACCGTATCATTCGCAATGGCGTCAATTGCAGCAACATTATCGCGTTTCAGCGCTGACGCATGTCTGTATATGTGCCAAAACTTCGGATTTATCAGTCTACCCGATGAACTTACAACCGGCTCAAGCATCATGCCGCACAAGAAAAATCCTGACGTTTTTGAACTTATCCGCGCCAAGTGCAACAAAATACAAGCCTTGCCCGCCGAAATAACCCTATTGGTAAACAATTTGCCATCAGGCTATTTTCGCGACATGCAGATTCTGAAAGAGACGCTTTTCCCCGCTTTCGCAGAAATGAAAAATTGTATCGACATGCTGACGTTCATGGCGGAAAAAATTATCGTCAATAGAAATATACTCGAGGATGACCGTTACCGTTATCTGTTCAGCGTGGAGGTTCTCAATACATTGACGTTAAGCGGTACGCCCTTCCGCGATGCTTACAGGGAAACAGGAACAGCAATTAACGAGGGACGGTTCAATCCCGTAAAAACCGTTGAACACACTCATGAAGGCAGTATAGGAAACCTCTGTAACGACAAAATACAGGCAAAAATGGAGATTGTTCTTAACGGATTTTCATTTGAAAAGGCAAACAAGGCATTGAATAAACTTATTGCGACCTGATATACTCCGCCTTTTGTACCTCTTTCTGTCTTCTATTATTTTTAACAGAAAAAATTTTTTGCATTGATTATAATTATTTTTGTTACTTTTGCAATCAGAAATCAAAAATCAAAAATTGAATGGCATTTTTCGGATTATTTTCCAAAGAAAAGAAGGAGAGCCTCGAAAAAGGGGTTGAAAAGACAAAAGAAAATTTGTTTCAGAAGTTAACACGCGCTGTTATCGGCAAATCGAAAGTCGATGACGAAGTGCTTGATAACCTCGAAGAAGTATTGATAACTTCCGATGTTGGGGTTGAAACTACTTTGAGAATTATCAAACGTATTGAAGACCGCGTGGCACGCGATAAGTTGATGAATACCGCCGAATTGAACGCTGTTCTGAAAGAAGAGATAGCCGGCATGTTGGAAGAAAACAATATGGAAAACGTAGACAGTTTTGAATCCATACCAACAGCAAAACCTTATGTGATAATGGTTGTAGGCGTCAATGGCGTTGGCAAAACTACCACGATAGGCAAATTGGCATATCATTTCAAGAAAGCCGGAAAAAAGGTCTATCTTGGCGCTGCCGATACTTTCAGGGCTGCGGCTGTAGACCAGTTGGTTATCTGGTCAGAACGCGTTGGAGTCGATATTGTAAAGCAACAGATGGGCGCCGATCCAGCATCGGTAGCCTTCGACACTATCAAATCGGCAAAAGCCAACGACGCCGACGTGGTAATCATCGACACTGCCGGACGTTTGCACACAAAGATAAACCTGATGAACGAACTGTCGAAAATTAAAAAAGTGATGCAAAAAGTAATTGACGATGCTCCGCATGAGGTGCTTTTGATACTCGACGGCTCTACCGGTCAAAATGCCTTCGAGCAGGCAAAGCAGTTTACAAAGGCAACCGAAGTTACTGCTCTGGCGCTAACCAAATTGGACGGAACGGCAAAAGGTGGCGTAATTCTGGGTATTTCAGACCAGTTCAAAATACCGGTCAGATATATTGGAGTGGGTGAAAAAATGGAAGACCTGCTGATATTTAACAAATATGAATTTGTGGATTCACTTTTTAAGTAAGACGATTAGACAGTAAGATAGAGTAAATGTCGATAATCAGGGACTTTCTTTTATGGCTTGAGGAGCATCAAACAGGCATTCTGACCACCATTGCAGTACATCTGCTAATTATTTGCGCAATTCTGATAATGAAAATCAGGACCAATATAGAACGTGAATACACCATTATGATCGACTTTTCGAAAATTGATTTTGATATGGAGGAAATACTGTCTGAAGAAAATCAGCCACAACAAATAATCGCTCAGGAATTTCAGCAGGATAACATCATTCGTAATATACCTGTTAACGTTGCCGATCAGCGCGCTGTGGAAAGCATCGAAAGGATGATACGCGAAATAAAAGAAGAAGAAAACATCGTCGACCCGCAGCATCCTCAAGATGTTCCCGCCGAAACCGCCACAAACGATAATGAAAGTTTCTACAATGAAAGATTGGATAATACCGTCGGCGAGCGCACCGTTTATACGGGACCAACTACGGTCTTATACGACCTTCCCGGCAGACAATATACGTATATGCCGCGCCCGTCGTACAGATGTCGTTCGGGCGGCACGATTGTTGTAAACATAACAGTGAATGGCAATGGCTACGTTATTGACGCCAACATAAACGTAAGCAGGTCAAACTCGGAAGACCCTTGCCACATTAACGCCGCAATTCAAGACGCCCAACGTTCACGATTCAACGAATCGCCCATCGCAAGACAGCAAGGAACTATAACCTATATATTTCAAGCGCAATAAAGTTTCAAGTTTCAGGTTTCAAGTTTCAGGTTTCAAGTTCAATCAATAATCAATAATCAATATTCAATAAAAATTTGTCAATATTTTCAGAAATACTCACGGGTTTTGCCGGTCTTTTTTTGCCCAATGTATGCGCGTGTTGCTCAACAGGTTTGATGCGAGGCGAAGAATATGTATGCAGTCACTGCTTATACGGGTTGCCTGCCACGAATTTCCACAATAAATATGACAATCCGGTAGCGCAAATTTTTTGGGGACGCGCAACAGTTGAAAATGCTACGGCAGGTTATTTTTTCCGCAAAGGCAGCAGAATACAGAATATTGTGCACCAAGTAAAATACAAGGGACAAAAGGAAATGGGAACCATGATGGGACAAGAAATGGGTAAATACCTGCGCGAAAGCAGTTTTAGCGAAATCGATCTCATTGCGCCTGTTCCGCTTCATGTAAAGAAACTTCGCAAACGAGGCTACAACCAGTCAGAGTGGATCGCACGCGGAGTCGCTAAAGTCCTTGATAAACCGTTGGACGTACAGACATTAGTCCGCCGCTTTCTCACCGATTCGCAAACACGTAAAAGACGTTTCGACCGATGGGAAAATGTTGATTCAGGCTTCGAACTGACAAATTCAGATACATTTGCCGGACGGCACATTTTGCTCATAGACGATGTCATAACAACCGGAGCAACGCTCGAAGCGTGTATTCATGCGGTATTGTCGGCGCCCGAAACAAAAGTAAGCGTGGCAACATTGGCTTTTACAACTGCATAGAATGATATGTTTATCGCAGAACTCGCGCTGTTACGTTGCTAATCATTCCGCGTTCATCTGCGGGCGGCGTTCCAATATATTCAACGCTTACAGTCGGCTGGGCTGGTCGTCTTCTGCCGGTTCGTATGGGGGCGCTGTAGATAACCTGATTTTCCCCGCGCAATGTTCCTTCAAGGAAGATTACATATCTTCCTGCCGGAACTGCAACGCCACGACTGTCTGTACCGTCCCAACTATAAGATAAACTTCCTGCAGCGGGAGTGGCTCCGGTAAAACCGTCCACCCGAAAATTTTCCGTAGCGGAAATGCCCGATTGCTTCACCCATAAAGGAAGTGACGACGATCTGCGCTGCCAGCCGCCATTAGCGGTGAAGGCGGTAGCGTAAAGGGTTGTTATATAGCGTCCATTGTCGTCCTCAATCCACACTGCGAACTGGTTGCTTCCAGAGCCTGATTGTCGCGTAAAAGTAAACGACAACTCGGCTACCGGCTGGGATGTTGCTGGAACAGCGCTTACAAAAGCAAATCCCACAAAAACTGATAAACTGCAAAGGCAGATTGCTACCGCAATAACATTCCTGAATTTTGATTTACTATTTTTCATATTACTTTATTAAAACTATTTTATTAAAACTATTAAAATTATACAACTGCAAAGTAACGGATAATTTTTCAGAAAAACAATTTTTAGCCAAACTTTAACAATTTTTATTATTTTGCAACAAGTATATCTTTTCGCAGCCATATATCGCGGTGCAGACAACTGTCAGAACTTGTGGTTCCGGGAGGTTGCAAATCGTATTTTTTGAATAGCCTTGCAGTTTCTTTGCGTACAGTTCGATAGTAATCGAGGCTGAACGGCTGCATTTCGGCAAGTACTTTTTCCTCAAGCCCAAAACGCATTAACGGCGAGGGCCACGATACTATTCCGCGCTCGGCTAACAGTGTTTGCCCTTCAATAAGGCTCTCAACAGGCTCTACGCCAGCTACAAAAATGCAACCCGCACGATTTTTGCCATAACGAGCGGCAATGTAAAAAAGCGCGTCGAGATAGCGTTGGCGGGTCGTTATTTCTGCTTTTCCCGGACATATACGGCTAAACAGTTTTTCGTCCCAAATATCCAAATCGCAGGCAATGCAACTAACGCCGGCGTCGAAAAGGCGGTCAATATCCTTTAAATCGGCTGGCGGCGTAAGATAAATCAACGTTGGCAGTTTATCCAAGCCCACAGTCGTTTCAACGGCGTTAAGAATTTCAACATATCTATCTATCTCGCCTGCAGGATTGTAGGTAGAGCCGGCAGTCAGTTTGAGCGTTTTTACTTTTGGACTTTCTTCCACAGCATATCGAACAACTTCCATCATTTCGGAAACCGATTGATAGGGATAAACATAATTGCCTGTGTGACAGAACGCGCAGGCATTTCCCGATTGAGTTATTTCGCAACGCCACAGGCAAGCAATAGTGAGCGCATCTTCGCCCTGAATTACGGCAAGGTTGTCGAAAGGCGTACCATTAGACGATTTCTGGTCGTAGAACGGCGTCTTTTCGTGAAATGTTACCTCTGTAAGAAAATCGCCGTTGTGGGTAATTACAGGCTTTTCGTCTTTGAGTATCAGACGAAAAGGCGTGTTATTATCGGTTTTGGCAATCAAACATGACATTTGTCCGTTCAGTATCAACGAACTGCAACGAAAAGGACTTTTTGACAAACGCGCCTTTCCCTCAAATGCTTCATATACTGCATCATCAACTTGAATACCGTGATGAAGAAGCGATACTTTCAAATCGAGCAAATCAAATTTTACACCTCCAATTACCTGATAAACAGGCATGTCATCGTATTTATTGTTTGTTATCATGAACATTTATATAAAATTCAACGTTATGTTCGTTGTTCGACAAACAACGAACACAACTATTTATAAATCAGTGCAAAGAAACGATTGTTTTTTGATATAAAAAAATTATATGCTATACTTTAAGATTTTTTATGATTTTCCGTTTGACTAATAGCATTATTAAATAACATTATTAAATAGCGCTATTAAATAGAGTAATTAAACAAAGGTGCGTTTTATAGATGCTCCTTTGTTGCGTGTGTTGTTTGAAGCCTTGCAAGAAAACTGTTGCGCGGGGTGAGCCGTAGCGACCTGCCCGCCATTGCCTGCGGTGCGCCGTCGCTGTTCTTATCGTCGAAAGTTGCATTGG
>Ga0099364_10008490_pt1 | contig 14448 bp, 9 predicted proteins | sample TergutTh196P3_FD_73070 | JGI IMG/M metagenome (GOLD analysis project Ga0099364, IMG submission 73070) | Microcerotermes parvus P3 segment gut microbial communities from Pointe-Noire, Republic of the Congo - Th196 P3 | ecosystem: Host-associated > Arthropoda: Insects > Digestive system > Gut ... | reverse complement strand
CATGAATGACCGTGTCGCCGAAGTCATGGCGCAAAAGAGTGGTAATCCCCGCTGGGCGTATGACTGCTACAGACGTTTCATCCAGATGTATTCAGATGTCGTTATGGAAGTCGGCAAGTCATATTTTGAAGAACTGATTGATGAGATGAAAGAAAAGCGCGGCATCGAGCTTGATATCGATTTGACCGCGGAAGATTTCAAAGAATTAGCGGAACAGTTTAAGGGCGCGTACAAAGCTAAAGTCGGCTCTGATTTCCCGACCGAGGCGAAAGAGCAGCTCATGGGTTCTGTCAGGGCTGTATTCCGCTCTTGGAACAACCCCCGCGCTATCTCCTACAGGCGCATGAACGACATCCCGGGTGACTGGGGCACTGCCGTTAATGTACAGGAAATGGTCTTTGGCAACTTGGGCGATACATCAGGCACGGGCGTTGCGTTTTCACGTAACCCCGCCACAGGTGAGAAAGTCCTCTATGGTGAGTTTTTGATGAACGCGCAAGGCGAAGACGTTGTTGCCGGTATCCGCACTCCGAACCCCATTGGCGAGCTTAAGGATATTTTGCCGGATGCGTATAATGAATTTGTCAAAAACGTAAAAATTCTCGAAGAACATTATCGCGATATGCAGGACATGGAGTTTACCATCGAAGACAAAAAACTCTATATGCTCCAGACCCGCGCAGGTAAGCGCACAGCCGCCGCAGGGCTTAAGATTGCCTGTGATTTAGTTGATGACGGCACGATTTCGGAAAAAGAAGCCGTTATGATGATCGACGCGAAATCCCTTGACGCGCTCCTGCACCCGCAGTTTGACGCGAAAGCGCTCAAAGAAGCCGAGGTCATCGGCAGCGGGCTTGCCGCGTCTCCGGGCGCGTCCACCGGGCGTGTTGTATTTACAGCGGCAAAAGCCAAAAAATGGTTTGACAGCGGCGAGACAGTCATCCTCGTGCGTCTCGAGACCTCTCCCGAGGATATTGAAGGTATGGCAGCGGCAAGAGGTATTCTCACAGCACGCGGCGGCATGACCTCACACGCGGCGGTTGTTGCTCGCGGCATGGGTACTTGCTGTGTTGCCGGATGCGGAGAGCTTAGGATAGACGAGCCTAACGGTCAGTTTACTTTAGGCGGCAAGACATTCAAAGAAGGTGACTGGATCAGCCTTGACGGCTCGACGGGTAAGATATACTCCGGCACCATCGCAACCACAGAAGCTACTATCGGCGGAGAGTTCGGGCGCCTCATGGCTTGGGCTGACAGCTACAGAAAGCTCAGAGTCAGGACAAATGCCGACACACCCGCAGAGTCAAAAGCGGCTATCGAATTTGGCGCGGAAGGTATCGGGCTCACACGTACAGAGCATATGTTCTTTGACGCCGACCGTATCCCCGCGATTCGTGAGATGATTTGTTCCGAGACAGTCGAACAGCGCCAGAAAGCCCTCGACAAACTCGAGCCGATGCAACAGTCAGACTTTGAAGGCATCTACGAAGCTATGGCAGGCCGCCCGGTCACCATTCGCTACTTAGACCCGCCTCTCCATGAGTTCCTCCCCACAGCAGAGGCGGATATCGAACTCCTCGCGAAGACACAGGGTAAGACAGTCGCGGATATCAAAGCGATCATTACTTCTCTGCATGAATACAACCCGATGATGGGACATCGCGGATGCCGTCTCTCTGTTACATATCCCGAGATCGCCGTGATGCAGACAAAAGCTATCATCAAAGCCGCGATCAAGATCAAGAAAGCGCATCCCGAATGGGAAGACTTTGTGCCTGAGCTTATGATTCCGCTCATTTCAGAGCTTAAAGAGTTTACCTATATCAAAAAATACGTGGTTGAGACCGCCGACGCCCTTATCAAAGAGGCAGGCGTTGACCTCAAATACCTCGTTGGTACGATGATCGAGATTCCTCGCGCCTGTATCACAGCGGATGAAGTTGCCGCAGAGGCGCAGTTCTTCTCGTTTGGTACAAACGATTTGACACAGATGACTTATGGTTTCTCACGCGATGACGCAGGCGGTTTCCTTGACGAATACTATGCAAAAGGCATATTTGAATCAGACCCGTTTGCCAGAATAGACCAAAAAGGCGTTGGCGCTCTCATGCAAATGGCTGTAGCTAAAGGCAGACAAGCGCGTCCCGACCTCAAAATCGGCATCTGCGGCGAACATGGCGGCGACCCGTCCTCCGTGGAATTCTGCCACAAGACCGGACTGGGTTATGTCTCATGCTCACCCTTCAGCGTACCGATCGCGCGTCTCGCGGCAGCTCAAGCAGCGCTCAAAGACGAAGACTTCTCACAAAGCAGCGCGATATAGAGTTTGTTATGTAGGGACGGTCGTCCTCGACCGTCCGCGTAAGGGCGGATATTATCCGCCCTTACTGCGGGTTTATGGAATAGGATAATTCCCCTCTGGGGAGGGGTGCCCCGTAAGGGGCGTGGTGGTTCTGCGAGGCGAAGTCGAGCAGAGGATCCCCCGCAGGGAAAAGTATTTATGAAAAAAATCATTTTTGACACCTATGCCGAGATGTGTAAGGCGGCGGCTGATTATGTTGCGGAGCAACTGGCGAATAAACCCGATAGCGTATTGGGTCTTGCTACGGGCAGCACCCCGTTGGGTTTGTACGATGAACTTGTCAGACGGTCGCGTGACGGTGTGATTGATTTCTCACAGGTGCGGACATTTAATCTCGATGAGTATTACCCCATACGCAAGGATGATCCGCAGAGTTATAATTATTATATGCAGGCTAATCTTTTCAGCAAGGTTGATTTCTTATCCACGCGTGTCCTTGACGGCGAGGTTGACGACCCGCTCGAAGAATGTGCGAAATTTGACACGGAGCTAAATGCGGCGGGCGGCATCGACCTTCAGATTTTGGGCATGGGGCCTAACGGGCATATCGCTTTTAACGAACCCTCGGAGAGTTATCTTGCCGCGACGCATTTAGAGGAGCTGACCGACAGCACCATCGATGCAAATTCCCGTTTTCTTACAGAGGGTGAGACCTTACCGACAGCCGCGCTTACAATGGGGATCGGCTCCATCTTCAGCGCGAAAAAAATTCTGCTGCTCATCAACGGAAAAAATAAAGCGGGAATAGCAAAGCTGTTGTTTGAAGATAAGATTCATACGTTAGTTCCGGCGAGTTTGTTAAAATTGCACCATGATGTAACGGTTCTTATGGACCGCGAAGCGGCGGATACGTAGGAGTTAGGGGTTAGTTTTTTAATTAGGAATGAGGAGTTAGGAGTTAGGAGTTATTCTTTGTTTTTTGTCTTTCTGAGGGCTTTAGCCCGAAGAATCTTACAAAAACCGGATAATCTAAGATTCTTCACTTCGTTCAGAATGACATTGACGACGGCTACTTAGGAGTTAGGAGTTAGAAATACAATGAAAAATAGCGGAGTTGTGGCACGGGGGATAATGACCCCTATTATCCGGCAGGGTGATGACCTTGTCACTATGATCACGGACTGTCTGATGACGACCGCCAAAGACGGCGGATTTGAACTTGATGATGGAGATATCCTTGGAGTGACCGAGGCGGTAGTCGGACGGGCACAGGGTAATTATGCCACTTTCGATCAAATAGCCAGAGACGTGCGGACGAAATTCGGCGGCGGTGAGATAGGATTATTGTTTCCCATTCTTTCACGCAACAGATTCGCGCCCGTGCTTGAAGGCATATCGGCGGGTTGTGATAAGCTGTACTTACAATTATCATATCCCTCTGATGAAGTCGGCAATATCTTAGTAGACCTTTCGGTATGTGATGAAAAAGGGATTGACCCTTACATAGACAGTTTTACCGAACAGCAGTTTAGAGAGCGTTTTGGGATGAATACGGTTCATTCTTTTACAGGTGTTGATTACATCGAGTATTACAAAAGCATCGCAAAAAACTGTGAAGTCATTTTTTCAAACGATCCGAAACATATTTTGAATTACACAAAGAATGTATTATGCTGCGATATCCACACCAGAAAACGCACCAAGGATATCCTCAAAAAAGCCGGAGCGGAGAAATGCCTCTGTCTTGACGAGATATTATCCGAGCCTGTAGACGGGAGCGGCCACAGCGAATTTGGACTTCTCGGCTCAAACAAAGCGACGGATAATTCCGTAAAACTCTTTCCAAAAGATACGAAAGAATTTGTATTGAGGCTCCAACAAGAGCTTTTGGATAAAACGGGCAAAAAACTCGAAGTAATGGTATATGGTGATGGTTGTTTCAAAGACCCCGTATGCGGGATTTGGGAGCTTGCCGACCCGGTAGTGTCACCCGCGTTTACAGACGGCCTCTCCGGCAAACCAAACGAGATCAAGATAAAACACGTAGCCGATAACGAGCTTGCACACCTCGCAGGCGCCGAACTCGCTCAAGCCATCCGTGAGCGCATCAAGGATAAACAGGCAGATTTGACCGGCGACATGGCAGCCGAAGGCACAACCCCCCGCAGAATACACGATTTAGTAGGCTCGTTATGCGACCTGGTATCCGGCAGCGGCGACAGAGGCACCCCCGTAGTATTGGTACAGAATTATTTTAAGAATTATGCGTCTTAGGATTTAGGGTAAATATTATGAGACTTAATTATTTTAGCGTAATAGATTCGGCGGCGATTGCTGAGGCGGCGGTGTGTTATGGAACGCCGATCTATCTTTATGACGAAAACCATATTTCTAAAAGATGCAAGGATTGCCTTGCGATGCCTAATGCTTTTGGAATGACTGTCAGGTATGCGATGAAGGCAAATTCGGGCAGGGCTTTGCTGAGGATTATAAGCAATGCAGGCCTGCATATCGACGCCAGCTCGCTCAACGAAGTCATAAGGGCGCATTTGGCGGATATTCCATATGAGAATATAATGCTGACTACTCAGGAGATTTATCAGGGGGATAGGCTTCAAAAACTCCAAGAGCTTATGCGGCTTGGTTTGAAGTATAATGTCTGTTCTTTACGGCAACTGCATATCATGGCTGATTTTGCGGCTGAGAATAATATCGAGCTCGGGCTTCGCGTCCATCCCGGTATTGGCACAGGCGAGAGCGCGACACGTAACACGGGTGACGACTACTCCTGTTTTGGGATTCATTTGTCCGATGTTACGGAGGCAAATAAATACGCGGCTGACAGAGGTCTTAAGTTTCGGCATATCCATGAGCATATAGGTTCGGGCGGTGACTCCGAGATGTGGCGGCGTAATATCGATTTGGAACTTAGTATTATCGAAGAACATTTTCCTGATGCGCTGTCTGTTTCGTTTGGCGGCGGGCTGAAAGAAGCGAGGATGCCGGACGAAATGCCCTCAGATTTGGAGCTTTTGGGCAGTTACGCAAAATGGAGAATTGAAGAATTTTATCATAGGACAGGCAGAAAACTAAGAATGGAGATCGAACCCGGCACCTTTATCGTGGCAAACTCCGGTTATGCGCTGACACGAATCGTAGATAAAAAAGCGACGCAACGGTCTAATTTCATTATCTTGGACGGCGGGATGGAGATAAACTCACGCCCGTTGCTGTACGGCTCAAGGCATCCCATGTATGTTGTCTCAGCCGACGGCAAACAGGTAAAATCGACAGAGTTTGACGCTGATGAGGACGGCTACAGGGCGGTGGTCGCAGGGAAATGTTGTGAGAGCGGGGATTGCCAGACCCTGAATATGGAAGGCGCGACAGTGCCGAGGGCGATGGCACAACCCGAAATAGGGGACTTTCTGGTAATAGGCGGAGCCGGAGCGTATTGCTCGTCAATGACACCAATCAATTACAACTCCCACACACAAGCAGCGGAGGTTCTACTCCGCCCCAACGGAGAACTGACCCTGATAAGAAAAAAACAAACGTTGGAGCAAATGTTGGTTAATGAGGAGTGAGAAGTTAGTTTATTCAATTAGGAATTAGGAATTAGGAGTTAGGATTTAGGGATTATGAAAACTATAAAAATTGGAATTGTTGGGTATGGGAATATTGGCAGGGGGGTTGAGAAGGCTGTTGCTGCTGCCGGGGATATGGCGCTTGCGGCGGTATTTACGCGGCGTGATCCTGCAACGGTTACCCTTGCAGACAGCTCTATACCCGTTTACGGCATAAACGCCGCTGAGGGTTTGGCGAGTCAGATTGACGTGCTTATCCTTTGCGGCGGGTCGGCAAAAGATATTCCCGAGCAAGGGCCGAGATTCGCGAAAAGTTTTAATATAGTTGATTGTTATGACACACACGCAAAGATACCCGAATATCTGGCGGCGGTAGACGCGGCGGCAAATAGGACGGCCGCTATAATATCCACGGGCTGGGATCCGGGCCTTTTTTCGATGATGCGTTTGATAAATGAGACGGTTCTGCCGGACGGTAAATGTTATACATTTTGGGGCAGAGGCCTTTCGCAAGGACATTCAGATGCTTTACGGATGGTAGAAGGTGTCAGTAATGCCGTGCAATACACGATACCGATAGATTCTGCCCTCGAATCGGTAAGGCGGGGTGAGCTGCCGCAGTTGACACCCAGACAGAAACATTTACGGGAATGTTATGTCGCGCTGAAACCGGGCGCGGATAAAGCGGAGGTTGAGAGGCAAATCAAAACAATGCCGGATTATTTCGCGGATTATGATACTACGGTCATATTTGTAGATGATGATGAGATTTTGCGAAATCACAAAGAAATGCCCCACGGCGGCGTTGTATTACACAGCGGAGCCACGGGGGTAAACAGGCATATTATGGAGTTTAAGCTGACACTCGACTCAAACCCGGAGTTTACAGGCAGCGTTATGACAGCATATGCGCGGGCGGCGTATCGGATGGCGAGTGAAGGCCAATATGGCGCAAAAACCGTATTCGACACCCCGCTTGTCTACCTCTCAGCTAAAGACCGAAACACGTTGATTCGGGAGATGCTTTAGGTTATTAAATCCTAACTCCTAACTCCTCATTCCTAATTGAAAAACTAACCCCTACTATTACTCCGCAACGATGAAAACGCTTCGGTTTTGCTGCCGGTGTCGGAGAGGATTGAGAAGGCTATGTTGACGATATGGTCGGGTACCCTCTGTAATGAGTTGAAGATGGAATAGATGCTCTTTGAGACCTCGACCGAATACAGGCCGGAATTAAGGCGCTCGATGTGGATATCGCCTGTCGTGCTTATCATCTCAAAGATTTCCTTATGCATAGCGTGGATTTTTTCGAGGTTATAAATCTTACGCCCCTTAAAGGTATCGAGGCTGAGATTGTGCATCTCCGTTATTTTTGCATAGATTTCCGAAAGCTCTGATTTTGTTTCGTCTAAGAAGGTTATACTGTGTTCGGTTCCATAATATGCTTCCTTAACAAGCAATACGGCATGGTCGCCGATTCTTTCGATATCGTTGATGACATGATGCAGACCGCCTATCAGGCGCCGATCCTTTTTTGACATCGGTTTCGTAGACAGCTTTATGAAATAGCTTGCAAGTGAGCGTGTGATATAATCGATTTGATATTCGGTATCGGCAATCGATTTGCTGCTGCTGACGTTTGAGTTAAGCACCGCGTCAAACGCGAGGTCAAGATTCGCTCGTGCCATCTCCGCCATATCGCAGACTTCCCTAAACGCATTGTCAACAGCGACAGCGGGGGTCGTAAGCAAACGGTCGTCGATATAGTGTGTCTGCAAGACCGTATCCGCCTTTTCTTTGACCATGGTGGTGATTAGGCTTACCATAGGATCGAGGAAGAATAACAGTATCAGCGTGTAGGTAGCATTGTACATGACGTTGAAGGTAGCGAGGCTCCATTGGCGTTCGACAGGGAATAGGCCATCGAAAAACCCAACTATCGGCTCACGGAAAATCACAAGGATAATAGAAAAAGCGCACGCGCCCATTGTGGAGTTTAAGACATGGAACAGAGCGAGCCGCTTGCCGTTTGCGCTGGAGCCGATGGATGCGATGAGCCCGTCAATGCAAGTGCCGATGTTCGCGCCTATGATGAGGAAGAAACTCTGGTCTATCGTGTCGATTATCCCGGTCATCAGAAAAGTGATAAAAACACCGCTCGCCGCAGACGAGGAATGGATGACGCAGGCGATGAGTATGCCCATTATTACCAGCCAGAACGGGTTTTTCATAAAATCGAAACGGAACAGCTTGGTCAATTCGGCACTGAGCACGGAATCCGCGCCGCCGATCGAATAAACCATGACTTGCAGGCCAACAAAAAGCATACCGAAACCAACCAGAAACACCGAGAACTTTTTGAGAGTGTCTTTGTTTGAAAAGATGGAGATAAGCACACCGACAAAAGCTGTTGACGCGAACAATATGCTCATATTGAAACCGCCCATGCTGACACCGGAGAGGGAGATGATGAAAGCGGTGATGGTCGTTCCCACGCTGCAGCCCAGCATGATGCCCGTACCTTGTTTGAGGTTGATAATCTTCGCGTTGGCAAGCCCGATGGTCATAACAGATGTCGCCGATGATGACTGCACTATCGCCGTTGCCCCGACCCCTACACTGTAGTTTACGAGCCTGTTCTTGTCGATAGTCTTAAACAGCTTGTTTACGCTTGCACCGGCACTTTGCTCCAAGCCTAAGCCCATTTGCTGCATTCCGAATAAAAAAACCGCGACACCGCCCAACATGAGCAGCAAGTCCATAACTATCTGCATACTTTCGCGCTCCCACCATTACAACTAGATGCGGGGCATAGCAACATAACCCACACCGCAGAACATACTAATACATTTTTAAGGACTTGTCAAATTATGATGAGAAACAACTAAAATAAAATTTATGTAAACCCTGAGTAAAATCTCCACAAAAATATCAAAAATAAACGATTAATTTTTGTTGCTTTGCTAAAATTCTTTTGCTATAATAGTGTGAAGTTTTAGTAAATCGCATCCATAACTGCTATTAAATTTTATTGGAACGGATGATATGATGAAGAAAATATTGCGTTATCTTGCGATACTCATTATGAATCTTGCGTTATTGGGGGGGCTTTCCGGCTGCGCTTATTATCAGCCGAGTATTACTGTGAATGAACGACATATAGCAATTCTGATAGTCTGTCTGGCAGCTGTTAGTATTGCCTTTGTTGTTTTATTGATTGCGTTTATCAGAGCGCTTAAGAAAGGGCGAACATTACTTCAGCAGAGTCAGCATTATCAAAAAACAGCCGAAAACCTGCACGTTGCTTTTGATGAAATGCGTTTATCAAATCGCTCAAAATCCGAGTTCATTGCCAAAATGAGCCATGAGATCCGTACCCCGATGAACGCTATCGTTGGTATGACAGAGCTTGTTTTGCGCGAGAATGAATTAGGCGAGATAAAAGAACACGCTATAACTATCAAACAGGCGGGGCTGAACCTTATCTCTATTGTAAACGATGTTTTGGATTTGTCTAAAATCAAATCCGGCAAAGCGGAGATATTGCCGGTCAGCTATATGGCGGCGTCGTTATTTAATGATGTTGTGAGTAATATTAGAATGAGTTTGCTTGACAGGCAGGTTCGTTTTGTGGTCAATATCGACTGTAATATTCCCGGGACACTATACGGCGATGTTTTGAAAATCAGTCAGGTGCTTATCAATGTTTTAAGCAATTCCGTCAAATTTACCGACAGAGGTTTTATATCCTTTGATTCGAGTTATAAAGTAATTGATGATGAGACGATAAATCTTATTTTTGAGATTTCCGATACAGGCAGGGGGATTAAACAAAAAGACCTTGCGGAGATATTTAACGAATTTCATCAACTCCCCACAAACTTGCTCGACGGGACAGAAGGTGTTGGTTTAGGGCTGCCGATCACTAAGAGCATAATAGAAGCGATGGGTGGTCAGTTTGATATCAGATCCGAGTATGGCGCGGGTACGGCGTTTACGATTATTATTCCGCAGAAATATGAAGAAGGCGAAACACTTGCGTCTGTTATGAACCCTGAGAGTATAAATGTCTTGCTCTTTGAGCGGCGTCAGATTCATGCGGTGTCCGTTATCAGGACGATGGAAGACCTTGAAGTCAGGCACAACCATGTTTCAACGACTGAAGAACTGATTGAAAAACTGTCCGGAGACTTTTACAGCCACATTTTTATTTCCCAGTTTATGCTCAGGGAACTAAAAAGCGTTTTGACAAAATATATCGGCGGCACGAGGATCGTGGTACTTACAGAGTTTGGTGAAGCGGTTACAGAAACCATATCCGGCACTGATATCGCCAATCTTCCCCTGCCGATTTACTGTTTACCCGCAGCTACTGTGCTTAATAACGCGCCGGATGTTTTCACATACAGGCAAAATGAAGGCATGATCGAGTTCACAGCCTCTGCCGCGAAGGTGCTGATCGTAGATGATTTGGAGATTAACGTTCAAGTCGCTCAGGGGTTGATGGGACAATACAATATGCAGCTTGACTCGGCGGAAGACGGTCTTCAGGCGATGGAAATGCTAAAATCAAAGCCATATGACATCATATTTATGGATCACTTCATGCCTGTGATGGACGGGCTCGAAGCGGTGCGGGCAATACGCAAGATGGGTGAGATCGACCCATTCTACAAAAATATTCCGATCGTTGCGATGACAGCTAACGCATTTATCGGAATGAGAGAAATGTACTTGGCAAATGGTTTTAACGATTTTCTGCCCAAACCAATTATTGTCGCGGAGTTAAACGAAATACTCCACCGTTGGATCCCCGACGAGCTGATTGATCACTGATTAGGGACTAGGGACTAGGGAATAGGGATGAGGAGTTAGGAGTTGTGGTATGTGATTCCGTAAAGTGGAGCATGGATGCGGAACGCGCTTTTTATCGCATGGATGACGATAAGGAGCGGAGAAGGAACACATAGCACGACGACGGTTGCTTATTGCTTAGGGGTAAACTCATTTACTGTTTTCGCGGGTTTGAGGAGTTAGGAGTTCTTGTTTTGTTTGTTCGTTGATTATTATTTATTAAAGAGTAGATTATAGATGAAGAATAAGCTTATTTTCAGAATGTATTTGATACTTATCGTATCCACCGTGCTTGTTGCGGCGGGTGTTTATGGTATCGTTACGAGTATCAATTATAATTCGGTTATGGACGATGCGCGAAGCCGCGCAAATGCCGTCAAAGATTTTATTGTTGAAACGCTTAATGCCGAAGACTTTAGTGATATCAGCAACGAGGGTATATCGGGAGTTGAAGCAAGACGTTCGGTGCAGGTGAAGCTTGACAGATTACAGGATGTCGGAAATCTGCGCTATTTATATATCACGATGATGGATGCTGACGGAGAGATATACACGACCTTAAATGTGTATGACGTATACGGGATGGTTGTGCCTTATGTCCCGCCCGCTGTACTTGCGGAAGATTTGCGCGTATGTTTTCAAACAAACGAAGTGGCAACGGGGAGTCGGATACTTTATACAGACAGCGGCAGTACATACAGCATTTATTGGCCTGTGCTCAGCGCGGAAGGGCAGACAATAGCCGCGGTTGTTCTGGAATTCGACATGGATGCGATTTATCAGAACTTTAGAACCACGGCGGTTTTCAGTTTGATTATCTCTGCGGCGATGATCCTCATCTTTTCTATCATATCCTATGTCTCTCTGGGGAAAGCCAGCGACCCGATTTACAAAAAACTGGCGTATACAGACTTTTTGACAGGGGTGAACAACCGTCTTGCTTTTGAACAGCGCCTTGTCTCTTGTGAGCCGTTGATAAAGGCGGGTAAAAGGGTTACGTTGATTATGTTTGATATAAATAACCTCAAGATAGTCAACGATACTATGGGGCATAAGTTTGGTGACCAATATATCATTGGGACAGTTAAAATAATTAATGAAATCGTTGGCGACATGGGTGATTTGTACCGTATCGGAGGCGATGAATTTGCGGCGATAGTAATTGATCAGGAGTTGGAAACGATTGACAAAACGCTCGATATGCTGCGCGGCGAAAGACGGCCGATTCTCGGCAAAATCCCGTTTAGCTGTGCAACCGGGGCAGCCACCTACACACCGGGAGTTGACAAAAACCTTAAAGCACTTGCAAATCGCGCTGACGAGGTGATGTATGGTGAGAAACACAGACAGAAACAAAGGGATAGAGGAGGCAGGCGCGGGGATTAAATATGATTAAAAAACGCCTGTCTGACACAATATGTTTATCGTTGCTCTTTGCTATCGTTTTAGCGATATCAGCGTTTCTTGTTGCTTGTGAAGTTCCTGCCATGAATCCTTCCGCTAATGTTTCCGAAGGTCAAATATTGATACCGGAAACTCCCGCGCCTGAGATAAATACGGAACCGGCGCCGAGCGAACCTGTGTCTTACTCTGACCCCAATATCCCTGCTAATATAGCTTCGGGAATAAACGTAGAGGCAAACGATAAAGCGATTATTGACTATTCAAATATCCGAGACGGTTATGTCATGGCGGAATTTCGCCAACAAACGGACACCGACATCAGAGTCATCCTTGACACTCCGGACGGTGTGCGTTATACTTATACGATTTTTCCGGGAGGCGGTTTTGGAGTTTTCCCCTTATCAGGCGGCGATGGCAAATACAATATCGCTATCTATGAAAAGATAGAGGGGACAAAATACGCGCTTGTAATAAGTACCGAGCTTGATGTTGTTTTAACTAACCCTTTTGTGCCTTTTCTGCGCCCAAATCAATTCGTGAATTATGATAAGGATAGCAAGGTTGTTGCTAAAGCCGTGGAGCTGACAGAATCGGCGGAAAGCTTTATAGATATTATCTCTGCCGTTTATCATTTTGTAGTTGAAGATATCGACTATGACCGCGAAATGGCGGAAAATATTCAAAAAGGCTATATTCCTGATTTGGATCAGGTGATGGAACAGCATAAGGGGATATGTTTCGACTATGCGGCGCTTATGACAGCTATGCTTAGAAGCCGATGGATCCCAACAAAAATGATATTCGGAAATACACTCAACACATACCATGCGTGGATAAGCGTTTATTCGGAAGATGAGGGGTGGATAGACAATATCATCTTCTTTGACGGAGAAAATTGGAGACTGATGGACCCAACCTTCGCGGCAAGCACAGATCCCGACAGTCTTTTAGAATATATCGGCGACGGAACTAATTATGAGGAAATGTTTCAATACTAGGGATTTACGATGCGACGTAAGAAGAAGTTGACAAGTAAATACATTTCCTTGTTCTGCGCGGAGATGGCGGCGGTTTATCGTGCGGGGATGCTTCTGACTGACGGTTTGCAGATGCTTATGTGCGATGCAGACAAGGATGGTAATATAGTCCTGCAATCATTGTATTCAAAACTGGTTAAAGGATATCCGTTGTCAGTCGCGTTGCGCGAATCGGGTTATTTCCCAAATAATATGTCGGCAATGACCGAAGTTGGTGAGACTACCGGGCGTCAAACGGAAACGATGACAGCCCTTTCGGAATATTATGATATGCGTGAACGTCAAGCGACTGCGCTAAAGAATGCTGTGTTTTATCCTGTAGTCTTGTTTGCGATGATGGCGGCTGTGGTTGTGATTTTGATTGTTCGGGTTTTACCGATTTTTAATGACTCGTTTGAGCGGTTGGGTGCACGGATGTCCCCTGCGGCAGAGGCATTTATGCGGTTTGGCGCGTGGTTGGGTAACGCTTCCGCTGTAATTGCGATTATTGTAGGAGTGTTGCTGCTATTACTGCTCATCTTTAGAATTTCGCCGAAATTGCGCGATTTTTTGGGGAATGTGGTAAAAAAAAGATGGGGCAATATCGGGATTTTCGGAGATATTGCGGCGCTGAACTTTGTTTCCGCGATGGCGCTGTCAATGGCGAGCGGGGTGCAGATTGAAGTTGCGGTTAACTTAGCGTCAGTCGCGTCCGGCGGATCTGATAAAGTGGCAAAACAACATGACGAGTGCAAGAAAAAATTACGCTCTGGATTATCTCTTGCCGAAGCGATGGGTGAGTCCGGTATTATTTCCCAGCGGGAGATGCGGATGTTGGAGCTTGGAACGCGGGCAGGCGGAGCAGACACGGCAATGGCGGAAATCGCCCGTAGAAAAGAGCGTAATCTACAAGAAAGGATCAGCCGTGCGATAAACCGTATAGAACCTGCGCTGATAGCAACGATATCTTTGATTGTGGGTGTTATTTTGCTTACTGTAATGCTCCCTCTCATGGGGATAATGTCATCGCTAGGCTAGGATTTAGGATTTAGGGGTTAGGATGCAGGGGCGGTGGCTTGCCCCGCCCGCATAGGGTTTATGGAAAAAGTATTTCAGAAAACTATATTGGATTTTTTGCGCGAGGGGTTTGCGGTAATTCTCTTTACACTTCTGATTGCTTGTTTTATCGTATTTGGCCTGTCACGTATCGAGACGACTACCCGTGAGGAAGGGCGGCGATTACTTGAGGAGAGCATCAGAAACGCGGTTCTGAGATGTTATA
>Ga0099364_10008489_pt1 | contig 14448 bp, 9 predicted proteins | sample TergutTh196P3_FD_73070 | JGI IMG/M metagenome (GOLD analysis project Ga0099364, IMG submission 73070) | Microcerotermes parvus P3 segment gut microbial communities from Pointe-Noire, Republic of the Congo - Th196 P3 | ecosystem: Host-associated > Arthropoda: Insects > Digestive system > Gut ... | reverse complement strand
CGAAGGGTTCAGTCCGCCGACCAAGCGGGAGGAAAAGGCGCCATGGAGGGCGCCGAAAGGACTGAACCCCGGCCCGGAGTGAGCAAACAGGATGTTTGCGAATGAAGGGCGAATCCTATCGTCCCAATTAACCCATTAAAATATAAAGTAGTATAGAGGAGAAAATATGAGTCAGGTAGTATTTAAAGCCCGTAACAGGAAAAGTAATGGATCAGGAGAAGCCCGTAGAATAAGGCGCAGCGGCATGATTCCAGGAGTACTTTATGGACGCGCAGGTAAGGCTGTTTCCATAGAATTGGATACAAAAGATTTTATTAATGGCATAAAAACCATTTCTGATACAACTATTGTAAAGGTAGATGTTGACGGAAAAGCCTATGAAGCTTTTGTAAAAGATACCCAAAGGAATATTCAAAATAATGAAATTCTGCATGTGGATTTTTACGAGGTTGAAAGCGGAGTTATACTAAGGGCAAAGGTAACAATACAGCTTAAAGGCCAACCTGTAGGAGTCAGGGAAGGCGGTATTCTTGAAACACCGCTTCATGAAGTTGAAGTCGAATGTCTGCCAAAAGACCTCCCAGAGAGGATTTCTCTTGATATATCAAAACTTGGAGCCAATCACTCCATACATGTAAGAGACCTTTCTTTGGGTGATGGCATAAAAATTCTCTCAAACCCTGAGCAGGTAATAGCCCTGGTCAAATTCAAAAGAGAAGAAGTTCCGGCAGCAGCAGCAGCAACCACTACTGATGCCGCAGCAGCCCCTGAATCAGATACAAAGGATAAAGAGGCAGCAGCAGACAAGGAAGCAAAATAATCTACCTTGGAGTCTGCAGGGAAAAAAATGCTCAAAAACTGCGTTTTTGAAGCAACAGTTCTTGCAGCCCTGGATCACCTGCCTCAAGAAACAGTTCTGCTTGCAGCAGTTTCCGGAGGAGCGGATTCCACGGCAATGCTTACAGCTCTTGCCAGCCTGAGCAGTAATCAGGATTTTGCCAAAAAAAAATTTAAAATACATGTCCTCCATGTAAATCATGGGATGAGGCCTGGCCAGGAAAGCCAGGAAGATGCCCTGGCTGTAAAAAACCTTTGCAAAAATTTTAATATCCCCTGTTGCATTGCTTCTGTCAAACCTGGCCGCATTGACAGAGCTGCAAGAAAATACAGGCTTGGCCCGGAAGCCAGTGCGCGGCATTTCCGCATGGCTGCCCTAAAAGCTGAAGCCAGCCGTATTAATGCAGGAAGCATACTAACAGCACATACCCGTGATGATCTTCTGGAAAATATTCTTATAAGGCTTCTTAGGGGTTCTGGTCCGGCTGGTCTTGCGCTTATGCCCAAAGAAAGAGGCAGATTTTTAAGGCCCATACTGGATTTGTCACGAAAACAGGTTCTTGATTACCTTAAAGAAAAAAACATTGGATTTCGCATTGATTCAACAAACAATGAAACACGATATCTGCGCAACCGTATAAGGCATAAACTTATCCCATGCCTTGATGAATTTTTCCCTTCCTGGCAGAGCTCTTTATACAGGCTTGCAGAAACCCAAACCCTGGCAGCGGATTTTATTGGCAAAGAAGCGCACAAACGCCTTGCCTGGGAACACGATTCCGATAATAACAGCTTGTGGGTAAATATCAAAGACTTTATGCAGGAATCCATGATAATTCAGGAAGAAGCTGTTTTTCTTTCAGCAAATAAATTAGCTGAAGCAAAAAAAACCAGTAAAAGAACAGGTGTACATATAGTAAAGCGCCATAGTCTAAGGCAATTACTAAAAAAAATCATGGATGGGAAAACCCAAACAGTTGATTTAGGACCCATAATACTAAAAAAAGACGATAAAAAGGTCAAAGTAACAAGAAACGTAACCAGGAAAGATTCTGCTGGTTTTGAATATGGATTCGGGATACTAATTGAAGAACCCGGGTACTATAATTACAAAGGAATCAGCATAAAAACAGAACTGCTTGCAGAAAATCACATTGATAAGCACACAGAAAATAATAAAAAAAATGTATTTTATGCTCAGCTTCCTTTTGTTTTGAAAAATTGGACAAAAAAAGATTTTATTTTTAAAACAGGACAAAAACGCTGCCTTTCTGATATATTAAACAAAGAAACAAAAAAAACTTACAAGGCATTTTTTACAGCTTTGGACATGAATGGAACAGCAGCATTTATAGGCTTAGGCAAGGAACAAACTGTTCTTCTTTGCACAAGGAACATCAATCCATTGCATAACAGGCCAGAAGATGGTAAACACAGTTTGCCTAATTACAGTGTTACTGTAAACAAGAGTTTTATCAGGAGCAATGATGTTTAACGAGCAGAATGACAATAAAACCCCAGGTTCAGCTTTGACAGGCTCAAGACCATCTAAGTTTGCACTTTTCTTTTTTCTGGCAATGGGAATAATTTTAACAGCTTATATATTCCGGCTTAATGAAGCTCCGCAAAGACTGAACATCCCCTATTCAGAATTTTCAAGATCCCTTGAAGCAAATGAAATTTCAGAAGTAACTATACATGGCAACAGCGTTATCGAAGGAACGCGGCTTTATAACAGTACAAGACAACAGTTTAGAACATTGATTCCGTATCAGGATCCCCTTTTGCTGCAAACAATGCTGGACAAGGGTATAAGCATCACAGGTGCGCCTCCACAGGCTGGGCCCATGGCATTTATTACACAAATGCTGCCCTGGATAGTAAATATAGGGTTTATATGGATATTGTTTATAGTCCTGCGCAATATGCAGCAGACAGGAGCCAGGAACTTTCAGTTTGGTAAAAGCCGCGCAAAACGCTATGAAGATCATGGCAAGAAAATGACTTTTGCTGATGTTGCAGGTCAGGTAGATGCCAAGTATGAACTTGAAGAAGTTGTTGCTTTTTTAAAAAACCCCAAGAAGTTTACAAAAATGGGCGCACGCATACCCAAAGGCGTACTCTTGGTTGGCATGCCTGGAACCGGCAAAACCCTAATGGCCAGAGCTGTTGCAGGCGAAGCCGGGGTTGCGTATTTCCACATGTCAGGCTCTGATTTTGTGGAAATGTTTGTAGGTGTAGGAGCCAGCCGTGTACGCGATCTTTTTGACCAGGGCAAGAAAAACGCACCATGCATACTCTTTATTGACGAGCTTGACGCAGTAGGCCGCACACGCGGAGCTGGTTACGGCGGAGGACATGATGAAAGGGAACAAACCCTTAACCAGCTTCTTGTTGAGATGGATGGCTTTGATTCCAAAGACGGGGTCATTATCCTTGCTGCAACAAACCGCCCGGATGTTCTTGACCCAGCGCTTTTAAGACCCGGCCGTTTTGACCGCCAGGTTATGATCGCCATGCCTGATATAAAGGAAAGGGAAGCCATACTGGAGATCCATTCAAAAAAAATCCCGCTTGACGAAAATACAGACCTTGTACGCATAGCCCGCGCAACACCGGGAATGAGCGGCGCTGATATTGCTAACCTTGTAAATGAAGCAGCACTTTATGCTGCAAGAAAAGATAAAACAAAAGTTGAAATGATTGATTTTGAAGAAGCCAGGGACAAGGTGCTTATGGGTGTCGCCCGTAAAACCCTTGTTGTCTCTGACAAGGAAAGGCGCATGACAGCATTCCACGAAGCTGGACATGCCCTGCTTCATTATTATCTTGAAAATGCTGACCCCCTGCACAAGGTTACCATAGTGCCGCATGGCCGGGCATTGGGAATGGCACTGTCACTTCCGGAACAAGACAGTTATTGCAAGACAAAGGGCTGGATAAATGACAGAATTGCCATAATGTACGGCGGTTTTACTGCGGAAAAAGCTTTTTTTAATGAAACCTCAACAGGGATTAAGCAGGATATAGAGCAGGCCACGGAATTGGCCAGGCGCATGGTCTGTGAATGGGGCATGGCTGATGAACTTGGTCCTGTAAGTTATGGCCAGGAAGAAGAACCCATATTCCTTGGAAAGGAAATAGCGCGGCGCAAGGATTATTCAGAAAACACAGCAGAGAAAATAGACAGGGCAATAAGGGAAATTCTGGATGCAGGCCGCAAAAAAGCTGAAGAGATTATACGTGTACAAAAGGAAAAACTGGAAAAACTAGCGGAAGCCCTGCTAGCAAGAGAAACACTTGTTGATGATGAAGTCCGTTCTCTTTTGGATTTCCCGCCAAATGCTGCAGTATCGGAGTCCTAGTATGAATAATCAGATATATAACCAGAAGAAAACCTGGATAAGATCCAAGCTGTTTTTTTCTTTATTCTTAATTCTCAATTCTCTATTCTTTATTCTTAATTTACACCCTCAGGCTCATGATATAGAACGCGGAGATTCATCTGCTGCAGCATTGTATGTCCAGTGGGCAGAAAATGCCATTGAAGAAGGCCGCTGGGAACATGCTCTTGTTGTGCTTGAAAGAGGACAAGATTATGCGAATGTGTCCTCAGATATAGCCTATATGCTGGCTGTAGTACGAATACAGCTGGAAAAGCCCCGTGGAGACATCTTAAGCGCACTAAGACGGGCTTTGGCAACAAACCGTTGGAATAAATATATACCAGAGCAGGCTCAGCTTCTTGAGGCAGAACAGCTCATTGCCTTAAAATCCTATCAGGAAGCTTTAAATATACTTGCAAACATTAATCCAAGCCAGGAAGCCTCAAGACTAAGGCTGCTAGCGCTTCGATTTAGCCAGCGAAACAATGATTTTTTAAGATTCACACTTGAAACATTAAACCGCTATCCCCGTGACACTGAGCCAATAAAAATTTTTCTTAATTACCTAAGGGTTGAAGAAACAAGAGGCTATAATCCAAGCCAGGCAGAAATGCAAATACTTGAAATGATTCTAAACAGGCTCCCGGTATTAATCGAAGATGATGCTGATTTGGCCTGGATTGCAGCACCATTTATACGCGATACAAGGGAGGCCAGCCGTCTTGTCGCTGCTTATAGGGCAGATCTAACTTATGGTACAGCAGCAGGTTCAAGAACAACGCAACCAAATCCAGCTTCAATACCAGTGGCACTTAATTTAGGAGTAATACCTGACCATACTGCACTTGAAGAGCTTTTCAGCATTGAGAATATGGAAAACGGTCTTGATATAGACTTACTGGATGATATCTGGGATTTATTAAGAAACGAAGGAGCAAGAGACTTATTTAGATCTTATCTGGGTAATTACACAGGTATTATTAGCATGGATACAAATTATGACGGAATCCCGGAAGCCCACGCAGAATACAAAAATGGCCTGCTTATAAGCTATAGTTTTAATGAAAACCAGGACAGACTGCCGGAATTGATAATACACTTCAGGGCCGGGATTCCGCACTATGCAGAAATAGCCCAGCCCGGTATTTTGCTGCTCTGGGAGAGATATCCGTCTGTCGCATATGCCGAACTTGACGGGGAACGCTTTATCCCAAGGCCCCTGGATTTTCACTTTGCTCCCATACATTTTCGAAACCTGACAAGCCGTGATATTTTAGCCCAGGACACAGCCAATATTGGGGTCATGTTCCCGGAAAGAGTAATAACAGCAGCCCTGACAAGACGTGTTCTTGTTGCCAATGCCCACATGGTTGACCGCCCCAGCAGAGAGTTCGATGGGGCAATAGAGACAATAGAGCTGAATCAGAGCATACCAATAAGAGCAAGAGAATACCTTGACGGCCGCTTAATATCAGAAACAGACTTTTTAAGGGGCAGGCCCATATCACAAAGAGTTGATCTTGATTTAGACGGCCGACTTGAAACTTTTCGACGTTTCAGGAGTTTTAGTCTTACAGAAGATGGTTCTCTTCCTGCAGCTGACATACTGCTGGATTATTTAAGGGATTTTGAATATACTGAAAGTGACTGGTCAGGAGATGGAAATCCAGAGATTCAATATTTTTAACAGAAAAAGACATTGGAGAGTGTAAAGATTAAAGCTATAAAAAAGGTATTTTTCCCCATTTTTCTTATAATAATTATTCATTTTTTGTTCTTCTCCTGTGATACCCAGAGTGCTGCAGAAAGGCGCTTAATGCCGCCAAGATCCATAACAGAAGTCAGGATAAGTGATATTACAAGGTATGTTTCAGAAGACCCGGCAATGGCCTTACACCTTATCGAAGTTTTTTATATCATCTACGGTGCTGATACTGTATACCCAGACAGCCAAAATCCGGAAATCCGTGAACAGCTTATTCGTCTAAAGGAAGAAGCTATACGTAATATGTTTAATATGCAGCTGGAGGCCATTGCAGAAAAACGCTTCTCAGATGCAGCCTCTCTTGCACGTTCTTTAACAGCAATAGGAGTTTCTGTAGAAAATTCAGGCGATGAACCTGAATTAACCCTGGAGTATGCAAAAGATCAGCTGGGCAAAAATGACCTTATGGCTTTTCTGGCTGCATCCCAGGCACATGATTTAAAACCTCTGGAATTAAATGATGCATTTCTATTTCTGGAAAAAGCAGTGGAGCTAAGACAAAGAAGAACCGCAGCTTATTTTTTAAATATGGTTGATGAAGCAAGACGCAGACTCCCTGCAACAGCTTCTGCAAGAACGGTTCCCAGTGAATACCGTGAATATGCAAATGGCAATGATACTGCTACAGAAATGATAAGAGGCGTTGCAACTGTGCTTGTGGATCGAGGTGTCCGTGTTCAGAGAGGACGCGCGTTTCCAGAACGTATTGGCGGTTCTGCTTTTTTTATTGACTCTTCAGGTCTTGCAATTACCAATTACCATGTTATATCAAGTGAAGTAGACCCGGCCTACCTTGGCTTTTCCCGCTTGTTTGTACGCATGGGTGATGCTTCAAGCCCGCAAATTCCTGCAAGGGTTATAGGATGGGACAAGACCCTGGATCTGGCTTTAATCAAGGTAGAGATAACGCCGGAATATGTTTTTTCAGTAACAGACCTGGCCATACCCAGAATCGGCGATCCAATCATTGCCATAGGTTCTCCTGTGGGGCTTGAAAGAACCGTTACCCAGGGAATTATTTCTGCTTTAGGCAGGCGTTTAATACTCCCCATAGGTGATGTTATTCAGTTAGATGCTGCTGTAAACAGCGGAAACTCTGGCGGACCGCTCCTGGATGCGTCAGGCAGGCTTGTAGGCGTTGTTTTTGCCGGTATTGACAGATTCCAGGGACTTAACTTTGCAATACCAGCAGAGCGCCTCAAAGCAGCCCTGCCGGCAATGATTGCAGGCGGCAGTGCAGAAAGACCCTGGCTAGGCTTTAATTTAAATGAATCAGTGACTGGCACTGAAATAATATATATAGCTCCTTTTACACCAGCCTCAGAACAGCGTATAGGAGAAGGCTGGTTTATAAAATCCATAAACGGAAAACAGGCTAATGCAGCTCAAGGTATGATAATTGCAGCTTACCAGGATATGCTTTTCCCCTTAAAACCAGGTGAGCTTGTAAACATAGAGCTGATTGACGAAAGCGGCAGTACAATCAACAGATTATTACGCATGGACACAAGACCCGATGTTCCGCTGGCTGTGGCTGCAAGAAGAGATACAAGGGAACGTATTGTTGCAGCATTATACGGCATGATACTTGCTCCAGCACCCTCTGGTAGTTCATTATCTCCGACCTTTCTTGTAAGAAGGGTTGTCCGCGGTTCCATTGCTCACGAATCAGGACTCTCGGATAATGATCCGGTTACTATAAGAAATTTACGTATATTTGAAAATGATGGATATGCATTACTGGAAATATATGTAAAGCAGCGCCGCATGGGCTATATGGAAACAAGTATGTCGCTTCCGGCCTTGCTGGACTCACCTGATACACTGTAAACTTAATTGTCATGGAACTGTTTGACTCAATTAAAATGAAAACACTTATGCCATATATCGCTGTCTCTGATATTATTTTAACAGGTAAAGACAACTATATCATTGGTTTAAACTATGATGAAGGGAATATGTTTGTCCCCATTATTATACTTATGGAACAGGCCAATATTCAAACATTAAAGGAAACTGCATCAGAGCTGGGCATTCCTGTATTAAAAAATGATGAGCTTGTAAAAAACCTTTGTTCCAGCGGAAAAGTGGGAGAAATAATACCTGAGCTTTATTACAGGGAAATAGCAGCAATCGTAAGCAGGTATAACAGAAATCATAAGCAAATACTAACTAAAAAAAGCGATCAGGGAATGAAGAAAACATTAAAACCGCCAAGACCAATAAAAATAGAAATGAGTGAAAGCCTTATTAACTTCCTGGAAAAGCTGGATAGCTTTAGTATTATTGAAAACGGACTTAAACATATACAACAATACCTTTCACAGCTTTTTGGATATAACTTTCCTTTGATTAAAACTTCTTTAAATAAAATACTTAAAGGCGGTGAGTACCGTATACTCTTTAAGGGTATTGAAGTAAGACGGGCATCGATCAGCCTTGACTGGTTTGAAACTTTTGACCTGGGGTTTGATCCAGATAAAATTCAAATTGCTGCCAAAGCTGTGGCTAAATCCCTTGTAAACCATGCAGAAAACCTTATTCAAAAAAGAATGTGCGAACTTCTTGGAAGAGACGAAGTTCAGGCCATTCTTGACAGGGCAGAGGAAAAATATCCTGTTGTCACAAGCGAAGTAAAAAGCTTTTTTTCACTTGGCAGTATACGTGATATATTAAGAGGGCTTTTAAGCGAACAGGTCTCCATAAGATATATTCCTGTAATCCTTGAAACCCTGGCAGACTGGGGTAATTTTGGACCTGCGCCAAACGAAATGATTATAGAACATATAAGGCAGTCACTTAAACAGCAAATATGCATGGAATATACTGATGATAAACAAACCCTTAGGGTACTGACCCTTGATGCAGTGCTGGAAGAGAAATTATCAAATAATGGCATAAAAAATAGTGAATGGCTGGATGTTTTTACACCAGGCATACAGCATATGGAAGAAAAAGGTTTTAAACCAGTTATTCTTTGTTCACCCATTGTGCGTTCCCTGGTCAAGGAATTTACACGCTTAAAATTCCCAAACCTGGCAGTCCTGTCTTATGTAGAAATTCCATCAGATATAAAAGTTGAACCTATAGGCGAAGTAACCCTAAAAAGTAAACACAGAAAAGCTCCCCTGGAAGCAGAAACCGGGAGTTAATAAATGTCAAACGAAAAAACCAAAATCCGCAATATACGCAATTTCTGCATAATAGCGCACATAGATCACGGAAAATCAACACTTGCAGACAGAATAATTCAGAAAGGACGCCTTGTAGATGACAGAAATTTCCAGAACCAGATCCTTGATAATATGGATATAGAGCGTGAAAGGGGCATTACAATAAAAAGCCAGGCTGTAAGAATTCCATATACACACAATGGCGAGGAGTACGAACTTAATCTTGTAGACACCCCTGGTCATGTTGATTTTACCTACGAGGTAAGCCGGGCAATCAACTCATGTGAAGGAGCCCTGCTTTTAGTGGATGCTGCCCAGGGAGTACAGGCCCAAACCCTTTCAAATATGTATCTTGCCCTGGAAAATGATCTGGAAATAATCCCTGTAATAAATAAAATTGACATGCCGGCTGCAAATATTGAGATGGCCAAACAGCAGATCGACAAAGACCTTGGCCTTGATTCTTCCCAGGCTATTTTGGTATCTGCACGCCAGGGAATTGGGATCGACGAATTATTTAATGCCATTATCTTGAGGGTTCCTCCGCCCAAAGGAGATCCCTCAGCATCATTGACTGCCCTTATTTTTGACTGTCATTATGACCCTTACCGCGGTGTAGTTGTGCATGTACGCATATTTGACGGAACAATAAAAAAAGGCATGATGATACGGTTTTTATCCAGTAACAGTGATTATGAAGTAGAGGCTGCAGGAGTATTTAAGCTTGGTCTTGTTGAAACAAACGAAATTTCCGCAGGAAATGTCGGCTACTTTATTGCCGGGATCAAAACAGTAAGTGATGTAAAGGTAGGCGACACTGTTACGGGAACAGCAAACCCTTGTGCAAAACCCTTACCAGGTTTCCGTGAAGTCAAACCTGTTGTGTTTTCTTCGATATATCCTGTAGATTCCAATGATTACGAAGAACTAAGAACAAGCCTTGAAAAACTCAAACTAAATGATGCCTCATTAATATACGAAAAGGATTCTTCCATAGCCCTTGGCTTTGGTTTCCGCTGCGGTTTTTTGGGACTTCTGCACCTGGATGTAGTCCAGGAAAGGCTGGAGCGTGAATTCGATCAATCTGTTATATTTACAGCCCCGTCTGTCAGATACAAGGTATTTATCCGCAGCAAGCAGGGGAATGCCAATGAAGAGCTTATGGTTGATAACCCAATGGATTATCCGGAAGAAGGCAGGATTGAAAACACCGAAGAACCATATATACGGGCTGCTGTTATAACTCCTAAAGAATTCCTTGGAAATATAATGAGTCTTTGCATGGAAAAACGTGGTGTGCAGACCAATATGACATACCTGGATGAAAAGCGTGTAGAGCTGGTATACGATATGCCCCTTGCAGAAGTACTTTTTGATTTTTACGACAGGCTAAAAAGCACAAGCCGTGGTTATGCGTCATTTGATTATGATATTACAGGTTACAAACCAACTGAGCTTGTCAAACTCGATATACTCTTAAACGGCAAACCAGTGGATGCCCTGTCTCAGCTTGTATTTAAGGACAATGCCTACGACCGTGCCCGCAAGGTCTGTGAGCGGCTCAAGGACGAAATCCCAAGGCAGCAGTTCAAAATACCCATACAAGGTGCAATAGGCAGCTCTGTTATTGCCAGGGAAACAGTAAACGCACTGCGCAAGGACGTTACAGCCAAATGTTACGGCGGAGACATAACCCGCAAACGAAAACTCCTTGAAAAGCAAAAAGAAGGCAAAAAACGTATGAAGATGGTTGGCGATGTTGAACTGCCCCAGAGCGCATTCCTTGCAGTCTTAAAAACAAAGGATGATTAGATTATAGACTTTTTAAAGTCATATCCCATAATTTTAAAAATGGTTCTATTTCCATTCTAACCCTTTTATAAAAACTCAAATCCTTTGCTCCAATCTGTTGTCTGTAATCAGGGAAGTGAGCCCAAAGATAATCTGCATCATCAAGCAGTTTATCAAGGCGCAGCTCATCTAAAGGAATATTGCCAGACAATATGTTTTTAATTTCATTAATAATACCTATTTCCCCAGTTACAAAATCAACAACTTGCTCTGAAGAAATATGTACTTTTTCCCCGGATACAAATAAACCAGCGCTGGCAGCGGAGGTATTAAGTAAATCAAATACCTTGTCAGCAGCAATGGTGTTTGTCCCCAGAAAAAGTCCCGGGCCGCTTATATCAAACAATCTTGGATTACTGCCAAATTCATTTTCATAAAGATTACGATAATTCATCATAACAGGATCAGTTCTGACTGTATGGCCTGATTTTGATTTTAGGGTATAAGTTCCTTTTCTAAAAGCATTGTCAGCATTCAACAGGGAGTTAAAACAATTATTATTTACAAGACGGGAAAGGTGTACAGGGCTTGACCTTGAATAAGATGAGTCAAGGTTATACGAAAAATCAATGCCTGCTGTAACTACAGGACCAGAACCAAACTTAAGAGCCAGCTCAACTGCTGTAAGCCCTACAGAACCCAAAGGCGTAAGGGTAACAGGCAAAAGACCAGCTGCTTCAAGACGTTTAAAAATTTTTAAACTTGTCCATGGGGTAAAACCAAAATAATAATCACTGCCAAGAATTGTTGCAGATAAAGGCAAGCTCGAAAGATCAACAAGGGTTTTTACCCCCCATTGTTTTGAATTTAAAAAAGAGCGCAGATTAACATGCTGACTTTCAAGTATAACTGCCAGATCCGGCTCAATACCACGTTCTTTAAGTAATGTAAGACAGGAATCTACGCATATAATCCTGAAAGGCCTCTTATTGGTTTTTTTGTATAAAGAAATTTTATCCAGAATTAAATCTGCAGACGGTCCTGCACCTAATACCAGTATGGGTGCTTCATGAAAATTTAATAAAGAAATATCTCTGCTTTTTGGAAGCAGTGACAGGTTTCTGATGGTATTTTTGATATAAAGCCGTCCTAGACGGATCATAATCATGGTATTGGTCCATTTAAGGCTTATATCTTTTTGCAAAAGGTCTTTTATACTTTCGTAATGCTCAGGATAAAGCTGCCAGCCTCCGTTTAGGCGTATAAGTTCAATTCTCTGAAAACTGTGTTCTTCCCATATCTTGTTTACTAAAGAGCAAACTTCCTGTGCAGCTTCTTTGGCAACAGAGCCTGAGTCAGCAGGTACTGCGCCCGCTGATGCTGCGCCCGCAGATGCTGCGGAGGGTTCCACCAAAGCAAAATGAAAGCGTGGGTCTTTACAGTTTATGGATTTTAGGGCTATATCAAAAAGATGTTTATCAGCTTCTACGCATAATACAGCAGAACTTTTATGTATACGGTCAAGTAAATGTGATAAACCATATCCGTAAAGAGGAGATGGACATAGATATAATGTTCTTTCTTTTACATCAAGACTCTGAATTATTTTTTCTGCCTGACCTATGGGATCGACTTTTGAAAGTAAAATTTTTCCTTTATAGGAAAGAGAGAGACCACGCTTTGCAGAGATCTCTCTTGGTAATTCCATTAATTTATCATTATATACTGGAAAACATCCCAAAAACGATCATCCAGCTTCCCATTGGTCATAAAGTAATTTCTTATGGACTGCGGAAAAAATTGATCCAGCAAGTAAGTATAATAAAACGCAATAAAGCTGGTTTCATCTTCTTCTGCTGCAAGAGCCTCTTTAGGGAAAAGAACCACTACATTGCTTCCTATAACAACCGGAATTGAAGGAGTATTTAATGGAGTAGAAAAACCTACGTGCCAGAATCTGTCATTACTCCCGGCCTGAGCAAGCTCAGCTACTCCAGTAGAAGCTATGGAAGTAAAAAATGAAGTATCCCCGTAATTAAGCGGTATGGGGCCAAAGGAGCTTACTTCCATGCCGCGAGAAACTGCTGCACTGTAAAAATCAATATCATCTAAACCAGAAATAAAATCCTCTGCCTGATTAATGACCCAGTCTTCTACACGACCGCGCTCATTATTCATTATATGATTGCGTATCCTTTCCATGGTAATTGCGTCATTGAAATCAGCTAAGCGTAATGGTTCTTCCATGCGGAAAAATACCCAGGAATCCTGGAGTGCAATAATATTGCTAAGGCTGCCCCTGTCCATGTTAATAACCTGCTCGCGCTCAAGTGCATTTGGTATCTCTGAAGTCAATTCAAAAACCATGCGGCTGCCCATATCCCCTCCGCTTTCTGCAAGGAAATCCCTGGATCTGTTCCTGGCAGCATCTTCAAAAGTTTCTGTCCCATTCTGAATAGCTGCAAGTATTTGCCTGGCTTCACGTTCACTGGAAGTTATGGTGATTTTGGACAGATGTACAGTACTGAACATGGAAGGATTATTCTGCGCGAATGATATGATCTCTTGATTGGGATAGGAACTGATGGGAAAAGATATCATGTCAAAGCTACGCTGAGGTGATGCCATGGAGCTGATAAAAGCCCCTTCGTTTGATGAGCTTCTTAAGGCGCCAAAATCATCAACAAACTGACTTACAATAAGGCTTTCATGAGTCTGACGCCGTATGGCCATGCGCGTATTATTGTCCATTTGTCTGTATCTGGCAATTGAAAAATCCGGAGCTTGAGCTATTGCCCTGTCAACAACTGCCTCTGGAACTACAAAACCTGCATTATTCATCTCATCCATGATACCTGCATAAACTACAGCAGCTTCAAAAGATTCTCTCCAAATCTGAAACATGATAAAATTATAATTAAACTCATCAACATCAGTTTGATGCTGTCTGGCTAGTGATTGATGCACATTAAAAAAATAGTTTCCTTCAGCATATGTGATTGGAACTCTATTGTAATAGCCAGAAGTTAAATCAATCCTACCCATTTGATCAGGTACAATAGCAGGTAAGAAAACAAAGGCAATTATAATTATTACCAGAATTAATAAAGAGCCAATAAAGAGCATGGGACTTTCCTTAAACCGTTTCAACATATCAGATTTAAAGGAACTTTCCTGTTTTTCCGGTAATTTCTTGTTTTTCAATGCCATCTAATGCTCCAATTATTAACGTTTTTTACTGGCTTTTTTTGCTGCTGGCTTTTTGGCTGGCTTTTTTACTGCAGGTTTCTTTGCGGCTGGTTTTTTAGCAGCAGCTTTTTTGACTGGTTTTTTTGCCACAGCTTTCTTTACTGGCTTTTTTGCCACAGCTTTTTTGGCTGGTTTTTTTGCTGCAACTTTTTTTGCAAGTTTTTTTACTGTTGCTTTCTTAGACTTGGCTTTTTTTGTACTTGTTCTTTTATCTGCTGTATATTTCCTGTTAAGATCCAGCATATAA
>Ga0099364_10008488_pt1 | contig 14449 bp, 7 predicted proteins | sample TergutTh196P3_FD_73070 | JGI IMG/M metagenome (GOLD analysis project Ga0099364, IMG submission 73070) | Microcerotermes parvus P3 segment gut microbial communities from Pointe-Noire, Republic of the Congo - Th196 P3 | ecosystem: Host-associated > Arthropoda: Insects > Digestive system > Gut ... | reverse complement strand
ACGGATTGAGCGTAAGGTGTGTGATAGATTTGGAAGAATAGAAATTAATTATTTTTGCCGCAAACTTTTACAAACCATGTTATCCCACCCCAAACCTCAAACCTCAAACCTCTTACCTCTTACCTCATACCTTCTTCTGCTACTAAGGTTGCTTTTTAAAAATAAGGTTTTAATATGTATATGTTTTCTTCTTTTAAGTTGTGCGAGACAAGTTGCTCCTTCCGGTGGTCCCAAAGATATTACTCCGCCCAAAGTGGTGGCAGAAAAACCCGAAAACGGAAGTACTAATTTCAAAGGAAAAATTATTAAAATAACTTTCGATGAGTTTGTTACACTTAATAATCCCAATGAAAATGTAATTTTCTCACCACCAATGGACAAGCGCGTTGACTATTCTACGCAGGGAAAATCGGTAGTGATTAGAATGAACGATACTTTGAAAACAAATACTACTTATAATCTGTTTTTTTCAGACTGTATTTTAGATTTTCATGAAGGAAATAAACTAAACGGATATAATTATGCTTTTGCAACAGGAGATTCTATTGATAAACACATACTTGTTGGAAAAGTGGAGAATGCCGAAACCAATAAACCTGAGGTGGGGGCTTTTGTGTTGTTGTATGAAGAAAATGTTGATTCTTTGCCACTTACAACTCGTCCAAACTATATTACTAAAACAGATGAACAGGGAAAATTCTCTTTTCTTCATCTCAAACCCAAACCGTACAAAGTTTTTGCATTACAGGATATTAATTCCGATTTAATGTATAATCTTCCGAATGAACAAATTGCATTTGTTGATAGTATGTTTGATGCAAAGTATTATGAAACAGATTCATTGCGAATGGCAGACACAGAATCAATCATTCATTTACGTATGTTTTTAGAGGAAGATACCGTGCAAATTCTTAATCCTTATCTCAATCCTCAAATGGGCATTTACAAGTTTCCTTTCAAACTTCCCATACATTCTTTTGATATTCAAATTGAAGGAAGTAATCCCATAGATTTTTTTTCAACACTTAATCCAACTAATGATACCATATCTTTGTATTTGAAAACTTTTTTTACCGATTCTGCTATGGTTTATCTTCGCACCGATACTATTCGAATAGATACGGTTGAATTATTGCCCTACAAAAATCCTACAAGGCTTGGGAAAAACCAAAAAGCACCTGTTCCTGTTTTAAAAGTATCGTTAAGTAATAAAGATGATTTGTACGCCCCTACCTTGTTCAATTTTTCCTATCCTTTGAAACCGGCAGACAGCATTCAGATGTTTATTGCTGCCACCCAACTGAGCGGAAAAGACACAACCGCTGTTTATTTGAATATCCCTGATGATTTTGTGATGCAATTGGAACTCCCCTTTGTTTTTGAACCCAAGATTAATTACTCCTTATGGGTTGTTGATTCAACTTTTTACGGATATGATGATGCTACTCACGACACACTAACATTTTCACTTTCAAAGAAAACCGAAAAAGATTACGGCAATTTAATCATTCATTATAAAATAGATGAAGATATGGATACGGATTATATTGTAGAATTAATAACATCAAATCAATCAGTAATTTCTAAAGATATTATTTCTTATTCAAAAACAATAGAATACAAACATCTTTTGCCCGGTATTTATCGCTTTCGGGTGGTAGAAGACAGCAATAAAAACGGCAAATGGGATACCGGAAATTACAAGTTAAAAATTCAGCCGGAAAAAATCTTTCTTATTGAAAAAGAGATTAATGTGAGGGGATTTTGGGATATTGAAGAAGATATTGAATTAAGTGCGCCGTAAACTTCATTTACATTTTTGCATCCAATATTGCTTTAATGGATAACAGTGCTGCCACGCTCCAAGCCTGTGAGATACAGCCGTTTGAACGATAGGGCGGGTCTCCGTCCGTAATTTCCTCTACCGTAGAAATTCCGTAATCAAACATACAAGTATCGAAATTATAGAATAGTTTATCAAGAACCGGATACGCTTCTTTTTGGTGAACGGCTATCAATCCTTCTGCAAATGGTTCTAACAGCCAGGGCCAGGAGGTGCCTTGATGGTAGGCAGCATCTCTTTCTTCTTGATTTCCTTTATATTTTCCTTTGTAGTCGGGGTCGCTGGGAGAAAGTGTGCGCAATCCCTTAGGAGTTAACAACTCTTCGTGCGATTTTTTCAAAATTAATTGCCTAATTTTTTCGCTCACAGGGCAATAGGGCAACGATGCCACAATGACCATATTGGGTCGCACCTGAAAATTCTTAGAAGTACCGTTTACAAAATCTGCCAAATAACCTTTCTCTTTATCCCAAAAAGTTTCTTTAAAAACAGCAGGAAAACTGATGGCAATCTCCTCCCAATCTTTCTTAAATTCTTCATCTTTTGCATATTCTGCCACTTCTAAGGCAAACTTGATGGCGTTGTACCACAATCCGTTTATTTCCACTTGACATCCCGTTCTCGGTGTTACGGGCACTCCTTTTACCACTGCATCCATCCAGGTAAGTGCATGATTTTCATCTCCTGCATAAATCAATCCATCATCTAACATCTTGATATTAAACAAAGAACCGTTTTTATAAGCATACAATATCGACTTCACGGCATCTCCGTATTCTTTCCAAATTTTCTTTTGCGACTTGGTGAAGATGGTATATTTCTGCAACGTGCGTATAAACCAAAGGGGCGCGTCCACCGAGTTATAGGCAGCAGCATCGCCCACCCCGATATTTGGGAAAAGCCCGTCTTGCATTTCTGCAAGCATATTATCCATAATCTCTTTGCAAAGTTCGGGTTTGTTGAGTGCCAAAGTAAGACCGGGCAGTGCAATGAAAGTATCGCGTCCCCAGCGCCCAAACCAAGGATACCCCGCAATAATCTGTGTTTTGCCGTTCCGTTTCACAATAAACTGTTCCGCAGCATTTTGCAAACAATTCTCAAAAGAGGAACGGGTGGTGCGTTTTTTCAGTTCTGCCTCAAACAACGGCTGAATTTGCTCCGGTGCGATAGGAGTAGTACCAATAGATAAGTAAATCTCTTTATTCTTAACGTTCACACAAATTTTTCCCAAATTTATCAAATCTTCGTGTCCATCATAACCACGTTTCAACTCTTCTTCATATTCAAAATCGTTGAACCAAACAGGCGCGTGAAGATAAGAAACCGGTTCATTCGACTGTACGGCAACAGGCGTGTAATGATCATACAAACAATATCCTACACCATTTTCAATGGGTTTATACTCTGTTTTTATATAAGGATTTTGGTGGGTTAATTGATGTGCATTTCTGAATGCCAGCAAGGGTTCAAACAAAATTTGTGCAGATTCATAATCGTTTAATATGGTATATTTAAAAATTACGCGATCTTCATCATTACATAAAATATACTCTTTCGTAAAGTTGAATTTTCCCACTCTGAAATAGTATGTCGGAATAATATCGGTAACTAATTTTTGCAGATATTTATTTCCTTTAGGGGCAACTACATCGCCTTTATATTGATGAACACCGAGATGAAACTCCGTATTATCAATAATAATAGTTTCGTTCAGGTATGAAACCAAAACGTGCCGCTCGTTGTCAATGTGGTCTTGCGGAACCACAAAAACACCGTGATACTTTCTTGTATTTAAGCCCAATAATGTAGTAGAGGAGTATGCACCTGTGCGGCTGCAACGCAATATTTCTCTACCTTTTGAATAATTAATGTTTACTAAATGTTCTTTGTCAAATTCGATATAACTCATAGTGAAAAGGGATAAAATTTGAGGGGGCGAAAATAGTATTTTTTTATAGTTGTAAATTTAGAAAATCACGAATGTAAATATGCTTGATACCTTCAAAACTGTTTTCAAAAGAACGTTCGCCCGAAACCACAATTTTAGGATAATTATCGTTTATTTTCAACAAATTACCAAATTCACGTTCAATGGTATCTTCTCTTGAAAGTTCAAGTGAAACCTGCACATACAACTTTTCTCCGTTTTTTTCACAAACAAAATCAATCTCTTTGCCTGCAACCGTACCAACAGTAATGTTATAATTGTTATACAATAGGTGGTTGAAAACTACATTTTCTAAACGGTTGGCTCTATCTTGAGGTTTGTATCCGGCAATAATATTTCGAATTCCCATATTTTCAAAATAATATTTTTCACCATATTCAAACAAACGTTTGCCTGTAATATCGTATCGGTCAATAGAATGAATTAAATACGAATCGGTAAGTGCGGTAATATATTCGCTAACTTGATTTGAAGAAGATTTTTCGTTTTGACTTTTAAGAAAATCACTGATGCTTTTGGCAGAAAACAGATGCCCGATATTATTTGCAAGAAATTTTATCAATTGCTCTAAAAAAAACGTATTCCTAATATTTTTTCTTTGAATAACATCTTTCAAAATAATAGTAGCATAAATGCTTCGCAAATACTCTAATACAATCTCATCTTTCAAATGCAAATGAATCAGATACGGAAGCCCTCCGTAATGAATATATTTTTCTAATGCCATATCATCATCTTCAAGTTTGTGAAAATCAATAAATTCCTTATAAGAAAGACTATAAACCGGAAATTCAATATATCTTCCGCCAAGTTCATTTGCCAAATCTGACGACAACATCTGCGCATTACTTCCTGTGATATAAATATCATTGTTTTCAGATAAGTTTAACGATTTTATTGCAATATGAAAATCTTTAATAAGTTGCACTTCATCAATAAAAATGTAGTTCATAGTATTTGTTTTAGATTTTAAAGAAACATACTCAAACAAATGCCTATAATCTGTTAAATCATCAAAAGCCATATCCTCTTTATTAATATAAATGATATTGTGATTTTTATTACTTTTAGAAATAATATCCATCAATTGATAAAGGATATAACTTTTTCCAACGCGTCTGTGTCCGGTAATTACTTTTACTAATTGTTTATCAATAAAAGGCTGAATTTTATCTATATAACTTTGTCGAAGGATATAGTTGTTATTATTTTTCATATCAATTTGTTTTAAATACGTTTAAAATTTTCGGCAAAAATATAAATTATTTAAATCATAATTAAAAGAAAATAGAAATTTGTGCAATTTGATAAAAAAAACCTCATATCCACCTTAATAATTCGTCTCTTCAATGAGGGCATATTTCACTTACATATCTTCCAATGATAAACAACAATTTTCTATTTTATAATTCGGCAAAACAATTTGTCGCAATCGTTCAACTTTTTCAGCAAAAACAGTCGGACGATAGCGGTCTTTTTGGCGTTTTACTTCAACAGTTAAAGCCTTGTTTTTTTCTAATGCAAGAGCAACAATATCAATTTCGTTCAAATGTCCCTTTGCTTCCCACCACGAGCCAATTTCTCGATACAAACCACTTTCTGCCAATTTTGTACGGAAATAGCGTTCCAAAATTTTGCCTGAAAAAGTAGCATAATCAGATTTGATTATATTTTGTAAGCCTGCAAAGTTTTTAATTTCGAGCATTGAACGGTAACGGTCAAAATAGTGAAACCAAAATTGCAGGAAATTATCTGTGATTTCGTAACGAACAGTCTGTGTTCCCTCTTTTGAACCAATTGGGCGTAAGCGTTTTAGTACATTATAATCTTCAATCAGCCTTTTTATTTGTCCGCCAATACTTTTGTCTCCGAGTGCAGACATAATGCCGGGTTGCGTATTTATTCCGCCCGAAACTGCGCTCAATATTGAGAAATAAGTACCATAATTTTTACCAAATTCCTCTATCAAAAGATTTTTACCCTCATCAATAAACGGTGAATTTTCACGCACTATAAATTCAATCATTCGTTCTACTTTCAACTCGCACCCGTCGCAAATAATTTCCAAATATTTTGGGATTCCGCCCGTGAAACAATATAAAGCCAACAAATCATCGTTCTGATAATTTGAATTATAGTCGCCTAAAATGGTTTTTAGCGTATCAGTATCAAAAGGCGAAAGTTTTATAATATTATCTGCTCGACCAAAAAGTGGTTCTTCGTAATTCTGAAAAATCTTGTGCATTAAGGAATAAACAGACCCGCTCAAAAGTAAATTGATTTTTGTCTTTTTGCGATATTGGTCCCACAAATTTTGCATATCGCTGTAAACAGCCTCATTAATATTGAAAAATTCCTGAAATTCGTCAATAATCAGATTGAATGTTTTTTGTGTACCAATTTCCATTAAATACTGAAAAAGGTTTCGGAAACTCGAAATTTCGCTTGGAACAAAAGTATTCAACGCATTAGAAATTAACGGAATATATTCTGAACACAAGGCGGTTTCCGTTTTTCTACCCACAAAAAGATAAACAGTCGGTTCATTTTCAACCGATTTCATTAATAGGCTTGTTTTACCTATTCTTCGTCTGCCTGTAACCACCGTCATACGCGAATAATCGGTAAAAGATAAATTTTTAATTCGCTGTAATTCTGTAATTTCGCTTATTCTATTATAAAATTTCATAAAACATTTATTTTGTTATTTCCGTAACTGTTACGACGGTTGCAAAACTACAAATTGTTTTTGAAATAACAACATTTTCATAAAAATTCTATTTTCGCGCCATATTAATATATAACATTATGTTTAATTGGATTCTTGAAATTATAGACCTTTTCTTTTCCCACTTAGGGTTAAAAGGACAATTTTTATCGTTTGCATCTGCCGTAACCACTGCTGCCTTAATTATTTGTATTGGTTTTTTACTCTATTTAATCATCAGAGTTATTCTGCAAAATGTTGTAAAAATTACCAACAGAAAATTTCCCTCAAAATTGAGGAGTGCCCTTTATGATGAACGATTTTTTATTCAACTTTCTATTTTTCTTCCTGCATTTCTTATCAAACTTATTGCTCCTGAATTTTTCGGGGCTGAAACAAAATCCGGCATTATTTTTTCAGCACTTGTTAACATTTATATTATTGCCAACATAACCTTAATTATTACTGCTTTTCTTAGAGCGGTGGGCGAAGTGTTGCTGCATTCGGATACCACTAAAAATAAACCTATAAAAAGTTATGTGCAAATTGTTTCTATAATTTGCTGGGCAATAGCCATCATTTTATTTATATCTATATTAATTAACAAATCTCCTGCGGGTTTATTAGCCGGCTTGGGTGCTTTTTCTGCGGTGTTGATGTTGGTATTTCAAGACACAATTGTGGGGTTTGTGAACAGTATTCAATTATCATCCAACGATTTAATAAGAAACGGAGATTGGATAACCGTGAGCAAATATGATGCAGATGGTACGGTGGAAGAGATAAATTTAATATCGGTTAAAGTGCGAAATTTTGACGGCACTATCTCAACAGTGCCTGTAAGACAGTTGGTTACCGACACTTTTCAAAACTGGCGCGGAATGGAAGAGAAAGGCGTGCGCCGCATCAAACGCTCATTCTTAATCGATTCTTCGAGTGTAAAACCCGCTACCGAACTCATGCACAAACAATGCGGAACAACTCCCGAAACAAACCTCGGATGTTTCAGAGAATATCTCCTTCAATATTTAAAAGATAGAGGCGACATCAGCACCGACCAAACCATGATGATACGACTGTTGCACCCCAACGAATTTGGAATTCCATTAGAAATTTATTGTTTTGCAAAAACTATTGCATGGGTGCAATATGAAAAAATACAAACCGAAGTAAGCGAACATATTTTTGTTGCACTCCGAAAATTTGAGTTGTTGCATTACCAAAGAAAATAAAAATTCGAAAATCTTACGTTTTCTGTTTCTGTTTTTTTGCTGCTGGAAACAACACATTATTTAATATTAATCTATAGCCCGCGGAGTTAGGATACAGATTAAGGTCGGTGGGTGGGTCTCCCACAAAATGTTGGTAATCTTCGGGGTCGTGCCCTCCGTAAAAAGTAAATGTGCCGTTTCCGTAGGTGCCGTGAATATAGCGCACTTCGTCAAAAACTTTAGTTTCTCCCAAAATAACGATGTGCGGTTTCACTCTGTTTCGGTTAAAAGCAGTGGTTTGTCCCATAAATCCGGAAATTACGTTTTGATGGTTTTGCGTAAGCATCGTAGGCACAGGATCCCATTTTGCCGAAAATTCAAATAAGGTAAAATAATCGTTCTTCTTGTTTTGAATATGAAGGCTCGGTTTTACATCAATATCCGAAATTTCATACTCGTAAGGATTGGTTACTAAAATAAAATCGGTAAAAGCAAAACAATTTTCGTAGTTTAGTTTTTGTTGCGCTTGTGGGTCCATCGGGTCGCCATCGAAGGGGGTTTCACAAATATCTATCCCATCGGCTGCAAGTGCCACATCAAAACTGTCGGGCGCGGAACACATCGAAAACATATAGCCACCCCCCATCACAAAATCGCGAATCTTTTTTGCTACTGCCAATTTCATTTGCGATACTTTTTGAAAACCCAACTTTGCCGCAGTGGTTTCCTGAAGTTTCACATCTTCAATATACCAGGAGGCATTTCGATAGTTAGCCCAAAATTTGCCGTATTGTCCGGTAAAATCTTCGTGGTGCAAGTGCAGCCAATCATATTTAGGTAGCGCATCATTCATAACTTCCTCATCATAAACAAGATCGTAAGGAATTTCGGCGTAAGTGAGTACTAACGTAACCGCATCGTCCCACGGCAATTTGTTTTTAGGTGAATATACTGCAATTTTGGGCACTTTAGTCAGTTTTACTTCATCCATATTGCTTTCGGTAGCAGAAATTTCATTCAAAATAGCGGCTGCCTGAAGATCGGCAATCACTTGATAGGAAACCCCTCGAATTACACATTCATCCTCAATTTCAGAATTATAGATACACATAAAACTTCCCCCACGATAATTCAACAACCAACTTACATCAATATTTTTTTGAATAGTAAAATAAGCAACGCCGTATGCTTTCAGATGATTTTTTTGCTCAAAATCCATAGGAATTAAAAGATGGGTAGCATGAACAATAATGGTTATATATATAAATATAAATAATAATAAAATGTTCTTAAGTTTCATAATTAGAATTTTTGCTTTTACTAACGAAAAGGGTTTGATTTTATTTTTTTAAAACATCCTTTTAATTTTCAATTTTCAACTTTCAATTTTCAATTAATTAAAACATCTTACCTCTTTATCATACACTACCATCTTTTTACCAACTTGGTGAATGGTGGCAATACCGGCATTATGCAATTCCTTTGCCGTCTTCTTTTTAAACGACATGGCTGCTACTCCCAAATAAATTTTATGATTTTTGTAATCAGGGTAAAGAATCTTAAAGAGGTCTATTCGAGCCATTAACTTCTCAACCTTAATATTACCCGGTTTTGCGTTAAATTTTACTTCAATGATCGCGACACTTGTTCCATTAAACAAAAAAATGTCGTATTCAACCACAGCATCCTCTTCTCTATCATAAATTACATTTCTTCTAATATTGTCAAATTTTTGATTTGCGAAAGTTTTGTCTTTTTTAAAGGTGTTGTAGAAATATTCTTCCGCCATATCACCAATGCTGTTGGAAATACCTCCGATATGATTGCCGAGTTCTTTAATCCTTTCTCTGGTTTCCTTAAATGCTATAGCATTCTCGGCAATCATTTTTTCGGTTTTGGCAAACTTCCTGTCGGTTTCGGCAAACATTTCTCTTAATGCTTTTTTAGTTTCTTTAAATTCTCTAGCATTCTCTGCAGCAGTCTCTGCAATCATCTTCTTGGTTTCTTTAAATTCCCTGTCGGTTTCGGCAAACATCGCTTTGATGTCGTCCCAAGTTAGGTTTTCGTGTTTTTTCTCCATGATAAATAATATTTGGCGGCGAAAATATAAAAATATTGATTCATTCATTTTTTATTTTAAATTATTTTTCTAATAATCAATATGTTAAAAATATAAAAAAAATAAAAAACGACACAGTTTTTCTTTATAAATGTACAAAATCGGGTAAAAAATGTAGAAAAATAGTGTTTTTGTAAAAAAAGGCATTTAATAAAAGTTTTAACCAATTTTTCGATACATTTTATGCCCCTATCAAAAAAAATATATATTTGCAACCCTTTTTTAAGTAGGATTAATTATTAACAAAAATATTATTTATGAGCAACATTCTACCTATTTTTTGGTTCATTCCTTTTGCCGCTGTTGTAGCGCTGTGCTTTGCTTACTACTTTTTTCGCGAAATGAAAAAACAAAGCGAAGGAACCGACCGTATGAAAGAGATTGCCCTTCACGTTAGAAAAGGTGCTATGGCGTACCTGAAACAACAATACAAAGTGGTAATCATTGTTTTTATAGTGTTAAGTCTGTTTTTTGTTTTTTTGGCTTTTGGGCTCGGGGTGCAAAACAAGTGGGTGCCTTTTGCTTTCTTAACCGGCGGGTTCTTCTCCGGTTTGGCGGGCTACTTCGGCATGAAAACCGCCACCTTTGCCTCTGCCCGTACAGCTTTCGCCGCAAGCCAATCGCTAAACAGAGGCTTAAAAATTGCCTTCCGTAGCGGTGCCGTTATGGGTTTGGTAGTTGTAGGTTTAGGGCTCTTAGATATATCTATATGGTATATAATATTAGAGAACTTCATTAACGACGTTACCGGCGCGCAAAAATTGGTCATCATCACCACTACGATGCTTACTTTCGGTATGGGCGCATCCACACAGGCACTCTTTGCCCGCGTGGGCGGAGGGATATACACCAAAGCCGCCGATGTGGGTGCCGACTTGGTAGGAAAAGTAGAAGCCGGTATTCCCGAAGATGACCCCAGAAACCCCGCAACCATCGCCGATAATGTGGGAGACAACGTGGGAGACGTGGCAGGTATGGGTGCCGACCTTTACGAAAGTTACTGCGGTGCTATATTGGCAACTGCCGCTCTGGGCGCAGCCGCTTTCATCACTTTCCCCGATATTCAACTCAAAGCCGTTTTTGCCCCAATGCTCATCGCTGCGGTGGGAATCATTCTCTCCATCATCGGAATTTTCTTGGTGCGCACCAAAGAGGGCGCATCTATGAAACAACTGCTCGGCTCGCTCGGGCTCGGCGTAAACGTCAGCGCAGTTTTAATCGCCGTTTGTACTTTTGGTATATTGTATATATTAAATATACCTAATTGGTTCGGATTATCGTTTTCGGTCATCACCGGACTTTTGGCAGGAATTATCATCGGGCAATCTACCGAGTATTACACCTCCCATTCTTATAAACCCACACAAAGAATTGCCAAAAGTGCCGAAACCGGACCCGCAACCGTTATCATTTCCGGTATTGGTGTGGGAATGCTCTCTACACTTATTCCTGTATTGACTATCGCAGTTGCCATCATCATCTCTTTCCTTTGCGCCATTCAATTCGATGTAACCAATCTTATCTCCGCTGCCAATATCAGTAAAGGACTTTACGGCATCGGCATCGCCGCTGTGGGTATGCTCTCTACTTTGGGCATTACTTTAGCCACAGACGCCTACGGACCTATTGCCGACAACGCGGGCGGAAATGCCGAAATGAGCGGATTAGACCCCGAAGTGAGAAAACGCACAGACGCCTTAGATGCACTTGGCAATACTACCGCCGCAACCGGAAAAGGTTTTGCCATCGGCTCTGCCGCACTCACCGCATTGGCACTGTTAGCCTCTTACATCGAAGAAATAAAAATCGGACTTGCACATATTGGACAGACAACGATTGAATTGGCAAACGGAACCAAAAAACTAGTGGAAGAGGCAAATATCATAGATTTAATGGAATATTATCAGGTAACTCTTATGAATCCCAAAGTGTTGATAGGTATGTTTATCGGTTCTATGATGGCGTTTGTTTTCTGTGGACTTACTATGAATGCTGTGGGACGTGCCGCGCAAAAAATGGTAGAAGAGGTGCGCCGCCAATTCCGCGAAATTGTAGGAATTATGGAAGGAAAAGCAACCCCCGACTATGCCCGATGCGTAGAAATATCTACCAAAGGCGCACAAAGAGAAATGCTTCTGCCCTCACTACTCGCTATTGCCGCTCCCATTATTACCGGACTTATCTTCGGAGTTTCCGGAGTTATGGGGTTGTTGGTGGGAGGATTAAGCGCAGGATTTGTACTGGCGGTATTTATGGCAAACTCCGGTGGGGCGTGGGATAATGCCAAAAAATATATCGAAGAAGGAAACTACGGTGGAAAAGGTTCACAAAACCACAAAGCAACCGTAGTAGGAGATACCGTAGGAGACCCCTTTAAAGATACATCAGGTCCATCCTTAAATATATTGATAAAACTGATGAGTATGGTGGCAATTGTAATGGCAGGTTTAACCGTGGCTTTTAGTCTCCTCTAAAAAAAAAAAATATCAACAAAATGAAAAAAAAAAATGAATATAAATTTTCATATTAAAAAAAAACTATTTTTGCAAGTCAGTGGATAGTATGTAAAATTACATCTATGAAGATAGAAACCAAACACCAAAATAAACCGTCAGGCAGTGAATAGTTGTCTGATATTAAGTATGTTAAAATAATAAAAAAAATAATAATAATTAAATCAAATAGTAATAATTAAATTTTTATGCAATGAAAAAATTTACAATTTTTCTTCTAACTTTCCTGCTTTTTGTGGGATTTAGTAATGTGTATGCACAAACACTTAAAAATGAAGACGGCGGAGGAGGACCCTCCAGAACAGCAACTGGAGTCCAATCCATAACCCAATCCGGAGTTATTTGTGCCACTCCGGGCTCACCAAGCACATTAGATATCCAATTTAATGTTGTTACGGATCTCAGCGGATCTTACGATAATCTTAGCGATTACACCATTTATTGGAGTACAGATTCAGTACATTGGAATGAAGAAGACACTTCAACAGAGGTGGAATTTTTTGGTGCTTCGTTTTGGTGGGAGAATGTGGAAATAATAGGTACCATGTACTTCTACGGTATGCTTAAAGAAAATGGCGAATGGTTGCCACAATCGAACACCGTACGAATTGATGCTATGGAAAAGCCCGTGATTACCTTTGACCCGGATCCTATTGATTGGATTGTGTGCGAAGATGGTAGTGTAGATCTCTCTTTTTCTGTTAACTGGAACTCTAAAGCTGCTGGCGTATCTATTGAGTATTATTGGGATTCTGGTACTACACGAGATACAGTTCCTTATCATCATACTGTAGGCGGAATGGGACCCTTTTTAAAAACTTACGACAATTTAACTGTCGGTACTCATAACGTTACTGTTTATATAAGACCCGAATCGGCGAAGAATACTTGCCACGTAAATGAAACTATCTCTTTTGAAGTTGTTGAACAACCTGAAGTTACTTATGAAGCCCCGTCAGAGATTTGCGAAACAGACGAGGTATTAGAAATAGAAGCGTATGCGCATTTTAATGTTCTTGAAGGTTATTCTGTAAAATATATCTTGTTATGGGAAAATGAGGATGAATTTGAACAAATTGATGAATATACCACAACAGATCCAATTGAAGATGGAGTTATTCCACCACACACATTTGAAGTAGATATTATGGAAAAGTTGTCGTATGGTACCAACACATTCAATATTCAAGTTGTTATTATTAATGCAGATGAAACGCCCTCTTATTGCTTTGCAGTGTTGGATGAACCGTTTGATGTTGAAGTGTATGAACGACCCACCGAAGCAGATGCAGGTGAAGACCAAACCGAATGTTTTAATACCAATGAGGGTGTTTTTATAATTGCAGGTAATATCCCCGATGTAGGAGAAGGCGAATGGTTGGTATTAACTGATTTGGGTGCTGATGCTACAATTACTATAGATGAAGAAACTGATGAGACTACCGTTACGCTTACCCCCGGAGATACCGTTTATTTAGCATGGACAATCACCAACGGCGTTTGCGACCCCTCAGCGGACACCATAAGAATTATAAGTTTGGAAAACCCAATAGTATATATCGGTGAAGATACCTACGCTTGCGAAGGTGTTGAATTATTAATCGAATCGAGTATTAGTTACGAAAGAACACCCTATTCTTATACTTTTGAATGGACAACGGGTGGCGATATTAGCGGAGCACCCGGAGACGGAGTTGATTACGGTGAAGACGTTTTTATTGTTGCTCCAAACTCTGCCGGAGCAACAGGAACAGTTTCCTTAACCGTTACAGACGTTAACGAATGTGTAACAACCGCTACCGTAGAAATAGAAATTAAAGAAAACCCAACCGTTACCATTTCTCAAGGTACTGCCCTTGATGTGTGTGAAGGCGATGATATAACTTTGGCAGCAATAGCAGCCGGCGGAACCGGAGAAGATGTAGGAGATTATACTTATACTTGGTCTTCACCTGGCGATGTTGGCGGAACACAAACCGGTACGTACGGTGAGTTATTTGATCTTAGTACTGTAATTCTCACTCCCCCCGATACCCTCTCCGGAACTATTATAGTGGTTGTTTATGATGAATTTTGTAGTGCCACAGCCGAAATTGATATTACCCTTT
>Ga0099364_10008487_pt1 | contig 14449 bp, 9 predicted proteins | sample TergutTh196P3_FD_73070 | JGI IMG/M metagenome (GOLD analysis project Ga0099364, IMG submission 73070) | Microcerotermes parvus P3 segment gut microbial communities from Pointe-Noire, Republic of the Congo - Th196 P3 | ecosystem: Host-associated > Arthropoda: Insects > Digestive system > Gut ... | reverse complement strand
TATTCTCGTCAAAATTGCCTTGTTTGACGAAAAATCATCTGTGTTCATACATCACGTTTTAATTTCCGAGGAGGTCTGTCTATTCCCGAGAACCGAGAAGGTCTAATATCTGTATCAGAATACCCCGGCACAGCCGGGGTATTCTGATACTCTTTTGCTCTTTTGCTCTTTTGCTCTTTTGCTCTTTTGCTCTTTTGCTCTTTTGCCCTTTTGCTGAGAGTTTTTGTTAACATTAGTTATATCTTACTTTACTCTGTAGGTTCTACGGATCTCTTTGCTGGGCATGAAACCTGTTCTGACCGCGATAACCCGCACTGTCGTGTTTCTTCTGATCGTAAGAGTTTTTCTTTTGTTCGGTCTAACTCTGGCGGTCAGCTTTTTGTTTGCGGCGGTCGCATAGAACAATGTGGTTCCTTTCGGAGCTTTCAGCGTAACCTTATATCCCCTCGCGCCGGTTCTGCTCTTTGGAACCGCGCTTGTTTTGGGTTTGGCGGTCACGCCGCGGAGTGTCCGGACATCCAGCTTGATGCTCGCCGGGGATGCATCGTGTGTCGCGGTGGCTCTTCTGCGGATATAAAAGCTGTAGCTTGTGTTCTTTTTCAAGCCCCTGAATACCGGACCGGATTGCCATGTTCTGCCGTCCCGGCTGTATTCCATGCCTACAACCGTTCTCAGGGTCACGGTATTGTGGGTTCTGCCGGAAAGTCCGGGTTTTGCCGGGCGCGGAGCAGGAGCTTTGGCTATTGCCGCTGTCTGCGCACTGGTCACACTACCCGTTGCGTTGGATGCCGTGACCCGAACACTTATCCTCTGACCGATGTCCGCTTGTACAAGCTTGTAGGATGCTCCGGTTGCGCCGGGTATGTTTGCCGTGCCGCGCAGCCATTGATAGGACAGCGTGCCACGATTCGCAGGTGTAAGTCCGTTTGTGTTGGCGGTCAGTGTCTGATCGAACCTTGCTGTACCGCCGACGGTTACCGTGCCGCCGAGAACGATAGGTATATCATCCGCCGGTGCCACTTGAATAGACAACGCTTTTGTGTCGTTTCCTTCGCTGTTGACCGCTTTAACGGTGAAGCTGAAGGAATCGCTTTTTGTAGGTGTTCCGGAAATCGTGCCGTCTTCCGCGAGGGTCAGACCGTCCGGAAGATTGCCGCTTTCAAGCTCCCAGGTGATCGGCGTATCGCCGGTTGCGGCGAGAGCTTGACTGTACGCCGCTCCCACCTTGCCGCCCGGCAGTTCGGTTGTTGTGATAGCCGGCGGAGTACCTGTGATATTGTCTTGTTCCACGATAATGCCGTTGGTCGAAATGAGTGTTTCCAGACCGTTTGTGCCGGTAATTTTGGCGTAAACAACACCTTTCCAGCCGGCTGCCAGCGTGAACGGCTCGTCTGCTGAATAATTGATCCAGCCTTCAAAATCTTCGTCCATCAGTTCGGTTTTCGCCAATCCCTCGCCGTCTGCGGTCATGGGATGCAGGGCATAATGGATGGTATCGTCTTCCGAATCACTGGTGATGGTCACCGTGTCCGTCTTTTCAAGGTTTAACGCTTCGTCAAATGTGATGGAGGTTAAGAACTCCGAGAACACACTGTTGTTGATCACGATTTCGCCGGTAGGCTCCTGCGGCTCTACAGGTGTGTCTATATTTATTGCAAATTGCCCTGTAGAGAAGTTGACGGGGATTCTTCCGTCCGCAAGCGTTCCCACTATATCGAGCGTGATCTCTTCGTCATATGTTCCGCCGAAAGTTACGGTGTTGTCGATAAATGTATTTGCTGCGGTCAGCGGGTTTGCCGTAACGCTTGTGATTTCCAGTCCTGCGGGAAATTCTGCTTTTACCGTACCGCTATGGGCTTCTTCGCTGTCATAAACATATTCGTCACCGTCCGCTGTCAGTGAAAACTCGTTTAAGCGGAACAGGTCGGTTCCGGCGGTGAAGCTGGAATCAAATCTTTGCTCGTTATTACTTGAGCCGCCGTCAAGATAGTATCCGACAGCTTCACCGAATTTTGTAATGCTGTCGTTCCAGAGTGCCGAGAGACCGCCGCCGGAGGTTACATAAATAACGGAATCGTCGCTCATCAAAACAGCGTTGCCCTCGTCTGTGTATATCTGTCCGCCGTCAATGATAACAGCGGCGTTTGCCCTGGCATCTATGGCGGGCTCGTTGTTTGATAAAGTTTCTACCGTGCCGGAGCTGAGCTTTACGACCGCATCGTCGTATGCTGTTATTGCAGTGAAATCGCCCGCTTCGACCTTACCGCCGTTCAGCAGGAGAGTTGCAGAAAACGACAATGCTATCCCGCTGTCTTCACTATTTTCGATCGAGCCGTTCTCAATAATTTCCATTGTTCCCGGACCAACGATTTCAACCAGATAGTTCCCGTAACCGCCGGAATACTGCGCTTCCCATACAACCTTTTTGTCCTTATGCGGTATATAAATTCGCAAAGGCTCGTCCGCACCCGTAAATTTGCCTGTTACATTGACGGTATCATTTTCGTCCAGCGCGTCATCAATGGCATCTTTAATTTTTTTCACAGTGGGCTCTTCCACTTCATTGTTGTTGACGAATAAGGCTTCAATTTCTTCCTCTTCCTCTTCGCCGTAGTATCCGCCGAGATACGGCCACTGCACCTCGTCGATCTCAAAAGTTCCCCAAACCCGGAAGAAGCGTGTTAGTGCGTCCTCCAGCGTGTAGCTTCCGTTGGTGTGATTTACGATGGACATTGCCGCATCGTACATTCCGCCGTCCGGTTCCGTGCTGTTTAGTAAATCGTATATTTCGCCGTTTCCTTCGCCGTGATCCCAGGCTTGGGTCAAGGAGGAAAACGCATAGTTGTGCGCTTCGATATATTCGCTGTCTTCATTGTCCACAAGTCCGAACGGTGAAAGCACGCTGATCGCCAGATTGTTGACCACATCGTCTTTTTGAACCAGCCCGGCAATACCGCCGGCACGTTCTATCTCGGTCTCTCCGACGAGATCGATTTCCGCCGTTGAGAAGTTGTTGAGCAGGCAGGTGCCGAAGATGGGCGCGTCCTCCGCCGAGGTGTAGCCCGCGATGCCGCCGACGTACCTTGCATTCGTCTTAAAGTCATAATGATCAGACCTGATATATGTGTAATCATACACCGCATTGCTGCCCACCAGACCCGAAAGGTTAGCACCGATCACACCGCCTATATAAGCGTTGCTGCCCAGCGCAAAATCGTTATATACTTCATACGAGAAACCGCCCGATACGTTGATGCCCCCGCCGTAGACGTCGATCCCGGTCATAACCGAGATGGGAGTGACACCCGGAGAGGGGACGTCGGGGAAATTGCTGACCTCGCGGGCATAGCCTATCGCTCCGCCTGCGAAAGCGGTCATCCAGCTATCATTATTAGCTACGCCCTTGATTGAAATTTCCGGCTGTATGATGGAGACATCCCGCACCCAGGAGCCTTCGATATAACCGGCCACCGCCCCGGCGGCGAAGGTGGGAAAATAGCCTTCAACATACTGGTTAATAACGGGGTCTTCGATTACCAGATTTTGCACCGTGCTGTTGAGCAGTGCGCCGAACAGACCGGAGGTAGCGTACCACAACACTTCATTCGCCTTATCAATCGCAATGCTTGGATCCCACACTTTCATGCCGCTGATGGTATACCCGTTGCCGTTGAAGGTGATGCCGAGCATATGGAAGGGGTGCCAGTAGTTCGCCGAAAGGTCGATATTGGCGGCCAGATTGACCGTCCAGCCGGTATAGTCCCCTTCGGGGAAGTAGTAATTTACTTCCTGAACCCAGTTACCTGATTCATCCTCTACCCATTCCGTATCAGCTGACAGCTGGGCATCATATACAAACAGGGCGAGCTCTTGTGCGTTGTGGATATTGACGGTTTTGTTTGCGGGGTCAATGTCGGAAAACTCTTCGGCCAGATTATTAGGCCAGAAGTCTTTAAGGCTGATTACTATATCTATACCGCCTTCTACCGTGCCGCTTATGTATTCGTAGCTGGCGTCGTCATCTTGGACCAACGCAAAACCGCCGCCGGTATTCTGCAGCGTACCGCCGTCCATAATAAAGGTTACTCTGCCATACACTCCTACAAGGTAAAAATTGGAATTGCTTATGGGGTCGGCAGTCATTCCGATAAAACCGTCCTCCGCCAGGATAAACCTGCCGCCGCCGGAAAGATCAAGCCAGTAATTGCCCCCGGATTCGCCGGTCATGGATGCTTTCCAGATCACGGTTATCCCGGCGGGGATATAAAGCTCAAGCTCTCCCGGCCATAAATACGTGTCCTCCTTCATTAAAATCCCGGTGACGGTAACTTCTCTTTTGCTTTCGTTGTAATCCGCCGTCAGATCGTAAAGCCCCAACACACGCAACATCTCGTCCAGATCTTCAACAGAAACGCTAATTACATACACGTCATCCTGACCGTAGTCATCACTGTCAAGATCTGAAGTATAGTCGTTGATCCCGTACATCATAACATATATTTGATCATCCCCCGGCTTGATGGTGTAGGTCATATCTGTGTTATCAATTTGTTCATCAAGACCTTTCCATTGTACCGTGAAGTCCTCATTGAACCTCAGTTCTTCCCCTTCCCATGTGATACGCAGGGTAAGTGTATCGCCGACGAAAACAGGGTCGCCCGACTTATACCGCGTTTTGCTGTCGTTGACTAATATCTCCATATTGCTGACATAGTCATAAAGAGAATCTCCTCCTTCGGCTGCGGCCGCCGTCAGCGGCATAACACCGAATAGCAGGGTGAGCGTAATCACCCAGGCTGTGATTTTTTGGAATGCGTTGATTTTCATGAAAAAAATCATCCTTTCTGTTTTTTTAAATTTTATTATGTTAAGGCGGTTCTGAAAGCTTAATTTGTCCGCCGGATTATGTTTGGATAAGCTTTTAGAGTTTACCTTTAACTACCTTTTTAACTTATTTAAGATGTTCTTTTATCAGCCTTGCTTTATCCTCGGAAACGCCGGCGGTTTGCGCGATGCCGGCATCCTCCGCCTGAGATAAAGCTTTGCGGGTTTTAAACCTTTCGGTCAGCGCCCGCGCCTTTTTTTCGCCGATCCCGCTGATTTCCAGCAGGCTTTGTTCCAATCCGGATATTTTGCGGCCTTTTCGCTGGTATGCGATAGTGAATCTATGGACTTCGTCCTGTATCCGGGTCACGAGATTAAAAGCCGCCTGACGGCCGCTGATGGCGATTTCTCCTTTTTCGCCGCCGGCAATTGCGCGGGTCCGGTGTTTTTTGTCCTTCACCATGCCGAAGACCGGAATGTTCAGCCCGAATTTTTGTAATACCGATTTCACGGCTGAAACCTGTCCTTTGCCGCCGTCGATCAATATCAGATCCGGAAGAGTTCCAAAGCCGTCCTTGTCCTCGCTCTTTACGCTGTTTTCTTTTTGTTCTGCATTACCTACATTACCTGTATGACCTGTATGACCTACATTACCTGCATTATCTACATTACCTGTATTATCTATATAACTTTTATAACGTGAAAACCGGCGCTCGAGCATTTCGGTTACGGACAGGTAATCATCGGCGGATTCCGTTGACTTGACCGCGAATTTTTTGTACGCGCTCTTTTTGGGTTTACCTTGATAAAAGACGACCATCGCTCCCACGATCCCGCTGTTCCCCAGATTAGATACATCATATGCCTCGATGATCTTCGGGGGTGCGGCAAGCCTGAGTAACTCAGCCAGCTCGTCCAGTGCTTTTATTTCGCGGCTCATCCGCAGACTGCGGTTTGCCAGCGTTTCCACGGCGTTGGATTTAGCCATTTCCGTCAGTTTTTTACCCTCGCCCTTTTGCGGAACGGTCAGAACGGCATTATGTCCGGATGCTTTTTTTATCAGCTGTGCCAGAAGCTCGCGCTCGTGCGGCATTTCTTCCGAATATATACGCCGGGGAAAGTCTTTGCAGTTTGAATAGTACCTGTAATAAAACTCCTTGCCGATCGTCTCGAAGTCCTCGGCATCCTCGAATATGTAATCAAGTTTATCCGTAAGCCGCCCGCCGCGGAATTGTATCACGACGAAACAGACGGCGTTTTCGGTTTTTGCGGAAGCGATCGCATCAATTGAGCTTTTTGAGCTTATGACCGCTTTTTGTGTTTCGGATATTTTTTTCATAGCGGATATTCTGTCCCGTATTTCCGCCGCTTTTTCAAAGTTCAGATTTTCTGACGCGGTTTGCATTTGACGTTCGAGTTTTCCGGTCAAATCGTCTGCGCCGCTTTTGATATATGTTTTTGCCTGGGCGATCACATCGTTATAATCGCTTTGTGAGATTTTGCCCTGACAGACCCCTGCGCATTTTTTTATAAAGAAATACAGGCAGGGACGTTCTTTTCTGAATTCCTGCGGAAACCGGCGGCTGCATCGCGGCAACCGGAACACCGTGTTGGCATTTTCCACCGTTTCGCGCACCGCGAAAGAGCTCATGAACGGCCCGATATAAGAGCCGTGAGTACTGTCCGAGCCGTGAGCACCGTCCGAGACAAGAGCGCCGTCCGAGACATGGGCGCCGATTTTGTTCTTTTCGGCGGTGATCCGCGGATAGTCTTCCCGGGAAATTTTTATATAACAAAAGCCTCTGCTGTCTTTGAGCTTTATATTATATTTGGGCCGGTGCTGTTTTATCAGGCTGCATTCGAGCACCAGCGCTTCAAATTCGCTTGCGGTGACGATGCAGTCAAAATCGAAAACGCGCTCCAGCATCTTACGCGTTTTTCCGGTGTGGGAGCCGCTCGCGCGGAAATAGCCGGAAACGCGGTTTTTCAAGCTCTTCGCTTTGCCTATATATATCACACCGCCGCTTTTGTCCTTCATTATATATACGCCGGGGACGTCGTTCAAACCGCCGGATTTCTCCCTGAGAGGTTTTAGTTTTACATATAAGCCGTCCAATTTACGCTGCACCTCTTCGCGAAAGCTTGAAATTTAAAAATGATGTTCGGGGCGCAAAGGCAGATCCCTACGCGAACGCGGACTCCACCATATCAATAAGTGCTTCAATCGCTTGCTTTTCGTCGGAGCCGTCCGCCATTATACGGATATTCGCGCCGCCGACTATTCCAAGCGAAAGCACGCCCAGCAAGCTCTTGGCGTTCACCCTGCGTTCCTGTTTTTCCACCCAGATTGAAGCCTTGAATTCATTGGCTTTTTGTATAAAAAAGGTCGCCGGTCTGGCATGAAGCCCTACCTGATTTTTTATTGTTACTTCCTTTACGATCATTACAACTGACCATCCTTTCGTGCATTAGTCAAGCTCACTGCATTTCTAATGTCCAATACATATTATATCACTATTTGCAATACCGTCAACGGATTTTTGCAATGTTTTTGCCAATTTTCCAAAAAATCTAGCATTTACTCATCTTAGACATATTTTTAAGTTTATATTTGTGCATTATTAACAAATGAAACGCTCTTAATTTCTTAATAAAAAATTTATATACCGCAATCCCCTTGATGTTTTAGGAGGTTTGTGGTATCATTTAGGGCAAAAGAATCCAATTAAAAATAACAAAGGAGTGTGCGGGTTAATGGGAAAGAAAAAGATAACATTTAAAAACTTCGGTCGCTGGGTTTCGGTTTTTATTGCTGCGATATTGCTCTTTTTGCCTGCCTGCGATGTTCTGGATGATTATGATCCGGATCAAAGCTGGGCGGTTTACTGGTACTTATGCGGAAGCGATCTGGAAACCGAAAACGGGTTCGCTACCGATGATATAATTGAAATGCTGGATGTGGATCTTCCGGAGAACGTTACCGTCGTTATTATGGCGGGCGGTTCCAAGGAGTGGCACATTGAGGGCGCCGATATAAGCGCCGATAATTTGAACATTTGTGTTTACAACAGCGAGGGGTTCGCGGTTGTCGATCATTGGGAGCAGGCGGACATGGGAAGTCAGGAAACGCTGGAGCAATTTTTGGGATATTGTGTGGATAATTATCCGGCAGACCGGCAGTCCGTCATTTTCTGGAACCATGGCGGCGGCAGCGTGACCGGGATCGCTTTTGATGAAAATTACGGAATGAGTTCGCTGGATCTTAACGAGCTGGAATCCGCTTTTGATAATCTGGGCGCACAATTTGAATTGATAGGCTTCGATGCCTGTCTTATGGCGACCGTAGATACGGCGGCGGTTTTGTCAAAATATGCGAAATGGATGACAGCATCGCAGGAAATAGAGCCCGGCTGCGGCTGGGACTACGCCGGACTGCTCGCCGGTTTGATTGCGAATCCGGGCATGGACGGTGCGGAATTCGGCAAAATTATATGTGATACATATTATGCCGGCTGCGAAGAAATCGACCGGGCGGAAATAGCGACCTTATCGGTGATAGACCTTTCGGAGATACCGGATCTTGTCACGGCATATAATGATGTGGGGATCGAAGCACTGAGCCGTGTCATTGAGTCTGTAGATTTTTTCGGAGAATTCGGAAGAGCGGCATTTCGTGCTGAGAATTATGGGGGCAATAATAAATCCGAGGGATACACCAACATGGTAGACCTCGGCGATTTGGTGCGCGAAGCGGGAGAACTCCTGCCTGAAACCGGGGATGCTCTGCTCTCTGCATTGGACAAAGCCGTATCCTATCGGGTCAACGGTTCTTACCGCAGCAGGGCTTCCGGGCTTTCCTGTTATTATAGTTACAACGGCGATCCGGAGGATTACAATTTATACACCGAGCTGGGCGCAAGCAAAGCGTTCGCATTTTATTACGGTTACGAGCTAAAGGGCAGACCGGACGGAATGCTGGCTGAGTTTTTGGCGGAACATGACACCGAAGCGGATAATCTGATAACATTCGGTGAAATCGACGGAAGCGATTTTGAGGATCATCCGGTCAGCGTTGTGGACGGTCATACTGCTTATATGGATCTGGGAGCGGAGCTTGCCGAAAAACTTGTAAGCGTTCATTTTAGTTTGGCGTATCTGGATGCAGAAACCGGAGCCGGTTTATTGCTGGGTACGGACAGCGCCGTCAACGCAGATTGGGAAAAAGGCATCTTCACCGACAATTTTATCGGCGAATGGCACGCTCTTGACGGCGAACTGCTATATATGGAAGTGTCTGACTATACGGAAGAATATCTGCTGTACGTCTCGCCGGTTCTGCTCAATGGTGAAAAATACACCCTGAACATAGCGCTGCTGTTTGAAACCGGGGAGTATGTGATATTGGGCGCAAGACGCGGTATCCACGAAAATGGAATGGCACAAAAGGAATTACGCAAACTGGAAGCCGGCGATGTAGTGGAGCCGTTACTTTACCTTATGATGGATTTAGAAAACAGCGAGGATATTACTGAAACGGCGGTAGAGAGCGTAACCATAACCGAAAACTCAAGTGTAGAGAAGATTGAATTGGGCAACGGAGCGTTTTTACTCTTTTATGATATGTACGACTTTCAAGGCGGTAATTATTTTTCAGCACCGATATTTTTCGAAATAGAGAACGGTGAAATTACCGCTATAGCGGAATGATGTTCTAAACCGAATTTGAGTTTTCCCATTTTTCAAGCGAACAAATCTTTTACAAATAAAAGTCCTACAATAGGCCTCCTCGGAAATTAACACCGTGTGACGGGAAATCTTCCGTTCATACGTCGCGAATTGGTTTTCGAGGAGGTCTAATTAACATATACGAGATAAAAATTATTTGAAGGGAGAGCAAGATTATGGTTTCTATGCACCCTTATGAACCGTATATTCCACATGGAGCAACAAAACTTATTATCGGAACTATACCGCCGTATAGATTTTGTATTGTGCCGCAGGAATTACATGACGATGATGTGAATTTTTATTATGGGTCATGCGATAATAGTTTTTGGAAATTGCTTTCAGGTATTACTAAGATAGAACTGCCCCTTGTTAATACAGAAAAGGCAATAGAACAACGCAAAAACATTCTTAATAATCTTAAAACAGGCATCATGGATATTATAAAGTGCTGCGAACATAAAAATCAAAAATCAGATGATGGCTCATTAAAAAATATAGCGCATAAACCTCTGAACGAATTGCTTCTTGATTATCCAAGTATAAAAACCCTTATTTATACCAGTGACTTTGTAAAAACCCAAATAAATAAAATCGCTGATAAAAATTATCACAATTGGACAAATAAATCAGAAAGAAAATGTACTACTATTATCAACGGCCAACAATATAATGTAATTATTTTATACTCTCCTTCACCTAATGCTTTGCGCGGGGTAGATGCTAAAAGACGCTTAGAACAGTATAAAACTGTTTTCGAAAATATCGCTACATAGGATGAATTTTATAAAGCAAGATATATTCTTGATCAATCGGTTTTATAATGACTTTAAGATAAAAATGTGAAATATAACCATATATCAACTGCATATATCATATATATAGGTAAACGTGACAAAATGTATATAATATCACAATATACATTGACAAGCGATGTATATTGTGATATTATATACAACAAGAGTGAAGGTTCGCTTCGTGCGATTTTACTAATGCGGTTTTTCGCCGCGGAAAGGTATGGTCATAAGAATGTCGATAACTTCGGACTTATTGAGAGGTCATACCGAAACTATCATATTGGCAAATCTTCTTATGAATGACAGCTATGGGTATGAAATAAACAAAGAAATCCAAAAAATCAGCGATGGAATGTACGAGTTGAAAGAAGCAACGTTGTACGGAGCGTTCCGTCGGCTGGAGGAGAGCGGATGCATTGTTTCATACTGGGGAGATGAACATACGGGAGCAAGACGGAGATACTACCGTATTACAGACAAGGGGCGGAACTATTTTGAAGACTGTAAAAAGGAATGGGAAACAGCAAAAAACCTAATCGATAAATTAACGGCGGCTAAACCGGCTAAATCAGCTAAATCGGCTAAATCAGCTGAACCGGTTAAACCGAAAATAATTGAAGGAGCGGATTAGATTGAAACAGCAAATCCAGAGTTATGTAGACACTCTTTTCGCTAACACGCAAAACAAACCCTGTATTCTGGAGATAAAAGAGGAATTGTTGGCGAATCTTAACGAAAAGTACGACGATCTTATAGTCTCGGGAAAGGATGAAAACGAAGCATATTCCATCGTTATTTCAGGGATAGGCGATATAAATAGTTTGCTCGAGGATATGGGCGGAAAGGACGAGTATAAACTTTTGGAAACAGAAAATAAAAAAGTGGCGCGGGGTCTTTTTACCGCAATGGGAGTCGCGCTCTACATTTTAAGCTTTGTGCCCGTTATATTGCTTCAAAATATTGACTACAGTGATGCCGGTGCGGCTATAATGTTTGCGATTTGGGCAATAGCAACAGGAATCATAGTTTACGGAAACATTGCGAACAAAACGAAATACATAAAAAAAGACAGCAGTTTTGTGGAAGAATACAAAGAGAAAGTTTCGTCATCCGGTGACCGCGGCAAGCTTATGAGTGCGCTCTCGTCGGCGTTGTGGCCGCTGATAGTTACGATATACCTAACCATCAGCTTCCTTACAGAGAAATGGCATATAACATGGATAATATTTTTGTTAGGCTTGGTAGCACAGCAGTTTATTGCACTCATTTTCGCAAGCGGTAAAAAGCGCCGGGGTATAATTTACGGGATATTTTATTCAGCAGCCACCATCGTTTATTTCATTGTCAGCCTGGCTACAAATAAATGGGAATGGACATGGATGATATTCCTGGTTTGTGCAGCCGTCACACAAATTATCCGATTGATTGATTTGCTGTTAAAAAGCAGTAACGCGGGCGGTGAAGCTAAATGAGAAAAGTATTTATTATAACATCCATCATATTGTGGGTGTGTGTAGCGGTATTTATCTCAGGGATATTTATAACCGGAATGAGTGGAGGGTTACAAAATATGTTTAAGGAAAAATTATTGACACGGCAGGAGTTTCCGGCAAATGAAATTCAAAACATCGAAGTAGAGGGAACACACCATAGCATCGAAATACTTAAAACCGACGGCGAAAATATAAACGTAAGTCAATACGGGAGCATAAATACAAAGCAGGAAGATTTTTTCAAGCATACCATTACACAGGATAGTATGAATGCCGGAGATACCCTGCGTATATATGTTGAAAAAAGAATACGGATCGTTGTTTCTTTCGACTTTCGAACAAAATTGAAAATTGAGATACCCGAAAACATCAACGGTGATCTCCGAATCAAAACTTCCTCGGGCGGAATAAAGATCGGGGATGAGTCGATGCCTAAAGCGGATAATCTTTCTTTTAAGTTCGCGAACCTGAATCTCAGAACTTCTTCGGGCGGAATAAAGTTGAACGAAAGGATCGGGGCAAATTCGCTGTATGCTCAAACCTCTTCGGGCGGAATTCGTACCTGTGCCGTTTTGAACATCGCAGATAATCTTGAATTGGATTCTTCTTCGGGCGGCATTAGACTGGAAGAAAACATTGCAGGAGGTTCATTGCGCGCCGAAACTTCTTCGGGAGGTATCCACGCATATGCCGGTTTAAATATTGCAAAAGAGCTTGAATTAAATACTTCTTCAGGCGGAATAAAAACAGAAGGAAGGGTCACTGCGGGTTCGTTGCTAGCAAAAACCTCTTCGGGCGGTATTAAACTGGACGAAACCGCCGTACAAACATTTGAATTACAAAGCTCGTCGGGTGGGGTAAGAGCTGAAAGTCTGAGCGGCGGCGGAAGCGTGAAAACCTCTTCGGGCGGCATTAATATCGCACTGACCGAGCCAAAAGGTGACTTAAACTTCAGCGCGCGATCAGGAGGGATAAAACTTTATCTAGATCCTAATGCGCAATTTACGCTGGATGCAAGCACGACATCGGGCAGTATACGCACAGATTTCGCCGCAAAATTCGAAAGTAAAAACAAAGTTTTCGCCGAAATAGGTGAAAACCCCGTCGCTTCGATAACTGCCGGCGCAACCTCCGGCGGAATCTCTGTAGAAACAAAGGATGAGCTGAAAAACAAAAATCGCTAGAAATCAAAAGCAAAAATATTGCGTAATATTGCGCAATATTTTTTGCGCAATGTTTTTTGCGGGCGACTTTTTCAATACCCCCATAAAATAACAAAAACATTTTCCGGGTTTCGTTATAATCGCTCTTTTACTATAAGAGGGAACTGTTCATTGATTTATTCCGTTGTTTTATTTCATTGAAGTTTTGTAAAAAATCATCAGAACCGATATTACCCTCTTTACAGGGAACGGATTCCGGCTCCGGACTGTTATCTATAATTCCGGCGGTCGAAGTCCCTTTGGAACCGGGGGTTTTCAATGGCTTTATTACCGGCGCCAGGAGTATTTTTTGCTCGCGGTTACTATTTTTTACAACCTCAATAAACTTTGCGAATGATTCCCGGTTTTCCTCCGTTATAGAACGCAGCAAAGCGATCATTTCGGAAAGACCTAAAAAAATCAACCCTACCACACATGAAACCAAACAGCATACAAAAACCCAAATGATTTTTGCCATACCCGGGAAAATACCGCCGCCGGCAAGACCTACGGCTAATCCGGAAAATATAATCATAAATCCGGTTATTTTTAACGCTAATTGAACTAAATGTTTCATAAATAGACCTCCTCGGAAATTAAAACGTGATGTATGAACGCAGATGATTTTTCGTCAAACAAGGCAATTTTGACAAGAATATCCTGGATATTTGAGGATAAATTAACACCGTGTGACGGGAAATCTTCCGTTCATACGTCGCGAAGTGATTTTCGAGGAGGTCTAATGTTTTTCCCATCCCCAACTTCGGGTTTAGGCTATCCGTATGCTCGTTAATTTTGAATTTGAATAGGTTGATTTTTTGCTATATCCTGCTCGCATATATATGTTATATCAATATGGAACTTTCCGCCGGCGTTTACTTCCACCCGTTTTTTATCGACGATTTCCGTACTTGCAAATTTTTGTGTTTCATATTCGCCGATTTCTTTTTCCAGTTGTTTTCTCGCTGTGTCCGCAGTTATAGTTTCCTCGGATATAGAATAGAAACGATATTTGTTCGTATGCAAAGCGAAAGGAAGATCGTATCCGAACGGGGACAGCCGCGAACCGCTGCTTTGCGTTTCGTATTCGCCTTTCAGTTTTCCTGAGAAAAAAAGCGGAATTTTGAAGCCGAGCAGTTCAATAACACGGCGGTTTTTCACCTTACCTGTGTACTGCTTGCGTTTTTCGGTCAGCTCGCGTGAAAAACGGCGGGTTTCTTCGGTGCGTGCGATAACCTTTCCCCGTGCGTGTTTTATAAAAATGCTGCCGTTTATGTCTTCGGCGATTCCGGAAATCAAAAGCTCGCCCTCGGCTACATACATACCTTCGCTCACCATAGATTCTCCTGATATGGATTCGACATATACTATCTGTCCGGATTTTTTGGCTATGATATTGCACGGCTCG
>Ga0099364_10008486_pt1 | contig 14450 bp, 8 predicted proteins | sample TergutTh196P3_FD_73070 | JGI IMG/M metagenome (GOLD analysis project Ga0099364, IMG submission 73070) | Microcerotermes parvus P3 segment gut microbial communities from Pointe-Noire, Republic of the Congo - Th196 P3 | ecosystem: Host-associated > Arthropoda: Insects > Digestive system > Gut ... | reverse complement strand
GATTCCGACGTAAAGTGGTAAATTAAACATTTCCGGTGCTCCTTGGTTGGGTGAGGTTGTGAAAAAGCGTTCAATCACAATATAACTCACATTGGACAAGGAGTCGCCGGTTTTCATACAAACTGTTTCACACCCCCGTCACCCCCGCGAAGGCGGGGTGACGGGTATTCACAATTTTAGACTTGGTACAGCATTAGTACACAGTCGTGGAAATGGAATTCGTCATTCCCGCGAAGGCGGGAATCTAGACTATCGACGTAGTTGAGTTTATTTCATCGCCATAAACGTTTGCAATTAAAGAAGATGTGAACATTTGTCCTCTAGACCCCCGCCTTCGCGGGGGTGACGGTGGTTTATCCATTTTCTATAAAAGTCAATTCGATGACTATGTACTAGATTCCCGCCTTCGCGGGAATGACAAAGTTTTGGGGTTATGCAACAGGCATATTACCTACGGGATGTGATAACGAATGTTTTGATGTCACTTTGCCGTGCGACGGCGGGAACCGTGAAGGTTACGGTACGGGTAGCGGCATCCCAAGTTACATTGGCATCGGCGACAATGTCAACAGCAGGCTTGCCGGTTGCGAATTTTGCTGGAAGCGTGATACTTACCTTGCCGGTAGCACCCTTCGTGCCTGTATAACGTCCGGTAACTTTGCCGTCCGCATATTCCGCACTGATACCGAAGCCGCTCGCCGCTTCTTTACGGATCGCCAAGTCGCCGTAACGGATTTCCGTCCCTTGGAACAAAGCAATCTGATTCGGTCCCGCATAGCCCTTGGTTCCGATAAAGTGAACTTTCGTACTCTCGTCGGTGTAACTGTCCGTTACGTTGCGACGATTGTAGAACACATATTCAACGGCTTCTTTGTCGGCAACGCCTTTCCTGTTACGGATTTTCGCGCCCCATTGCCAACCCGTTTTGCCTATCGGTTCGATGTCGTCCTGCAACGGATTGGTGTCAGGCGCTACAATATGTAACTGATCGCCTCTGATTCCACCGGGAATCGTCCGTCCTTTGGCATTGACGGGACCGTTGCCGATAAGGTCCGTAATCTCCGGCATTCTCATTTGATTGTGAACAAATTCAGTCTGCAACGGTGCAAAGTTCGTCGGCGAAGTGCCCATAAACACAACAAATTGAATGAAGTTGACGCCGCTGCTCGGCCACACGTAATCACCGGGCGGAAGTACACCGTCGTGCACAAAATCAACTCTGATCTCAAACAGTTCGCCCTTCGTCAGTCCGTCCACGGTGAACACTTGTTGAGCACCGCCGACGTTAAAAGGGTTTCCGGGACTGCTGTTGTAATAGACATTACCGTTACTTATATCACCCGATGCCACAAGTTCTTCTCCGGCACCCTTGCCTTTGTCGATGTAAATCTTCGCCTGGTCATATTTGCCCAAGCCGAACCTGAAGTAAAGCGTATCGGCAGGAGCTCTCACCATTCCCTGAACTCGTGCCGAAAAGGCGTCGTGATTTTTGATTCCGTTCCAACTACTCCTGCCCGCCGAAGTATCCGCGTTAGCATACTGATTGTATCGGAATTGGCTCCGCGCATCGCCGCCCACACGAGTACCGAAGGTATGGTACACACGATCCGTAAAATCCTTGCCTTGGAAGTGTTCGACATACAAACCCAAGTCGGTATGGTTGACCCAATTGAATCGGATCCAATCGACATTGGGATACATATCGTCCCGCAGTTCGTCCCGCACCACGATGTAATCTCCGCGTATCATCATGACACCGCGTCCTGCCATTGCAGTCGACAGATTGTCCGCCAGCGGAGACATCATATATTCCTGTGCAAAATCGAAATCGTACAGCACGGAATTCGGTTTGGAGTGCAACGCTCCCCGCGTCCATTCGGAGTACGGTATGGTGATGCCGTCATAAGTAAACGTATCGCCGGCATCTTCGGTGTTGTTCCAACTCCACGAATATCCGTCGGCGGAGTAGTAAAGCACACCGCTCAATCCTCCCGGCCATCTGTAGCCCGGACCGTGTAACTGCTGCAAGTGCAAATACGCTTCGTCCGGTTTGCCGACATTGTAATGCATAACGGGCCCGAAATCCGTGTACAATTTGGACTTGAGGTCAATCGGCGGTTCGTGGAGCGGAGGAGCGTCCGACGTTCTTATGCTCCACTTAAAGGCTTTTCCTAGGTTGATGATCTGTTTATCATTTTTTTCTTTACCGAGAGCCACTTGGAGTTCGGCCAAGACGTGGGAAACGTCCCAGTAGCGTGCGCCGGGCGCATAACTGCCGATGCGTGCGTGCGCACCTTCCGGCGGCGGTATCCGCATGCCCTTCTCAATAATGTCCAGTTTTTCAAGGCCCGGAATCATTGTGTTGACGTGCCACTCCAACCACATCTGAACATTCGGATCGTCCAAAAGACCGCCCGCCAGTTTCAGACCGCCGCCTGATCGATGTCCGTCCCATTGAGCCGTGGCATAAGCCCCCAACACAAAGTCCTCCAGAGAAGCATAACTGTAACAAATAGGGTTTTCCATAAAACGACCGCCCCATGCGCCGTTTTCCGCCTCATCCTGACGGATGTACTGTTCGGAGGTGAGACGATAGAGTTCGCGTCCTTTTTGAACCCACTTCTCTGCATCGGCGTACTTGGGAAACACAACCGCCCAGATGGGAAAGTTTTTGATCCATTGATGAAGGAAGTTCGGCTGTCCGCCCATCATTGCACTCCAACGGCAGCCGATGGGACTTTCGTTTTCAAGGGCTTTCATAAACATAATGTACCATGAGCGGACGTGCTTACGCTGCTCCTCCGTCCAGTCGGCGCGGCTGTGCGTATAATAAACCGCCTCATTGGCTTTCGCCCATCCCATGTGGTTGGGACCGAGTTCGCCGCTGCCGCCCCAAGCCCGATCAGCCATTCTGGCGTAGAGATGATGAAACTGTTTCACATATTCGTCGTATGTAAAAGTACGAACATCCTCGTCCTTGTAAGTCGGAAACTGTAACACCACGCCGTCGCTCTTTGCCGTGGGTTCATCGAACTCAAAGTCGATGTCTTTATAAGCGTTCAGACTGAAATCGTTCAGTTTTTGCCAAAGGCGTATCGCCGGGTCTGCGCCCCACGCATTGCTGGGAGCGAAGGAAGAGTATTCCTTTCCCATATCGTCCACGCCGACGAATTTTACGCTGTGTTCGGTTACGTCACCGCGATCGTTGATCGCTTGAGTCACTTCCATCTGCATGGGATAAACACGCTTTTTCTCCGGAAACGGAAAAGTCCGATATTCTGAAACATAAATGCCGTCGATCACCATATCCTCGATGGGCATGACCGATACGGCCCAATGGCGTTCGGGGGCCAGCACTGACGCCCGCATATACTTGCGTCCGCTTAGTCGGTACTCGAAATTCAGCATTTCGTGTATGGGACCGGCAGGCCACTTATTGTAAGTCGTGTACTTCCACTTGGGATGATCGTAGAGGGCAAATGCCAAGGCGTACTTTTTGTCCCGATTATAAAAACTGACCGGAGCGGTGTAATAGATGTCCACACCGACTCTACACACATTACCGTCACGTTTTTCGAAAACGGACTTCATATCCGGATTCTGCGCGGTGCCGTAGTTTTTGTTGACTCGGACCCACGGTTCGTAAGTCGTACATTGTTGATAATTTCCGTCCATTGGCACGGCAAAACGGAATTGGGGGTCCAAGGACGAATAGTCCAACTCGAAAGCCAGATCGTTGCCCCTCGTGATGCCTTCGACGTATTCGCTTACGGTTACGTGTTTTTCGCCCATCTGCACTTTCAGTTCGACCGTGTAACTTTTTTGACTACCGAAGTCGTATCTCACTTGATAGCGGACGAAAAGCAGATTTTGCTCCAATATTTTGCCGGTTATGCCTGTGCAGTTCAGCATTCCCGTAAGACTTCCTTGAACCACAAAATTATCGTATCCACATTCAATGATCGGAGCGGGCAGTTTATTGAAAACGCCGCCCGGAAGATTTCCGTGCGGCACTTTTACCGTTTGCTTGTCCGATGCGATGATCAGCGTTCCGTCGTTCTGCGCTTCGGCACGGACTCCTGTAAAATGGTCTGTAACCTTGTACGCGGGATCGTGGGAGACGGCGATTTCCTTCGTTTCTCCGGCGTTCAGTCCTGTACGCAGGTAAAGCGTTCCTGCCTTACCGGGTTCCCCCTTGAGGGCATGGGCAACCGGAACGCCGCCCACTGTTACTTTCAGATGTTCCAGCGGAAACGAGGGAACTACGCAAGGATAACTCAGTGTTTCCTCTGGAAAGTGATAGATTTGTGCGTAATCCTTTAGCGTTGCAATAACGGTTGGATTCGATGTTTGCGCACCGCTGTTGGCAACGCAAATGGCAAGAGTAATGAACAAACACAGTGTTTTTGAAGATGTTTTCAGCATAATGGAATGGGGGTGATAGACTTGTTTCATAACCCCAGCCCCCGCGAAGGCGGGGGCCAGAGGAACAACTTGAACACCTTTCGTCTAGATTTCCGCCTTCGCGGGGGTGACGAATCCTATTTCCAAGACTTTGCATTGTACTCAAAACGGGTAGAAAATGGTCTTTTCTACGGGATTTTTTACCGCAAGGTGCACCCTTAGTAGCATCAATGGGTTCTCTCTCCGGTGCCCTTATCCCTTATACTGGTCGCAGAGAAGGGAGAATAAGGGCGCGGCATTCGGGCGTCTCGATGCTACTAAGGGCATATTTTTTTGCCGACAAAAACGGCCTGTAAAAAGGACAATTTCATGCCGTTGACAGTATAGTAGCCGGAAAATCAGATAATCTCTTGCTTATGCAAGGAACTCTGTAATCAGAACGTCCGGGCGACTTCTTCGATTTTATACGCTTCGAGGATGTCGCTTTCCTTCAGGTCGTTGAACCCCTTGAGTTTCATACCACATTCGTAACCCTCGCGGACCTCCTTGGCATCGTCCTTTTCCCGCTTCAAAGAGTCCAACGGATAGTCGCCAATAATACGGCTCTCGCGGATGATTCGTATCTTGCTGTCCCGCTCGATCATACCGGAAATCACCCGGCAACCCGCTATGGTGCCGACACGACTGATCGTGTAGACCCGTTGCACCAAAGCCCGACCGAGTTCCTTGACCTGTTCGAGCGGCTTGAGCATTCCCTCAAGAGCGGCCCTGATGTCGTTCGTCAGATTGTAAATAATATCGTAACGGCGAATCTGGATTTTCTTTCGGTCCGCCATAATACGGGCGTTTTCGTCCGGAACGACATTGAACCCAACGATAATGGCATCCGAAGCGTCGGCCAACTGTACGTCGGCTTCCGTGATTCCGCCGACAGTCGCTTGCAGAATCTTGATCTTCACTTCGGGATGGTCGAGTTTGCCGAGTTCCTTGCGAATCGCCTCAATGGAGCCGCGAACGTCGGCACGGATAATGACGTTGAGCGTTTGCACCGCATGACCGCCGGTGCCGATACGTTGGAACAGCGTTTCCAGTGTAACACGGGACCGGACATCGGCAAGTTCCTCGCTACGAGCATCGTGAGACCGCTGTTCGGCAATGTTTCTTGCATCAGAAATGTCTTCCAACACGCAAAATTTGCTTCCGGCGCTCGGCGCCGTGTCTAAACCAATCAGATTGACCGGCGTTCCCGGCGTTGCTTCGAGAATCTGCTTTTTGGCGTCCAACGTGTCGTACATTGTCTTGACGCGACCATAAGCGGTGCCGCAGAGGATCACGTCGCCAGGGCGCAGTGTTCCTTTTTGTACGAGAACCTTGGTGATAACGCCTTGATCCGATTGGAGTTCGGATTCCAATGCCAAACCGACAGCCGGACGATCCGGGTTCGCTTTCAGTTCGTGAAGTTCCGCAATGATATGGAGCGTACTCAGGAGTTTTTCGAAGCCCTGACCGGTCAAGGCACTGCACTCGACGACTTCGACATCACCGCCCCATTCGCTCGGCATCAGTTCGTTTGCGGCGAGTTGGTCCAGCACACGGGCAACGCGCTCCCGACTGGCACCGGGCAAGTCCATTTTATTTAGCGCAACGACAATCGGCACTCCGGCGGCTTTAATGTGCGAAATCGCTTCCTCAGTCTGCGGCATCACGCCATCGTCGACGGCAACGACAAGGATCGCAATATCCGTACAGTTTGCTCCGCGCGCCCGCATCTCGGTAAACGCTTCGTGGCCCGGCGTATCAACGAAGGTAACGTCCTCGCCGCTGTCCGTCTTGACCCGATAAGCGCGGATGTGTTGTGTGATGCCGCCCTTTTCGCCGGAAACGACATTCATGTGCAGAATACGGTCGAGCAACGAAGTCTTTCCGTGATCAACGTGTCCGAGTACCGTAACGACTGGTGGACGCGGTTTCAGCGTTTCCGGTGGGTCCTCCAAGTCGAATGCGGCGGTTGCCAATCGATCTTCCAACGTAATTTGGTCACGGATATTGACTTGCAGTCCAAACGCTTCGGCCAGCAGTTCGGCGGACTCTCTTTCCAATTGCGCATTCATCATCAGAGGCGTACCCATTTCGAGCAGTTTCTTGATGACCTGGGCAACAGAAAGCCCGGTCTGTTCGGCAAACTGTTTCACCGTACATGGAAGCTGGATGACAAGGTCAGTTTTTCTCGGAGCTGCCGTGCTTGTTGCCTGTTGTCCTTTTTTCTTTTTTCGGACCAGTCGTCGGGGCAATACGACCTCGTCGTCCATTTCGTCACCGTGACGTCTTGTCGCACCTGTTCGTCGTGATTTTTTCTTGAGCGCGTCAAGTGGTGAGGTTTCCGCAGGACCACCAGCACGCCTTCGTCCGCCCTTGCTTCGGGAATCATCGGAAGTGTCGATGGAAACAATTGGTTCTTTTCCACCGGTTTTTTTCTGTGTCTTTTTGAGTTCGCGGTTTTTCTTTTCCTCTTCCCTTTGTCGCTGGCGTTCTTCGTGTTTGCGGATATGTTCGTCGATAAGCTTCGACTTTCCCTCTTTGGCGGCGAGTATCTCTTTGGGAAGCTTGGCGTCCGGTTTTTGCGGAGCCGGTTCCTTCGGTGTTTTGACCGGTTTCGCTGTCGGCGTTTTGGGAACCGGCGCAAGCCGAATGACGGGGCCGACGTGTTTACCTGATGTCGTCGGTTTGTCGCCTTCCACTTTTCGCCGCTGGTCGAGATTGGGTATCTTGTCCGTGATAACCTTCATGGGACCGCGGTAGCCGTCACTGCGTACGGCGGCGGCGTGACCGGGCTGAGAGAGTCCGGTGGTAATCGGCGGCGGCGGTTGGACCGGCTTCGGCGGTTCCGATGTTTTTTCCGGTTTGGATTTCCCCGTTTTTTGTTTCAGGAATGTTTTGAGTGGACTCTTTCGGCCTCCCGATCCTCGCGATTCGGTTACGGCGAGCGAGGTCAAGTCGATCATTCCGATCGGCGGCGGCAACAAAGGACCTTTGGGAGCCGCTGGTTCCGGCGCGGGCGGCGGTGTTTCGGGAACCTTGGCGGTTGGTTCCGATGTTTCTTCGGCCGTTTGCCGGACGATCGGTTCAAGCGACTGTTCGTCCGACTGTTCTTCCGGCTGGGGGTTGGAAGGGAGAACGAGTGTCGTTGCTTCGAGGTCCGGCGGCGATTCGTCGAACGGCGTTGGTTCGGTGGGCTCCAACTCCTTTTTCACCGGTTTCGGTGGGAGTTTGATGACGGGAACCTTCCCGACAGTAGGGGAGGTTGCAGGACGAACAGATGGAGCATCCGGTCGCGCAGGCGCACCGGGTTTGAGCGTCTTGGAAGAGGCCTTTTGGATTGACGTTCTAACCTGCACTGCCTCGTCTTCGGTCAGGTTGGCCAATGCGGAACCTTTCCCCTCGATGCCGAGCGTTTTCAGGGTATCTAAAATCGTCTTTGTTTCAACTTTGAGCTGTTGAGCCAGCGCGTAAATTCGGATGGACAAGTTTCGACTCTCTCCAAGTACCTAAAAGGGGATCTACCACAACGTGGTCCGCGATTTGTGCCATAGTCCCCTTTCCCCAAGGAGAAGGAACCACGAATCACCATCGACGTTACGATGTGGTACGGTATCGTTTTGTTTACATAAACTGCATCCTTGGGGGGTTAAGGGTTGAAAGTTTTTCCCGGCGCGGGGTGTGATTCATTTTTTGACGTCTAATCAATTACGAATCATGCACCACGAATCGCGCTTCCTCTTCTTCTTCCGTTTCGTCTCCTTCCGGATATTCGGATTTCGATGTTCCTTCTCGATTTCGCTCTTTCTTTTTTTCCTCGTTGTATTTTTCTTCCCTTGCAGCAAACTCTTCGGCTTGGGCGATGATCGCCTCGGCTTCCTCTATCGATATATCCCCCATTTGCATCAGGTCATTTGGCTCAATGATCGAGAGGTCGTCGAAGGAGAGGAATCCCTCGCCGACGAGTCGGTCGGCCAAATCGGTGGACATTCCGTCAATTAAAGCGTATCCTTCGATTGCCTTTTCGAGATCGGCTTCCAATTCGTCGCGGGTCATAATTTCGACATCCCAGCCGCAAAGTTTGCTGGCCAAGCGGACATTTTGGCCTTTGCGTCCGATGGCGAGGGAACGCTGGTCTTGCTTAACGAGGACAACGGCTCGCCCAAGCATCGTGCAGAGGATTGTCTCTTCGACGACGGCAGGTTTGAGGGCGTTCGGAATGAAAGTCAACATGTCGGCACTCCATGGCACGACATCGATCCGCTCGTTGTTAAGTTCATCTGTAATGTTTTTGATTCGACTGCCGCGCACTCCAATACAGGCCCCCACACAGTCGACCCGTTGATCGCTACTGTGGACCGCGATTTTTGTCCGGTAGCCTGGTTCACGCGAAATCCCCTTGATTTCGATCACGGCATCAAGAACCTCCGGAATCTCTGTTTCAAACAATTTCTGGACAAGGCTCGGACGAATTCGGCTGAGAATCACCTTGACCCGATTCCCGGCTTTTTTAACGTCGATAATAACGGCCCGAATCCGATCGTTAATGCGAAGATTCTCGCCTGGAATGCGATCACTTCGGGGGAGCACCGCCTCGACACTTGATCCGACGAGAGAAACAATCGTTGCTCCGCCGTCGTTTTTATGGATAACACCGGATACCATGTGGTCGATCAGAGCCTTGTATTCTTCATAGACCGCGTCGCGTTCGGCTTCACGGGTTTTTTGGATCATGACCTGTTTGGCACTTTGGGCGCCGATCCGCTGGAGTTCCCCGATTTCGATGGCGACGCCGTCACGTGTTCCGGAAACGTCGCCACTGTTCCGGTCAATGACGATTTTAATGACGGACTCTTCACCGTAACGGCGTTTGGCAGCCGTCGCAATGGCCGACTCAACGCCGGTAAAGACGATTTCTTTATCGATTCGCTTGTCGCGGTGGATCGCGTCGACGATTCGCAGCACTTCGCTGGGGTTCATAATATGTTTTACTCTTTTTTGTAGGGTCTCCCCGTACGTTGGAGGTTTTGGTTCCCTTTTGCGACGTTGCGCCGGTGAAAAATTGCGGACCGCTTGGCCTTAGCGCGCAAACTCCACCTGGAAGAACCGCAGCCTTCCAACGACAATGAGTGGTCATTCTACACGGAACGTCACCAAGCGTCAAGACGCGCAATGTGATCGCGTCAGTTTCTCCGAAACCGACGCGATTTTCGGAGAAAATCGCCGACCAAAGCTTCCTTGTGCGGAGTACCGCACGCGACTTTTGGAAAAAGTCGCCTACCTTCTCTGTCGCCTACTTTCTCTGTCGCCGACCTTCCCGCTCTTCAAAATGTCCGATCAATGCCGTTTTACGGTATATCACTGACCCTTCAGTAGAAATGCAAAGTTTCATTTGGGCAAGATAGAGGAACGTCATTTCTCCCTTCGCGACACTACGATCGAAATAACGCCCTATTTTGAACCTTGCAGTTCTACTGGCCAAACCGCTTGATCGTTGGAACAAGTCGCGGTAGAATGTTTTCATCTTATTTCTCCTTTCTCTACTACATCCATGAACCTTACGGACAGGAAATACGTCGATTTCGCCTTGGTTCGAGAAATGCTTCGCGTCCCGGCGATCATCGGAAACTTTGATTTCGAGCAAACGAAACGGATTGTCGCGTCGATCCGACAGACGGGGCGGTTCTTTATGACCGGCGAAGGCTCCAGTCGGATTTTTCCGTCGAAATCGTTTATCCATCAGATGTGGGGGGGCGGCGGCTCGCCGATCTCCCTGGCAACCGAAGGTGCCCGACAGGCGGCGGAGTACGATCTTTCGCAGTGGACCGTCATCGGAGCGTCGAACAGCGGACAAACGAAGGAACTCATCGCTCTGTTCCAAAAATTGCAGGACGAAAAGCATCCGAACCTCTTCGGGATGACGGCAAACGCCGGTACGAAACTCACCGAATTGGCCGACTCGATCGTTCTCTCCTGCGGCAAAGAAGACGCCGTTGCCGCAACGATGAGCGTTGTCGAACAGGCTCTCATCTATCATTCGATTTATGTTGCGTTGACCGGTTGCCAATGTGGTTGCGTTGCCAATAAAAGCAAGGCGGCGGAACTTGCCGGACAGACGCTGGCCCCGGAAATCGATCCGGTCCTGATCGAAAAAATCGCCGCCGCTCCGATGATCTACCTCGTCGGTCGCAACAACGGTGTTGCCGAGGAGCTTGCGCTGAAAGCGTGCGAAATCACACGGAAGAAAAGCCAATTCCTCGAAGGAACGATCGTCGTTCACGGCATCGAAGAGGTTATGCATCCGGACGAAGTCGCCATCGTGATTGATCCCTTCGAGGCGGACGCTCCGTTTATCAAGAAAAACCTCGTCGACGGCGTCGGAATGACGGTCCTGGCGATTGCGTCGAAACCGACGATCTTTCCGACGATTGAAATTCCGTCGATGAAACGGTATGATCTGTTCTTCCAGCTCCTCGCCGGTTGGAACTTGTTGGTCCAAACCGGTCTTGTCTGCGGTATCGACATCGACAAACCCAAACGTGCAAGAAAAATCGGAAACGCTTTTGAGTGAAGGAGTTAGAATCTCCTGATTCTTAACTTCTCCTAACTCCTAACTCCTAACTCCTTCTATGGCATTATTCGAGATTGAGACTCATTCCCACATTGTGATTGCTTGGGCGGACGACGAGGACGGAGCGCGGACGGTGCTTTACGAATACTATCCGAGCGAAGAGGCCATTCGGATCACGAAGCGTCCGCGCGACGCTTGGGTGATTTCCAAGTCGGCTCTCGGTATCAACGGCAAAACGGATCCCTGCGACTCGGCCCGCGATTGCTTGGCAAAGGCGTCCGGCGACAAGGTTCACGCCATTCGACTCTACATGCAGCAAACCGGCGCCGACCTCGACCTCGCTAAAAAGGTGATCGAGTCCAATATGATTATCGGATGGTAGGCTTTTTTTCTCTCTGTAGCGGTCCATGAGCGATTTGGCGAACGAGCCCTTCAAAACCTTGAACGTTCCGGACGGCAGTTGGGACGATGAATCGGCGTCCCTTGCACCGGGCACGGTTCTTGACGGCAAGTACGAGCTGCTCGAACAGCTCGAAAGCGGCGGAATGGGCGTCGTCTGGAAAGCAAAAGATCGAATCGCCGACCGACTCGTCGCCCTCAAATTCGTACAGTGTGATCCGAAACGCTACGAAACCGAAATGGAGCGGATGCGGAAAACGTTCAGAAAAGTTCATGCACTGCATCACTCGTCCATTTGTCCATTGTACAGCTTGGACAAAGACCACAAATTCGGATACTACCTCGTGATGAAATATCTCAAGGGCGAAACCTTGGAGCGCTTCGTGTTGCGAAGCGATCCTCTACTGAAAGGTTTGCCCATCGAATCGGTCGTCGAACTGTTGACGCCGGTTGCCGAGGCTTTGGATTATGCGCACAAAAACGGTGTGATCCATCGGGACATCAAGCCGTCGAACGTTTTTCTTGTCAGGGCGGCCAAGGGAGTCGAGGTGCAGGTGATCGACTTCGGAATTGCGGGCGAAATTATGTCGACGGAAAGTCATTTCCAACAGGAGGAGATTGATACGTCGGGAACGCCGTGCTATATGGCACCGGAACAATGGGAGATGCAACCCGGCAGAGCTGCAACCGATCAGTATTCGCTGGCGGTAGTGGCATATCAACTTTTGGCCGGTCGTTTGCCGTTTGTGCCTGGTCCTCTTGCTCCTTTTCGATTGGCGGTCTTGAACAGTCGTCCGAAGTCGATCCGCGAAATGCCGGAACACGTTAATGGGGCCTTACTGAAAGCATTGGCAAAAGATGGCAAGGAGCGATTCGAAACCTGTACGGAATTCATCGCCGCTCTCAGAGTCCCTCACAGAAAACCACCGCAACCGGTTGTGCCCGGCGTGGAATCGTTAATGACTCGCGGTCATTTGGCATTGGAAGATGCAGATTGGAACCAGGCGATCAAGCATTTCGACAGTGTGCTGAACATCGACGCCAAATACGCTCCGGCGTACATCGGTTTATTATGTGCGGAGTTGAAACTACAGAGTGAAGAACGTCTCGGCGGTTACGAAAAGCCGATTGCGGACTTTGGCAATTTCAAAAAGGCCGTTCGATTTGCCGACGACGAATACCGCACGAAAATTGAAGGATACGACGAAAAGATACGGAAACGCTTGCGGCAGGAACAAGAAAAGGCCGAAAGGAAAATTGACAAAGAAGCGGAAGCGAAGGAGTGGGCCATAACAGAAAGAAGAAGAGTTGCCCTTGTTAAGGCAGTGGCGGAAGGAAACATTCTGACTGCCAAACACCTCATTGAAGCCGGAGCAAATGCCAACGCAAAAGACAAGGAAGGCGATTCTCTGCTCCATATTGCGGCGAGCAAAAACAACAAGAAAATGGTTGAGTTCCTTGTAAAAGCGGGAGCGAATATCAATGAGCCGGATAAGGATGGTAACACGTTGCTCTATCAAGCGGTCAAGAACAATATCCAGTCGTGGATTCCATTCCTTGAAGAATTGGGCGCCCATCCGGAATCCGGCGTGTTATCCTATCATTCGCGGTTGAATGACTTTACTGATGCCTTGAAAGAAGGCACTGTCGAAGATGTGCGGTATTTCCTTGAAAAAGGCTTTTTAATCAATGCGAAAGATAGCAATGCCTGTACGCCATTACACTATGCGGCAATGTATAATTCCCGCGTAGAGGTTGTGAAATACCTTGTTTTACAAGGCGCGGATGTTCAAGCGAAAAACAAAGTCGGACATACGCCATTGCACACCGCCGCTTGGTCATCCAATCCGGAAGTTTTGAAATACCTTGTTTCTCAGGGAGTAAATGTTAACCTTGGTGACGTGGATGGTGATACGCCAATACATCAGGCCGCATGGAATAATTCCAATGTAGAGTGCTTGGAATATTTTTTGTCGTTGGGTGTCGATGTCAATTCAAAAAATTTTAACGACGAATTACCGTTGCACAAAGCTGCCCAATTTAATTCCAACGTGGAGGTATTGAAATACCTTATTTTGCATGGGGCTGACGTCAACGCCAAAACCGCATCTTCTCTTTGGGGATTTATGGGAGGCAAGACACCGCTAGACGTTGCCAATACGGAAGAGAAAAAACGTATTCTACGTGCAGCAGGTGGAAAAACGGGGAAGCAATTGAAATAAAACGGCAGCGCAAGAGCTATTATACAACACAGTATGGACGATACACTCTCCGACGCCTTGCGGCGTCACGACATTTCGCTTTCGGCGTCGAAAGTTCGACGGCTCGACGACTACTGCAAGCTCCTTTGGGACTGGAACGTCCGATTGAATCTGACGCGGCATACGGACTACGAAAAGTTCGTGAGCCGCGATCTGGTCGACGTTTTAGCCCTGGCGGAATTCCTGCGGGATGGCGAACGGATTCTCGATGTCGGCACCGGCGGCGGTGTACCGGGAGTTCCATTGGCGATTCTGCGGCCCGACCTGCGGATCGAACTTTGTGATTCGACCGGCAAAAAAACAATGGCAGTCAGCGAAATTTTACGCGAAATGAAATTGCCGCTTCCGGTTTGGCACGCCAAGGTCGAAACGCTCCTTCCGAAGCGGGAAAAGGGCGAACGCTTCACCACGCTGGTCGTTCGGGCGGTTTCGCGGCTTGAAACTCTCCTGCGGATGGTCGCTCCCCATTGGACGTTGTTCGACCGCCTGCTCCTCGTCAAAGGCCCCCGCTGGCCGGAAGAACGCGGCGAGGCGAGACACCACAATCTGATGAATAAACTCGCCCTGCGTTGCCTGAAAACCTATCCGACAAAAGCGGCAGACGACGAAGTCATCGAGAGCGCAATTTTGCAAATCTGTCGCAAAGAGCATTTCGACAACCTCGACAAACGGATCGACGACCGAAAAAACGAGGCACCTCCCCTACGAAAACGGCGAAAAGGCGAGTAGCCGCTTACCGGTTCAGCGGAGCCGTTCCCCGGACAGAGCTGCTCAATTGG
>Ga0099364_10008485_pt1 | contig 14450 bp, 11 predicted proteins | sample TergutTh196P3_FD_73070 | JGI IMG/M metagenome (GOLD analysis project Ga0099364, IMG submission 73070) | Microcerotermes parvus P3 segment gut microbial communities from Pointe-Noire, Republic of the Congo - Th196 P3 | ecosystem: Host-associated > Arthropoda: Insects > Digestive system > Gut ... | reverse complement strand
GCGCCCTTCAATTTTCCTTTCATCTCTTCAAACTCGCGTCTCGTTTTGGGCTCTGCCACAACGTGTCCGCGTTGCACGCCCTTTGTGCCGGAGGTGTAGGAAGGAGTAGCAAAATGAAGCGTCATGCCGTCATTGTCTAACATCTTTCCAAACCAGGCGCCCCTGTTAAATCCAACAGGTATTTCGCCTACCTCCTGAATTTCAACTTCTAAGCCCCATCTCTCAAACATGGAAGCCGTCCAAACCGTTGCGCTCTGATAGGCGTCCGAACCAATGGGACGTCCGCCAATACGATTCACAAGAACATCCAAATGATTCATCGTTTGGTTGTCTGTATTGGCAATTTCAATGATCTTGTCAACAACGGCGTTGCTTTGACAAAATACTCCAAATGGCGTTTGCAATAACAAAATAGTTACCACAAACAATATAAAACGTTGTTTCATATTATTTTAATAATTTTAAATTTCGCCACAAAGGTAATATTAAAAATAAAAAAATAAAAATTTTTGCAGTTATTTGCAGTAAATAAAAATTTTTATATACCTTTGTCCTCACAAATTTTTATATTCTATAGAATGAAGACATCAGAAAAGTCAGTTTTGGGGAAAGTCAAATTTCGCTTTCTTATTCCGGTAACAATTCTTTTATTTGTTTCCACAACATCGTTGCTATATTCATTTTACAAGCGTTCAGACAAGAACGACATCATAATGAAGATGGTAGTGCAATTGGCACAAGAAAATCATGTCAGCCCCGCGCAGATCAACAGTCAGTTTTCTGAAAAGGCGTTCGACGCCTACATGAAAAATTTAGACCCCTACAAATGGTTTCTTACCAAGGAAGATATTCGTCAGATGGAAGTTTACAGGCGACAGATTGGCGACCAGATAAATGCCGGTACATATCAATTGTATGACATGGCAGTTAAGATAATGGACAAACGTATTCCCGAAGCGCAAGGCTATTACAGGGATATTCTGTCGAAACCCTTTGATTATACCATCGATGAAGCGTGGGAAACAGACTGGGATAAGCGCGATTTTCCAGCCAACAGCGCCGAACTGAAGGAAAACTGGCGTAAATCGTTGAAATCACGCGCTATTTTTCAGGTATCAAACGCCTTGAGAGCGCAGGAAAACCAAACCGACCCAACGAAAATAAAAACGATGGAAACAATAGAATCCGAAGCGCGAGCAACTGTTTTGAGATTCTTCAACGACCAGTTCAATAACCTTGCCCAAATTAAACCCGACAGGATGTTTGCATTGTATGTTAATGCCATCACAACGGTTTTCGACCCTCATACCACATACCAAACGCCCAGACAAAGAGAAAATTTTGAAATCGAATTTACGGGGCAGTTGGAAGGAATAGGCGCTACGCTTTCTGCATCGGAAGGTACCGTCAAAGTTGAGAGAATAGTAATAGGCAGCCCGTCGTGGCTACAAGGCGAATTAAGGGTGAACGACCATATAACCAAAGTTAAGCAGGAACACGAAGAGGAACCTGTGGATATTTTCGGATGGAGCGTAGAAGACGCTGTTAGTCTGATACGCGGAAAAAAAGGCACCAAAGTAACGCTTACCGTCAGACGTATTGACGGTTCGATACATGAAATCACTATTACCCGCGATTTAGTGATTGACGAGGAAACGTATGCCAAATCGGCAATTTTGAACGACCCTGCAACACGAACAAAAGCGGGCTATATTTATCTGCCGAGTTTTTATGTTGATTTTAAACGGACGCCCACCGGACGCGCCGCTTCCGAAGATGTTGCCGAAGAAATAGATAAATTGAAAAATGACGGCGTTCAAGGTATTATTCTTGATTTGCGCACTAATTTTGGCGGCTCTTTGCAAGACGTAGTGCGTATGGGCGGGCTTTTCGTTCCTGCCGGACCTATCGTACAGGCAAGATCAAGCGATGGTCGGGTGCACCTGGGCGCCAGTTTCAATTCTTCAGAGCGATACGATGGACCGTTAGTGATACTTGTAAACTCATTAAGCGCCTCGGCGTCAGAAATTTTAGCCGCCGCAATGCAGGATTATAAGCGGGCTGTTATAGTGGGAGCGCCACAAACTTTCGGAAAAGGAACGGTACAGCATGTTATAGATTTAGACGAATGGCTGCCCGTTGGCATGGCTTCCTTAAAACCCATGGGAGGACTTAACCTTACAATACAGAAGTATTACCGCATAACCGGCGGATCGGTACAATTGAAGGGCGTAGATTCAGACATAGCGCTTCCCGACTTGTACAGCGGATTGAGATACGGCGAACGATACGAAGATTTTCATCTTACATGGACAACAGTACCGGCATTGACTTTCAATGTATGGAAAAATCCCGTTCAGGTAGACGTCTTGAAGCGAAAAAGCGCCGAGCGAACAGCAAAAAACGAAGAAATAAAACTGTTAAGCCAGTATGCTACAATGATACGGGAACAACGCGATAATTCAATTACCCCGTTGAATCTGAACGCATATCAGCAGGATGACAGTAAACGCAGAGAAGAAAACAAGCGTTTCGATGAACTAAACAAATTAGCGACAGCGCTTGACATATCCGCCACAACCTTCGATATCGCCGATATGAAAGGCGATACCGCTAAAATTGCACGCTCCGACAGATGGATAAAAGACCTCACAAGAGATATTATCCTCGAAGAAGCTGTAAAAGTTATTGGAGACATGAAATAATTGAAACAAGTGAAAAATAACCCCAAAACACCAACAAAGTATATTTTCGTAACAGGAGGCGTTGCCTCTTCATTAGGTAAAGGAATAATTTCCGCTTCTATCGGGAAATTGCTCCAATCAAGAGGATACAGAGTAACCATCCAGAAATTAGACCCGTACATCAACATTGACCCGGGAACGCTAAACCCGTATGAACATGGCGAATGTTTCGTTACGCAAGACGGCGCCGAAACTGACCTTGACTTGGGACACTACGAGCGCTTCATAGATATTCAGTTAGCACAGGCAAACTCTGTCACAACAGGAAAAGTGTATCAGGAAGTTATCTCTAAGGAACGTCGAGGCGACTATCTCGGAAAAACAGTGCAAGTGATACCGCACATTACCGATGAAATCAAACGACGTATCAAATTGCTGGGAAGTCGTGGGAATGTAGACGTGGTCATTTCTGAAATAGGCGGCACAGTTGGCGATATCGAATCGCTGCCATACATAGAGGTTGTGAGGCAGATGCGATACGAAATGGGAACAGGCAACGTGGCAGTTGTGCATCTCACGCTTGTACCATATCTGGCTGCGGCTGGCGAACTAAAAACTAAACCAACACAACATTCCGTAAAAATGCTGCTTGAAGAAGGCGTACAACCGGATGTATTGGTGCTTCGAACCGAACAGAAACTTTCGGACGACATACGTAGAAAAGTAGCGCTGTTTTGTAACGTAGAAAAAGATTCAGTAATAGAATCCATCACGGTATCAACGATATACGAAGTTCCTTTGCTGATGCTTGAACAAAAATTGGATGAAACGTTGCTGCAAAAATTGAATTTATGTACCGACAAAAAACCAAAACTTGACGACTGGCGCGAGTTAGTGAACAAAATTAAAAATCCTGAAAAGACCGTAACAATCGGTCTGATTGGAAAATATATCGAACTACCCGATGCATACAAATCAATCATTGAGGCATTTATTCATGCCGGAGCAAAAAATGATTGCAAAGTAAAAGTAGTTTTGGTGCAGTCGAGTTCCATTACTGAAAACAACGTTGAAGAAAAGCTAAAGGGGTTTCAGGGTATTTTAGTGGGTCCCGGCTTTGGCGAACGTGGGTTTAGCGGAAAAATTGCGGCTACGAAATACGCCCGCGAAAACAACATTCCATTTTTTGGCATTGGACTTGGTTTGCAGGTCGCCGTCATCGAGTTTGCACGCAATGTGCTAAATCTTTGCGAAGCAAATTCTATCGAAATGGAACATTCCACGCCATATCCCGTCATTGACCTTATGGAACAGCAAAAAGGAATAACCGAAAAAAGCGGAACGATGCGACTTGGCGCTTATGCCTGCAAACTCGAAAATAAAAGCAAAGCATATTCGGCATACAATAGCAGGGAAATATCAGAACGCCACAGACATCGCTACGAATTTAACAATGCTTTCCTGTCGACTTTTGAAAAAGCAGGAATGAAAGCAACTGGATATAATCCTGAAACAGGATTGGTGGAAATAATGGAAATACCTGCGCACAAATGGTTCGTCGGAGTGATGTTCCATCCGGAATACAGCAGCGCAGCGCTGAATCCGCACCCGCTGTTTGTGAACTTTGTGAAGGAAACAATATAAGCAGAAAAAAAATCCTTTTTCAAAATTTTTTTATAATTTTGCCGTTATTTAATTAAATATATTAAAAATAAAATTATTATGCAAAAAATAAAATTTAAATTTGTAAAGGCGTTGCAGACATTATTGCTGACGCCGATGGTTATCGTCATATGCTTTTCATCATGTAAGGATCCCGAGCCTGAGAAAAGCAGTGAAAAAATAATGTCGAATGTTGTCGTAATTGCCGCCCAACAAGAGTTTTCTACTCAATTGGAAGCGACAACGTTCAAATTTGAGGCTTCGCTTCAATTTAGCGTTGAAAATCCGAATGCCTTCACATCGGCAACGGTGAGCTTCACGCTTTCAGAAGGCGCTACCTCAGACCCAAAATCGGGAGATCCTGTTAATCTTAACGAAGAGGTAACATACATAGTGACGGCGGAGGACGGGACGACGACAGAATATTTCCTCCAAAAAGTTGATGGAACTTCTTCCGAAGCAAACTTCCTCGCGTTTAAACTTCTTGTTGGAGAGGAGGAGCTTGTGGGCGAAATTGACAACAGTGATTTCACTGTCGCTTTTTTCCCAACGTTCGAAATGTGGAACGATTTTGCCACAGCAACGCCCATCTTTGAAATTTCGCTGGGAGCTTCCGCAGAAATAAATTCCGGCGAACCCGGTAATTTTACTCAGCCCGTTGAAGTTGCCGTTACCGCTCACGATGGAACTACCCGCGACTGGACAGTTATAGCAAATGGCATCGCCTTGGGAACGCTTAACAATCGCATAACTTATACGGTTACCGAAACACAAACGGAAGAAGTTGAAGACGGTATATGGTACATGAAAGCCACAGTTGCAGATGCAACCAGACCGTTGGTAATACACACCGTGCGCTATCATACATCGTATTATCAACAATATTCCATCGAAACATGGGTAGCTCACGACAGTATAAGAGGAAAAGAATCGCCCGGCGCAATGGTCAATCGCTACGCTCAGGCAGGAAAAGATGTTAGAATGGCTATCAATGGCGGTTTTTATGGCACGGAAGTAAATGGCACTCCGATTACCATGCAAAAAATAAACGGTACATTATCGTTTCTTCCGGTGGGGGACTATCCTATAATAGGGTTCGACAACCGAAACCGTCCATACATGGATGCGGTAACACTAAACTCAAAAGTGAGGAGAGAAAAGGATGACGCCGAACATGAAATAATATCCATCAATGGACAGCGCTGGGCAGATTATCTCGTACTTTACAATTCCTACATGGGCAAATATACCCGCACTAACGAATGGGGAACAGAAATGGTTCTTACGCCTGTTGATGGAGACTGGGAAACGCTTGATAGTCACATCGAAGTGCGTTGTCGCGTTGAGACCGTAGTAAGAAGTGGAATGCGACAGCCAACTGAATTTATGGAAATCCCAAAGGGAAAAATCGTATTGTCTGGACATGGCGCTGCAAATACCTATCTGGGAGGGCTTGAAACGGACGATTACGTTTATGTTACCGTTGATTATTTTCTGCGATCGCAGCCCGAGATTACCTCTACCACCATTCGCAACATTGTTAGCGGCTGGAATATTATTCTGAATAATAATGCAGTAATGCCTTACGTTACGACGGATCAGATAGAAAGAGCCAATCATCCGCGTACTTCCGTAGGCTTTACAAACGACAAGGAACATGTATTTTTCACTGTCATAGAAGGGCGTAATCCCGGAGTTTCGATGGGCGTAAACACGCAGGAACTGGCGCGAATTATGCAGTACTTCGGAGCCGAAAATGCTATAAACCTCGATGGAGGCGGTTCATCATGTATGATACTCGACAAAAAATTAGTTAATATGATAGAAACAGGTACTTGGCAAAGACCTGTTGCTGATGGGCTTGCTATCATAAAGAAATAGATAGTACGCCATATATAATTATTTAATTTTTCTTCCTTGCGCTTGGAATTTTCAAAAATTTCATCTATCTTTGCAAAAAAATTTTTACGTAATGAAATCATTATACGAAAAACTTGCAGAAGATGTTCGCTTTCAGGAAGGTATGAAGGCTTGTATCAATTGTGGTACTTGCACTGCAATATGTCCCGCAGCGGAGTTTTATGATTACGACCCGCGCGCAATTGTTGATTTGGTGCAGAACAAGAATGAAGAAGAAATAGAACGCCTTTTGCGCGAGAACGGCATTTGGTATTGCGGCGAATGTATGTCGTGCGTTACGCGCTGTCCGCGCAAGAACGCGCCGGGACTGATTATCATGGCGTTGCGTTCGCTTTCGCAGGATTTGGGTTACTTTACCAATTCCGAAAAGGGACGACAGCAAATCGTGCTGAAACGCGCCATAGGCGAAACAATACTTAATACGGGATATTGTCTCTATGCCAGATTCATAACCTACGAAGCCCATCCCGAAGCGGGTCCGCTATGGAAATGGAGTTCCGACAATGTTGATGCCGTTCACAAACGATTGGGCGGCAACCTCGACGGCGAAGGCACAGGCGTTCTTCGCAAAATCCCGCAGGAAGATTTGGACGAAATAAAACGAATTTTCGAACTGACAGGCGGAATGGAACGATACGAAAAAATTGAAGAATGTTCTGCAAAAAAAGCGGAAGAAATGGGACTTTCGATGGACGAGTACATATCAAAAGCATTTTCAGGAAAATAGGTTTCAGTTTCAAGTTTCAAGTTTCAAGTTTCAGAAATACAAAAAATTAATTAATATAATGAAGAAAGAAGGCAAAGAACAGATTTGGAAAGAGTATCAAAAAGAAATACCCGACGACAATTTTTTCTATGTGAGGAGTTGCGTCAGGCAAAATTTTTTTCCGGCGGCAGAAGTCACTATCTTGAAAATTCTTCGAGATGAATTGGGCAAAAACGTTTACGAAACGCAGCATCATACTACTTGCGGCGGGATTGGGTATCATTCGGATATTGTGCCGCTCGAAACGGCTATGACGATTCATGCGCGTCAGTTTGCGCTGATGACCGAAGCAGGATTGGAAAACTACCTATGCTCATGTATAACATCTTTCGGATTTTATACCGAAGTGATAGAAACATGGCATCACTTCCCCGAACTTTTGGAAAAAATACGCAAAAACCTGAAAAAAGCCACAGGCAGAGAATTTCAAATTCCCAAAAGTCTGATACACGTCAGCGATTTGGTTTATAAGTTGCGTTTCGAGATAGCCGAAAAAGCGAAATACAAACTCATCAATATTCATACGGGAAAACCGCTGAAAGTAGTGGAACACATCGGCTGCCATTATTCTAAAATGTTTCCCCACAAGGGTATAGGCGGCGCTGAATATCCTCATGTGCTTGCAGGCATGATTGAGGCGTGGGGCGGCGAAGTTGTCGATTATCCCGAGCGTCGTCATTGTTGCGGGTTTGGTTTCAGGCAATATCTGATTCAGGCAAATCGCGGTTATTCGCTTGCCAATACACACAAAAAATTTGAATCGATGGAACCGTTCAAACCCGATATGATTATCACCAACTGTCCGGGCTGTCCGTATTTCCTCGACCGCTGGCAGTACGTGATTGCCGAAACAGAAGGCAAATGCTACGGCAACAAAAAACAGGGTATTCCGGTTTTTACGTATGAAGAAGTTGCAGGTATGGTAATGGGCTACGACCCGTGGGACATAGGTTTGCAGATGCATCAGGTCGCCGTAGAACCGTTGTTAGACAAAATCGGTATCCCCTACAATCCCGAAAAAAAATACAAGGGTTTGAACGGCGAAGACATCGGAAAACCGGAATTACCAAATAATATACGTAGTTGTTGAGTAATGGAAATAAAGTTTGAAAAGAAGTATTTGGAGGAATTGTACGAATTAGGAAAGACAACGGAAAAAAAATACCGTTTCCAACCTGATATTGTAAAAAGGTATCAATCTCGTATTGAAACGCTTGAAAGCGCTGAAAAAATAGAAGATTTATATGCTATCAATTCATTGCATTACGAGGTATTGAAAGGCGATAAGGAAGGCATATCTTCCATTCGCGTAAACCGCCAATACCGTATTGAGTTCAAAACCTCCGAAATTGTTTCCGAAACTGTAGTAACTATATGTAATATTTTAGAATTGTCAAATCATTATCAATAAATAAAACGAAAATGAGTAAACATGTTTGCGCCCGTCCTGTTCATCCGGGCGAAATTTTAAAGGAAGAAATTGAATATCGCGGCATAACGCAATGCGAACTTGCCACGAAAATGGGAATGTCATACAAGATGCTCAATGAAATACTTAATGAACGCCGTATGCTAATACCAACAACGGCAATGATGTTTGAAGCAGCTTTAGGGATAGATTCTAACTTGTTGATGCGCATGCAATTAAAATACAATATGCGAATTGTAAAGCAAGATAAATCTTTTTCAGCACGTCTTTCCGAAATTCGTAAAGCCGTGGCAGTACTTTAGAAGTTTTATGTTTAATATCTAAAAAAAAAAATCTTATGAAATCAATAGCCATCATCGGCGCCGGAATAGCAGGAATAGAAGCGGCGTCAAAACTTACAAAGTTCGGTCATAAAGTATATTTGATTGAAAAAGATGCCGAAATTGGCGGTCATGTAGCAAAATGGGACCGTTTGTTTCCCTCGCAGACCCTGGCAAAAACAGTACTCGACGATTTGCTTAAAAATCTGAATAATCGAGCAGAAGAGCTGACAAATGTCACCGTTCAGCATTGCGAAAAAAAAGAAAAACAGTTTGAAATCGTTCTTACGGACAACAAAAAACTGTTGGTAGACGCAATTCTTGTTACAACAGGTTTCGACATGTTTCGCGCACAACGCAAGGAAGAGTACGGATACGGTATCTACGACAATGTAATTACTTCGGCGGAGTTGGAACAGATGTTCAAAAATCACAAGGTCTTATGCAAAAATGGCTCTCCGCCCAAGCGTGTGGCGTTTGTACATTGCGTGGGGTCGCGCGACGAGAAGGTAAACAATCGCCACTGCTCAAAAGTATGCTGTGTAACAGCAGTTAAACAGGCATGTGAAATTAGAGAACTTTATCCCGATTGTGAGGTATATAATCTATATATGGACTTGCGAATGTTTGACCGCTATTTTGAAGATATCTATCATACTGCGCAATCTAAATATCATGTCAATTTCATACGCGGTAGATTGTCGGAAGCAGGTGAAAATAGGGACGGTCAGATAGTTTTGAAAGCCGAAGACACTTTGGTGGGAAAACCCGTCAAAATAACAGTAGACTTATTGGTTTTGATGAGCGGCATGGAAGCCAATCATTCGCAGAAATCGTTGAACACCAAGTTAGGCTTGCGTTCTGAACCGGACGGGTTCCTGACTACAGAAAATATCTTTACTCAAAACAATATTTCGACAGTAGAAGGTATTTTCCTTGCCGGCGCCTGCACCGGTCCCAAGACTATACCCGATACGATTGCCGACGCCCGCGCCGCCGCCGAAAATCTAAACAGTTATATAATGTCTTAAAATTGAAAATTGAAAGTTATATGATTGATTTTGGATATAAAAAAAATGAAAGTCTAACGATAGACTTGGATACCAACCAGTTCGACCTGTATAAAAAACTTATAGACGCCGAACCCAGCGCAACATACTGTATTTCTTGCGGAACATGCGCTGCGACCTGTTCCGCAGGGCAGTTTATCGATTTTAACCTTCGCAAAATCATGCTGCTTTGCAAGCGTGGCGACGTAAAATCGCTAAACAACATAATTCATCGCTGCATGGTATGCGGAAAATGTCAATTCGCCTGTCCAAAAGGTGTAAACACAAGAAATATTGTACTCACATTAAATAAATATCTCATATGAAAGAACGAATACTTACAAGTTTCGACCCCTTTGTGCTGCCCTATACCATAGGTCTGGTTTTTGTGTTAGTTTACCTGTTTATTGCATTTCTCCGAGTAGTGAAGGCGCTACCGGGAGACGATAAAATCAGGCTGACAAAGCATATTTTTTCGCTGAATTTCTTTAAATCGTGCTGGGAAGTTTTCATGGAATGTTTGATTCATCGCAAAATTTGGAAGAAAAATTGGATGCTTGGATACATGCATTCAAGTATCGCTCTTGGATGGTTCCTATTAATCGTATTAGGTCATCTCGAAGTATGGTTTTTTGCGCCTCACCGCCTGAATCTGCCATGGTATCCGATATTTTTCCGTTATTTTATGATGAAAACCGAAACAACGCTGGGAGGGTCGGCTTTCTTTTTTATGATGGACTTGGCGCTTCTCTACGTACTATCGGGCTTGGCGCTGGCAATCTTAAAAAGATTTAGAAGAAAACGCTTCGGAATGAAACGGACTACCAAACTGCGATGGAACGACCAAATTGCAGTTTACGCCTTATGGGCAATATTCCCATTGCGATTCCTGGCAGAAAGTTTTTACTCTGAAATAAGCGGCGGCAGCTTCCTGACAGAAGGATTCGGCGCAATATTTAACTGGTTCATAAATTTTACTGAAAACGAAATATACGTGCGACCTATTTGGTGGGCATATTCAATATCATTGTGTGTATTCTTTCTAATGTTGCCGTGGTCAAGATTTACGCATATTCTTACCGAACCTCTGTTCATACTTTTACGTAATGCTGGCATTAGGGAAGAACACAGAAATTCGGGCTACGGAAAAGTGGAGATTTATTCATGTTCGCGTTGCGGAATCTGTTTAGACCCATGCCAGCTGGTCTCTGTTGCATCACTGCGCGATTCGGCTGCCATCAACTACACGCGACATATCCGTTTATGGAAATCTGACGAAGCCCACCGTTCTGCAAGCCAATGCCTGATGTGCAATCGATGTATGCAGGCATGTCCCGTAGGGGTGGATACCGCCGCGCTGAAGATAAACACCAAGTACGAGCGGGTGGCGTTGCACAGAGATAATCAATACGATTATTTGGACCGTCATTGCGGGCTTGACCCGCAATCTCCTAAAAATGAGGGGATGCTGAAACAAGTTCAGCATGACAATGTTGATGCAGACGTGATTTACTTTGCAGGCTGCATGACGCATCTGACACCGGCAATCAAAAACGCTATGGTCAAGATACTGAAAGCATCGGGAGAGCGATATACGTTTATTGACGAAAATGGTTCAATTTGTTGCGGACGTCCGGTATTGCTCGCCGGAGCAAGAAAATCGGCAAAGACGCTGACCGAAAAATTATCCGCAATGCTTAATAATATAAACGCCAAAACGCTTGTTACCTCCTGCCCGATTTGTTATAAGTTTTTTAAGGAAAATTACTCGTTAAACATGCGTATATTGCATCATTCGCAATATATTCATGAACTTCTTGAAACTGGAAAAATACGCGTAGATGCAGGCAACACAAAAATAGTATATCATGACCCATGCGAGTTAGGACGAAATTCGGGCGTTTACGACGAACCGCGCAAAGTTTTAAGTCGTGTCGCAAATCTTCAATCTACTGCCTACGACGGCAAGGAATCAATGTGCTGCGGTCACAGCATAGCCGCAGAAGCGTTGCGTTATCGCCGCCGTAGAATTATCGCAGATGATACCGTCGAAAAAATCACGGCAGAACATAATCCCGAAATCTTAGCAACCGCTTGCCCCGCTTGCAAAAAAGGTTTTACTGAAACAAATAAAATTGAAGTCAAAGATTTGGCGGAGATAGTTGCCGAAAAACTCTAATCATTCGCTTTTCACTACCTCCGCTGGATTCTGATTAGCAGCTTTCCATATTGTCGAGAATATCGAAAGCACAATAACCACAAATATTATCAGGAAAATAAGCACATAAACCCATGCGTCCATCGAAGTTTGTTTGACGTAGCCTTCGAGCCAGCGTTTCATAATGAGATATCCCGCAGGGAACGCCGCAATCGCTGCCAAAGCAAGCAAAATAAGGTATTCTTTAAAGAAAATATTCATAATATCCAATACTTCTGCGCCATGTACTTTGCGGATAGCAATTTCCTTGCGACGTTGCTGGCAGGTAAGACTTGTAAGCGAATACACGCCAAAAATGGCAATCAGTATACATGCAAGCGTCATAACGGATAAAAGTTTAAGCAACGCCCGTTCGGATTTGAAATTTTCCTCGAAAACGTCTTCAACATATGAAAATATGACTCTAAAATCTGCGGCTGCATTTGCTGGTATATTGCTTAATCTGCCCGATAATTCATTGTGTATCCATTCGGAGACTGCCTGCTCGGTTCGTTCACGCGTACCCTCTTCATATTTATAGGCAAGAGCGCCAAACCAGCCTTCCACATCATGTGTGGCGTAATGGGCTTTTGTTGCTTTCGCCTTTTCAGTGGGAAAAAGGTAAAAATCTTGCATAACGCCTATAAAACCGCGACCTGCTTCATATTGAGGATTGTTTCGTTCAAATTCTCCTACTTCTTTCATAGCTGTTTCATTGAGCAAAAACTGATAGTTGTCGGTTTCGTTGGGAAAGTTCCTGCCTTCGAGGATTTTAACTCCAAAAAAGTCGAAAAAACGATTATCTACGATTAATATGAAAAGATTGAAAACTTTTTGATTGCCAACACTATCAGTGAATGTATGTGGAAAACTTCCCGAGTGTGTAGGTCTTAAAGTGCCACTGCTTATTGGAATGGCGTCTGTAATTCCGGGTATTTTTTTAATTTCTTCGGCATAAACCGTTAACAACGAAAAATAATTGGTCGTTACGGTAACAATATTTTCACGTTGGATCCCCAAGTCGGTTTTATGCAAAAAGCGTATCTGTTTCATAAAGACAAGGGCGCAAAACATCATTGTAAGGCTGATAATCAACTGTACCAACAAGCTGCCCTTTCGGAACGCATTTTTTGAGCCCGGACTGCCGGAGCCTTTTATACTTTCATTCAACACATGTTTTCGGAAATACAATACGGGAATGCCGCCTGCAATGAAACTGCACACAATCAATAAAACCGCATAAACGGATAATTCGGTATAGATGCTGACGTCATTGACATTGATGGATGCGTATTCCTTAAACCTTTGAAGCAACGACGTCATAAGAGTAAAACCAACAATAAGCGACAATAAAATGACTATCAGGAAATCATAATAAAGCGTGGCGGCTATTTGCAGATTGGATGCGCCGTTTACTTTGCGTAAAGCCAATTCGCGCAGCCTCATCCTGATACGGGTAACATACAGCGTCAGATGATTGAAAAGCGAACACAAAATAACCATTAACCCCGCTATCGCAAAAATTCGGATATGGGTAAACTTTATATCAACCTCTAACTGTGTCGCTCCCGACGGGTCTTTATAACGTAGTTGCGTCAGCGGCGTGAGTACAACAGACAAAGGGGTGGCAAGGTCTGGTATTTCAAGTCTGTCCAACTTTTGTTCAAGCGCCCGAAAATCTATATTGTTATGTATCAATACGTATATTTGATAGTTACGAATCAATATGGGGGTAGTTTCATACCATATTGTGTTCCAGTTACTTAATGATTGTTCGGACATATTACTTGTTATTGGTGCAACCATATTGAACGAAAGATTGGTGTTTACGGGCCACCGCGGAACGGTCATATTGACGTCCCATCTCATTTGTTCCTTGATTAATTCCGTTGCTTCTTCGTTATTTAGTTCCTGCGTTACGGCTAACGGTCTATCTGCGCGTCCCCGAATAAAAAAGTCTTCGGGCAGGTCCAGGTCAAAAATGTTCGAAATGCCGTAATCAAGCATTAACCCTGAAAATTCATACGATTCCACAGTTCTGGAAAAAGGTACCATTGCGCCGGCTTCTTCTATTTCGGGAATATTTGATTTTAGCCATTCTGCCAACGGGTAAGGGCAATTGGCTATTTCTGAAACATTGGCGGCGCCGTGCGTATCCCACTTAAAGGGAGCAATATGAACGCGGTAAATTCGGTCGGAATTCGCATGAAAATTATCGTAGCTCATTTCATACCTTATCCATAAGGCTGAAAAGGCAAAACAAACAAACCCAATTGCCAGCCCTATGACGCTGATGATATTCTGGGTCTTGTATTTCCACAAGTTGCGGAAGGCAATTTTTAAATTGTGTGTGAACATATTTTTTGATTTTTAATTGGTTTTGATTGAACTATTCGGGTGCAAAATTAGATAAGATTTTTAAT
>Ga0099364_10008484_pt1 | contig 14450 bp, 10 predicted proteins | sample TergutTh196P3_FD_73070 | JGI IMG/M metagenome (GOLD analysis project Ga0099364, IMG submission 73070) | Microcerotermes parvus P3 segment gut microbial communities from Pointe-Noire, Republic of the Congo - Th196 P3 | ecosystem: Host-associated > Arthropoda: Insects > Digestive system > Gut ... | reverse complement strand
TTCAGTATCTCTCTCATCCTATACCCTCCAACACAAACGCCACAATCGCAAACGCTGTCAGCGTCACCACCAGACCAATCACCGCATACATAATCGTATCTTTAGCCTTCTTCACTTTACCCGGGTCACCCTGAGAAATCGTGTACCTCACCCCTCCGAAAATAATCACGCCCGCCGCAATAATCCCCGCCAAGAAAAACACTGCCTGCACCGCACCTGGCACCTTTGCAAATAGTGGGTCCTCCGGGCTAGTAGACATATCGCACCCCGCCGCCCTCCATTCTTCCGACCTCGGTGTTAAAAGTAGATTTCCCTCATGATCTTTAAAGCTACAAATCGGCGGCTCTTGCCGCGCCATCACCGAAGCAGGGCACCACAGCACCGCCAGCCCAACCGCTAGCATCAATACCAATATTAACGCTCTTTTTATCATTCAAATGCTCCCGTTACAAAATAAATCATCGCCGCTGCCGCCGTCGCTATAATCAGACCAATCACCGTATACGTAATCGTCGCCTGCGCCTTCTTGGTTCTCTCCGGCTCACCCTCGCTCGTCATATACTGAATTCCCGCTATGATAATAATTATCACCGCCACTATACCAATCACTAGATATGCATAGCCCAGAATCGCCCCCACCGCCCCCGCCTCATTACAGCTGCCATCCGCACACGGCACCTTAGGCGTAACCCCATTCCCCATTATTTTCAAAATTATATCTTTCATGCTCCTACTGCTCCCGCTATTATACCCACAATCGCACTAACAATCAATGACGCCACAATACATATTACCAGCCCAACCAGTGCCGAGATTACTGTCCTTTTGCCCTTCGCAATCCTCCCCGCATCGCCCCTCGCAAGCACATACAAATACCCACCATAAATCACAAAGCCCAGCGCCAAGTACCCCACCAGACTAAACAATATGCTCACAATGTTCAAAATTATCGTCCAAACAAACACCACGGAGCCATCCTGGTCGTCAAAATCCGCAATTACGCTACAATCAGCATCCTTTGGCAACATATAATGCCACGGCACAAAAGTCAAAAATCTCTCATCACAATCCGCCGCCGCCACACTCGTCGGCGCCAACAAGCCAACACCAAACCCAGTCACCACCGTTACTACAATTGCCACCAACGCACGCCTTATCATGGCGCTTGCGTTGTAAATCCTGGTATCAACCAATTCAAGACCAACCACATCAATACCCAAACTAGCACACCAATCACAATATTAAATATCCGACTCTTCGCCTTTATAATCTGGTCCTCTTTGTCTCGTGCCGTCATCCACTGCATCCCGCTAATCACTAAGCCAATCAACGCCAATATCCCCACTCCAGCCGTCATAATATCTAGCACCAGCTGCAATATCTGCCAAACCCCCGCCTCCCCACAATCAATCCAAGTCAAAATCGCCCGCTCACAGCTGCCAGGCGACGGCGTACCTGGAGGCGGCGTGCTAGGCGTACTAATATAAGCCCCCTCGGCCCTCAGTTTTGCTTTAACCGCAGTCTCTTTAGCGCCACAATCACTTGACGTAGCGCCTCCAGCAACAAAATAAGTCACTACCCCATGGAATGTGCTGCCATCAGGCTTTTTACCACTCAGCTCAACCTTCATCCCTTGTCCAACAGTCTGACATTTCACATTATCTACTATCCACCCATCCTCCACCACAAAATTGTTTGCACTGCCCGGGGTCGACTCCCCTATCTCAACTCTAGCAGCTATCACAGTAACACTCGTCGCAACCACGGCAACAAACGACACCATAAACACTGCCATACCTCTAAACAGCAACCTCTTCCCGCCCCTCAACCATCCAGTCTCACTTTTTTTTACGCCACTCACCTCAACCCTCCATTCATATTCATCACAATCAGCACCGCAGCCAACACCACCACTAACCCCCCAATCACAAACCACCGCTTATCAATCGACTTCTTGCCAGCCGCCGCAGACACAGGCACAGAACCCGGCACCGCCCCACCAGCCGACGCGCCATCCGTCTGCACTTTAGACATAAAATCCTGCTCAAAATCACTCATATTTACCCGAATTATAACACAAATCAAAGCCCTCACAAAAAAACTACAATCCGTCTTGACGAAAGTGCTTATGTGTGTTACAATTAATTCAGCCATGAAAAAGAGGTTTGTCTATTTTCTATGCTCCATATTTGCCATAGTAGGTCTCATTTTCGCTTCCCAAAATGTCTATGCCGACCCACCCGACCCCGCCCCTGATACCCCCGCCATCATCGTCCCCGGTCCCGAAAACCCCGAACCCGAAACCCCTGACGCCCCCGAAGAAGACGAAGGGCTCACCACCGACGCCACCTGTTACGACCAAGTCGGCGGTATCGGCTGGCTCATCTGTCCCATCACCGGCACCCTCGCCAAAGCCATCGATTCCATCTACGGCATCATCGAAAGCCTCCTCCAAGTCAACCCCATCTCCACCGAAACCGATTCCCCCATCTATCTAGTCTGGGGATACATTCGCAATGTCACAAATATCATCTTCATTATCTTCCTCCTCATCGTCATCTATTCCCAGCTCACCGGTTTTGGCATCACCAATTACGGCATCAAAAAAGTCCTGCCGCGCATCATCATCGCCGCCATCCTCGTCAACCTCAGCTACATCATCTGCGCCGTCGCCGTCGATATCAGCAACATCCTCGGCAGCTCGCTCGGCGCCGTCTTCACCAACATCTACGAAGTTGCCACCGCTGGGGAAACCGTTAGATACTCCGTTGGCGACATCGCCGGTACCATCCTTGGCACCGTCGCCGTCGGCACTGGCGCCACTATCGCTGGCCTCGCCATTGTCGGTGGCGTTGGCGCCGCCCTCTGGATGCTCGTCCCCATCATCTTCGCCGGCATCATCGCCGTCATCACCGCCCTCGTCGTCCTGGCCGCCCGTCAAGCGCTCGTTATCATTCTCATCATGATAGCCCCCCTTGCCTTCGTCGCCTACCTCCTCCCCAACACCGAAAAATGGTTCAAGAAATGGAAAGATATCCTCCTCCAAATGCTCATCTTCTACCCCATGTTTGCCGTCCTCTTTTCCGCCTCACAACTCGCCAGCTGGGTTATTATCAGCAGCGCCACCAATATCTTCGGCATCATCCTCGGCATCGCCGTCCAAATCTTGCCTCTCTTCCTCGCTTTCTCACTCCTAAAAATGTCCAACACCATCCTCGGCTCCATCAGCACTGGCATCCAAAAGCTCACCGCCCCCGCCCAAAAAGGCGTCGCTGGCTGGGCAAGTTCTCGCAGCGCTGCCGCAAAAGCCAGACACCTAGCCAACAACCGCACCCCATCTGCTCGCCTCAGCAATTATATGGCCTACCGCAAAACCCTCCGCGAATCTGATACGGAAAACGCCGAAACTATCGTCAAGTCCCGCGCCATCACCCGCGCCCAGCGCCGAATTTCTGGTGGCTTTGACGCCAACGACCCCGACAGAATCCTCCGCGCCAACCGCTACACTCGCCGCGCCAAAATCGCCAGCACCCAATCCAGCACCGCCTCCACCGCCGTTAACGACACCTCCAACCTGCTTGGCGCCTACGGCTCACATTACGCCCAGTCTCACGACCGCAATCTCGCCAATCCTCGACGTCTACCTCTGCGCGCTGTCGACGCCCACTTCTCGAGGGTAGATGGCCAGCTTGCCGACGACGGCGCCCAAGCATATCTCCACTCCATGCGCTCCGCTTTCACTACCGAAAGCAACGAGGAAGCCGACTGGAGTTACCTCATGTCCAGCTATGTCGATGCAGCCAGTGGTGGCGTCGACAGCTACAACTACAAAAAATGGCTCGTCTCTTCTGCCGGCGAACTTGGCCTCGAGAAGGGAATTAGCAGTGTTCTCGGACAAATCATCGCCAAAGCCGACAAAGCCGAGCAACGCCGCCGCGGCTACGACCGCATCCTACTTAATAAATACGGTCACAGCAAGAGCACTTTCCGCAACATGTTTGTCGGCTACTACGTCGACGACAACGGCTACGCCACCGACAAAAACGGCAACCAAATTACATTCTACGACCCCGTCCTTCAAAAGACTCGTGCAGAACTTGTTCCTGGCGAGCTACTCAAAACAGACCCGAACAAACTTGTCCGCTACGACGTTGTAGACGAAAACGGCAAACCATACTACGACTGGACAGACCAGCAAGGCAATTTCCTCATGCGCGTCTACCGGGACGACGTCCCCTACATAAAAGAAGCGCTCAGCAATGACGATGTCCCAATTAACGACCCCATCAACAGCCTCTACGCCATTCTTGCCGGTATCTACCCAGACAATCCAGAAGAAGCTGGCTATCCTCCCGAACTACGGGGCATTGGTCTTGCACCATTCAGCACCACCCTCGGGCGCGCCCTTGCTGCCGCCAATTACAAAGAAAAGACCGCCGGTATGGGCGCTCAAGCCATCGCTAGCATCTCCAGACGCCAGATTAAAAACCATGCTCACCTCGCCATCGAGTTCCTCGACAACATCAAGAAAACCGGTAAAGCCGCCAACTTCAACACCCAAGACGCCATTCACATCGATTACTTCGCCGCCTTCCTTGACGAGAAAAACTGGCCAATACTTTTCCCCGAAAACGCCATCATGGACTATGTTAACGTCAACGGCGAACCGCTCAAGGGCTTGGCTGAAGACGGTACCATCATACCCGCCGACGAAGCCACTTATGAAGAAAAAATGCGGCAAATCAAGCAAAAATACCTCTTCCCAGCCATCGATAGGTTCTACGATTTCGCCCAGCGTGTTACGCAGAACACCGTAGATAACCAAAAGACAGGCGGTGCCGAATCCTTAGCTAATATGATTGATGCGCTTAGGGAAAACTGGACCGGCCAAGCAGCTGTAGACGCCGGCCGCATCAACGTAGAGCGAGATAAGCCCAACTTTATCCAGAAATCCCGCGAGCTTCGCAATCGCTCTGGCGCTCTCTATACACAACGTCAACAAGGTCATGACCTCCAAGAGCTTATCGATGAAGTCTTCAACGGCATAAGCGAACCTGACGAGATTATCACCATCATGAGAAATAGGCTTGGCGGCAACCCTGCATATACTGAGTTTCTCGAGGGCCTAGACCTCTTCGAACTCACCAACCCCGCCGCTACCGAAGAAGAGCTATTCAGTGAAGTTGAAGACCTACTTCAAAGATTCCTCAATACCTAACCGTAAGGCTCTGAGTTGACTGCACGAATCATATAAGTTATAATATCAATATCGCACAGACCTTTTAAATCTACGAAAGGGAGGGGATACAGTGCCTCCAAAAAACTGGCTCCAACAAATCACCGAGGCCGAGGCAAACCGCAGCAAAAGCGCGGCCGCCAAAACTTCAAAGTCAACGGCAGTTCAAGCATATATCGCTAGTCAAGAATTTATCGATGCACAAGCCGAGAACTGCCACAAGGTTTTCCTTAAGCAGCTATCAAAAAATAATCTGAGGAAATATTCAATTCAAATCCTCAGTCACTACGGAAGGTCGCCAAACAGTCATAGAATTCCAGCCACAACCCAGAAGAGAATCGCCGAAAAAATCACTGCCAAACTACGCCCCAACTGGACAGCCCGAGTCCGCATAAGGACTTGGGGCTTCCGCAGGGGTGCCTGGATTGACATTACGCGCACCTAACGCCAACCCCCACCAATCCCACACGTAGAGAAAGCCGCGCCACTGGCGTGGTTTTCCCGTTCACAAAATAATGCTATAGTATATATATGGCTCAATACAAAGTCCCTCAAGATGTCGAGGCCGACGATAAACTTCTCGGTCCGTTTACTTTTCGCCAATTCATTTACCTCATCGTCTGCACCGGCATGATTGCACTAGCTTGGGCTCTCGCCCAAATTTTCCCGCTCTTAATTATCATCCCCGTACCCATCATCCTCTTTTTTGGTGCCCTCGCCTTGCCACTCAAAAAAGACCAGCCCATGGAAACCTATTTTGCCGCCCTAGTTTCCTTCTATCTCAAGCCCCGCAAGCGCCTCTGGGAACCCGGCCAAGCCGAATCCACCATCCGCATCACCGCCCCCAAAAAAGTCGAAGTCAACCGCGTCAAAGACATCAGCCAAGACGAAGCCAGTCACCGACTCTCTTTCCTCGCCGAAATCGTCGACACTGAAGGTCAGGCTATCAAGAGCGCAACTGGCAGCCCCATCAGGGAAGAAGTTCAAACCGAAGCCAACAGCGCCACCGACATGTTCGAAACCTACAGCTTTGCCAACCAAACTCTCGACAAGACCCTCCAAAGTGAAACCACCGCTCGCCATCAAGCCGCCGTCCAGCAAATGAAAGCTGCCATCGAAAGCGCCAACTCCATCAGCAACACCGGCGCCGCCATCCAAAAATTCAGCGAGCCAGTCGCCCCAGCCATCTCTACGGCCACCGACCCCATTAGTAGCGCCACCATCCTGCCAACCCTAACCACTCCAATCTCAGCTCCAGTGGACATCTCCACCCCAACACAACTCCCAGAACAAACTGCGCCACCCATCAGCGATACCGTCATCCTGCCAACCGCCCCAGACCCCACACCGCCCGAACCAACTCCGCCCAGCCCAGCCCTCGTCGACCTCGCCCACGACCAAGACCTCTCCGTCCAAACCATCGCCCAAGAAGCCAACCGCCTCCAGCAAAAACAGGACGAAGAAGTTATCATCTCACTTCGCTAATCCCCAGCTACTATTTTTTATCTCACTTGTGTTAAAATATAAACATATATGAATCCGCAACAGCCTGCTCAACCAGCACCCGGTGCATCTGCGCCCCCCATTGCCTCAAACACCGTCGCCGAAGCGCCCTCCGCCAACGTCGAGGCGCCTTCTAGCACCCAGGCCACCTTGCTGATTTCCGAGATTCGCGATTCTATGGTCATCATGAAAGATGGCTCTTTTCGGGCCGTCATCGCCTGCAAATCCATCAACTTCGACCTGATGTCCGAGACCGAACGTGAAGGCGTCGAATATTCCTATCAAAATTTCCTCAACTCTCTGAATTTCACCACCCAAATCCTCATTCGTAGTCAGCGCGTCGATATCGGCCCCTACATCGAACGTCTCTCCGAAATCCGTCGCAACAACGACAATATGCTCCTCGGAGTCCTCATGGACGATTATATCAACTTCATCGACATCCTCTCCCAAGAGGCCAACATTATGGATAAATCCTTTTTCATTGTAGTCCCATATTATTCTTCTCCTGACGCCGAAAAGCTCGTCCAGCAAACCAAAAATCTCTTCAAGTCTTTCGGCAAAAACAAAGGCCCCATCATCACCCAAATCGACCGCGGCACCTACGACAAAGCCACCTCAGAAATGAACACCCGCATCGAAGCCGTCACCGCCGGACTTTACCAAATCGGCATCCAATCCGTCCGCCTCAACACCAAAGAGCTCGGCCAACTCTACTACAACTTCAACAACCCCGACATCGCCGTCCGCGAACCACTTGGTGATTTCCGCCAAATAACCGGCCTTTACGCCAGAAAAGGAGAAAAGGAGGTCACAAATGGCTAAACAACCTACTGCCGCCGAAATCGCTGTCCAAGCACAAATGCAAGAAGACGCCCAGATTCAAAAAGCCTTCGAGACCGGCATCACCACTCTGCGCGACCTTATCTCGCCCAGCAGCATCGAAATTCATAGCTCCTACTTCCGCCTCGGCAACAAATACGGCCGCACTCTCTACGTCTATGGCTATCCTCGTTCACTTTACACTGGCTGGCTCAGCTCCATCATCAACATCGACGAGGTCATCGACGTCTCCATGTACATCTACCCCGTCGACACCAGCGTCGTCATGAAAAACCTCAGCAAAAAAGTCACCCAGCTCGAAGCCAACATGTCCATCAGCTCCGAAAAAGGCAAAATCCGCGACCCCGAACTTGAAGCCGCCATCACCGACGCCGAAGAACTCCGCGACCAACTCCAAGTCGGCGCCGAAAGATTCTTCCGCTACGGCCTCTACATCACCATCTACGCCGACTCGCTCGATGAGCTTCAATTCGTCCAACACAAAATCGAAAACATCTTCGGTCAACAAATGATTTTCAGCAAAGTCGCCAGCAGCCAGCAAGAGCAGGGCATGAACAGCACCATGCCACAATGTACCGACCAACTCCAAATCCGCCGCAACATGAACACCGGCGCCATTTCCACCAGCTTCCCCTTCACCTCCGCCGACCTCACCCAAGAAAAGGGCATATTATACGGCATCAACATGCACAACAACGGCCTCGTCATCTTTGACCGCTTCAGCCTCGAAAACGCCAACATGGTCGTCTTCGCCAAATCCGGCGCCGGCAAATCTTTCACCGTCAAACTCGAAGCCCTTCGCTCCATGATGGTCGGCTCCGAAATTATTATCATCGACCCAGAAAACGAATACCAAAAACTCGCCGACGCCGTCGGTGGCAGCTATATCCGCCTCAGCCTCAACTCCGATGTTCGCATCAACCCCTTCGATTTACCAAGGGTCATCGACGTCGAAGACGCCAATGACGCCCTCCGCGCCAATCTCGTTACCCTCCACGGTCTTTTCCGCCTCATGCTCGGCGGCGCCCAGCTCGGCCCCGGCGGTACCTCCGTTGCTGGACTCAATCCCAACGAAGAAGCCGACCTCGACCAAGCCCTGATTGACACTTACGCTCGCGCTGGCATCACCTCCGACCCGCTCACCCACAGCTCCACGCCTCCCACCATCATCAATCTCTACGACACACTTCTCCACATGGGCGGCTCTGGACCCCAGCTCGCCCAACGCCTCCGCAAATACACCACCGGCACTTTCGCTGGCATCTTCTCCCAGCAGAGCAACATCGACATCAACAACCAAATGGTCGTCTTCAATATCCGTGACCTCGAAGACGAACTCCGCCCCGTCGCCATGTATATCGTCCTTTCCCACGTCTGGAACACCGTTCGCGCCCAACAGAAAAAACGCCTTCTGCTCGTCGACGAAGCCTGGCAGCTCATGAAATACGAAGATTCCGCCAACTTCCTCTTCTCCCTCGCCAAGCGCGCCCGCAAATACTACCTTGGTCTCACCACCATCACCCAAGACGTCGAGGATTTCATGGGCAGCAAAATGGGCCGCGCCATCGTCGCCAACTCGTCCATCCAGCTCCTCCTCAAACAATCTTCCTCCGCCGTCGACGTCCTTTCCGACGTTTTCAAACTCACCGACGAAGAGCGCAAGCGTCTCGCCAATTTCCCAGTAGGGCAGGGTCTTTTCTTCGCCGGCCAAAACCACGTCCACATCCAAATCATCGCCAGCGAAACCGAAGAGGCTCTCGTCACCACCAACCCCCAAGACAAAAAATAGTATTTTATGATATAATATTTGTATTATGGTCTCCACACCAGATAACTCACGCATGCGCAAAAACGACCCCTACCAGAATATGGAGCGTCATCAAACGCGTCCCAACGACATCAAACGCGCCGCTCAAGATTCCCTAAAACAGGCCGAATCCAGCGCCTCCTCAATCTCCCACAGCTCTCGCTCCACCAAGGGAACCAAGGGCGAGAAAGCCGCCGCCGAAACCACCCAAAGCAATTTCAAAAACAACGTCAAAGGCCGCCCTAGCAGCGCATCTACAAAAACCCAAAAGAAAGGTTTTTTCAAAGGCAAAGGCCCACTCACCGCTATTCTTTTCTTGGTCTTCGGCGGTGGCGCCCTCTTTTTCTCTGGCCAATCCGTCCTCGGACCCCACATTTCCAACCTCTTCACCCAAGCCACCGACGTCCAATTCACCAGCTACAGCCTGCGCAATCAGCGGCTTTTCAGTTTTATGCTCGACGGCGGCAGCCAAATCCGCGTCACTCCTTTCTCCCAAAAATTCACCATGTTCACCCCCTACATGAAAGGTCGCCTCGCCAATAACGGCATCGAGGTTGGCCATCTCAATTCCTCCGGCGACTTCATCCCCGGCGACCTCTTAGCCGGCCAAGCCCGCGCCCTCAACTTCAACGGCGAAGTCATCTCCGCCGCCGATTTTTCCACCAAATACGCCACCGACGCCAATTTTCGCGACGCCTACTACAAGGCCAAACGCGGCCGCGTCGCCGGCTTCTTCGACGACGCCTCCGATTTCGTCTATAAAAAACTCGGTCTCACCCGCAACATTTTTGATGAATTCAAAACCTCCGGCAATGCCGACGCCGACTCTGCCAACTTCGTCGATACGATGGACTCCCATCTAGGCGGCACCGACACCACTATGAACACCGTCGGCCGCACCACCGACGACAACGGTACTCCCAACGACCCCTCCGATGACATCACCAGTCACACCAGAAACGGTGACGATATCGACGTCAACAATGTCCCCGGCGACACCCCAGAAGCTAAAGCTCGCGCCCTCTCCACCGACCTCGTCAGCAAAGTCAGCAATGCCGGAAACCTCTTCTGTACCGCCATGCGCGTCGCCAACCTCGCCAATATCGCCGCCTTTGCTGCCTCCACTGCCAATTCCGTCAATTATTTTATGGGACTCACCGAAAACATCAGTAAAATGATGGCTGGCGAAGGCGATACCTCCGCCATTAATGATGTCCTCAACTTCTTCACCACTTCCACCACCAGCGAAGTCCCCTCCATCGACGACAACGGCAACGCCACCACCACCCAAGTCACTGGCAGCCCACTCCAAAGCAACGGCGCCCGTATTGTCCTCGGTGGCATTGTCCCCACAAAATACGAAGTCTCCGCCTACTCTCTAGAAACCATCACCTCCACCGCCAAACGCACTGTGCTCGTCCAAGGCGGCACCACCGTCGCCTGTAGTGGCGTCCGCGCTGCTGCTGCCGTCGTCTCACTGGTTGCCACCGGCATACCTGGAGGCGCCATCGCTCGCGTTGTCATCGGTATGCTCGCCGAAACCGTCGGGGGCATCGTCATCACCGGCATCATGGCCTCCGTTATTTCCGCCATTGTCCCCGTACTCGGCCGCACCCTCTTTTCTAACGTCATGGAAACCTACACTGGCATCCCAGCTGGCGAACTTTACAGTCAAGGTGCTGCTGCTGCCAACGGCCGTGTCGCCCAAACCGCCAGCGGCTTCACCCCTGGCTCATCTAACGTCATCGAGGCCAACGCCCGCGCCACCTCGGCCGTCCTCGCCCTCGAGGCCGAACTCGACCGCAAAAACCGCAGTCCGTTCGACATCACTAGTCACAACACCTTCCTCGGCAGCCTCGTTGTTGGCTTTCTGCCTCTCCTGACCAGCTCGTCACCCACCACCCCCATCTCCACAATCAGTAGCCTCACCAGCAGCGCCATCGGCAAACTCCTCCCCGCCGCCTTCGCCGCCGAAGCCGCCAACTCCACCTTCACCACCATTTACGGCGACTGCTCAGCCCTCGAAGAAATCGGCATCAAAGGCGACATCTACTGCAACGCTATCATGACTTCCGACCTTTCCACCGTCGACGTCGCTCCAGACGACTCCCAATACACCCAAATCATCTCCAGAAACCTCACCGCCGACGCCCAAGAAGTCAAAGACGGCTCCGAACTCGCCAAATTCATCACTTTTTGCGCCAATCGCGAATCGCCCTGGGGCGTCACCGATGCCAACATTCTCAACGCCCTCCAAACCGACGCTGGCATCGTCCTCAATAACATACCTGTCCTCAATAACGTCATCGACCTCATCAATGCCGTCCAAGAGAACCTCAATATGGACTGGGCAACCGGCGCAATGTGCGTCAATACCCCAGACAACCACCGCTGGGACAACGAGTTCAAATATTACCAGCGCTTCGTAGAGGACATGCGCATCCTCGACCAAATGGGCGCCTATCATGGCGCCGATTCCACCAGCAGCAAAAATCCCGTCCTCGCTTTCCAAGAAAAATACTACGAGCAAAACCCACTCGACAACTCGCCGCAAGGCTACCTTGCCCGCATCACTGGCATGACCAAGGCCGACGTCGCCTTTTTGCTTGAGTTCATCAACTACAACAATTTCCTCGCCGAGTATGACCCCACCAATCTTTACCCCGTTGTTGCCTCCTCCGAACCAACCACCAAATTATCCTTCACCTCCAACTCCCCCGCAAAAGAGCAGGGCACTTTGCTCGGCCACATCATCTACGCTGACACCCGCACCAGGAGCTATGCCATATGAAAAATTTTAGCCGCTTCCTCAAATCCGCCCTCACCATTTTCATTGCTCTCGTTTTATCCACCCCACTTTACGCCCTCGACGACGCCATGCTCGACATGTTCGACCAAAACGGCATCTATTATTACAACCCCAGCGGCCACAATGGTTGCGTTTCTATCTCAACACGACTCAGGGGCAATAATACCATCGAGAAAACCTGGAATTTTTTCATCGACCAAGGCTTCAACGACGCCCAAACCGCCGGTATTCTTGGCAACGCCCAAGCCGAGTCCGGCTTCAGCCCCACCCGCTCCAGCACCGGCAGCTACTGGGGCATCTTCCAATGGGGCGGCGGCCGCAAAGTCGTCCTAGAAGACAAGCTCCGCGCCGCCGGTCTTGGGCAATACCTCGACAGCTCCTATTGGCCCGCCGGCGCCGACAAAAGAATTCCCGCTGCCGACCATGATGCCATCCTCCAAGTTTCGCTCGAACACACCATGTCCGAGCTAGACTACGACTGGCAAAACGAACTCAAAAAATCCCACACACCCGAAGAAGCTGCCGAAATCTTCCTCGTCCTCTTCGAGCGTGCCGTCGCCGGTCCCGACAATCCCGGTACCGAAATCCTCTACTATGCACCCTTTGCCGGACTTGAATACCAAGGGGCTATCCAGCGCCGCGAAGCTGCCTCCACCTTTTTCAAACAATATTCTGGCAACGGCGATAGCTCCTTCAGTAATCCCTCCGCAACCATGGGCGCCAACGTCACCATCATCGGCGACTCCATCACTGTCGGCGCCACCACCGCCCTACGCACCAAATTTACCGAACTGACTCCGCAGAATATCAACGCCGCTATCAGCCGCACCTGGGAGGAAGGCCTACAAATCGCTCAAACCATCCCGCTCCAAGATATCGTCGTCTTCGCTCTTGGTACTAATAGTCCCCATCTCACCATGGACGACATCAATACCGCCATTTCCACCATAGGCAACAACCGCCGCATCGTTTTCGTCACCAATTACGGCACCAGCGATTACGCTCAAAGCAACGCTCTTTTCAAACGCGCCGCCGTTGAAAATCGCAACGTCATCATCGCCGATTGGGCCGCCACCGTCGGAAAAACTCCATCAACCTACCTCGAAACCGACCAAATTCACCCCAACACCGCCGGCAACAATCTCTTCGCCGAAACCCTCTTCAAAGCCATCAATAGTAACACCAACGCCAACGGCTGCAGTGTCAGCGGCGAATTTATCTCTCTCGTCAAATCCTATGCCTGGCCAGATTATCACGCCCCGCAATTCGTCGACCGCATGCCAGCCTACGCCAACGCCGTTACGATTTCCCTCAGCGAAGGTCGCTATGTTGGCGGTTCCGTCGCTGGCGTCCCCGGTATCGATTGCGGCGGCTTCGTCACCATCCTCACCCAAAACAGCGGTCTCGCCCCAGAATACAACGGCTACAATAGCAGCACCGGACCCCAAGAAAAATGGGTCAACGACAACAACTGGACTCTTCTCAACAGCAGTCCCACCACCCCAATCGATACCAGCCTCCTCCAGCCAGGCGACATCGCCTTCTCTGGCGGCAGCGGCTACCAAACCAACGGGCACACCTTCATTTACGTCGGCGAAATCCCCGGCTTCAATAGCGTAATCGCTTCCGCCTCCTACAGTACTTTCGGCGATGGCGGCCGAGCCCCCATGGCCGGCCGAGAAGACCTAATTTACGGCACCGGCACACCCGTGCGCTGGTACAGGAAAAACTAACCATGAAAAAACACCTCACCCCCGAACAACACTTCAAGCTAGCCGTCGTCGGCTTCCTTGGTCTTGTCGTGCTCGCCATCGGCATGACCGCCGCCATCTATCTCTCCCGCATCGACAAAATCGCCGTCATCACAAAATACGCCCCCTACAGCGCTTCCGTCTACCTCAATGGCGCCAAAATCAAAAACAATGCCACCAACTACCTTAGTCCCGGCGAATACCAACTCACCGCCGAGCTCGACCACTTCGCCACCAATACCGAAACCATTGTGATTACCAAAGATACCGAATACATCCTTGGCTCACTAGTTTTCACCGACACAGCCGGGGAAGAGCTCGCCGCCAAGCACAAAAAAGATTTCCTAGAAGTCGAGGGCATTTTCGGCAACCTTCTCAGCTCTGCCGGCGACAAAATCAAGCAAAAATATCCCATTCTAGATTTTCTACCCATCAATAACTCGCATTATTCTATCAGTTTCACCTACAAAGACGACGGCTCACCCAAAATCACCGTCCAAG
>Ga0099364_10008483_pt1 | contig 14451 bp, 12 predicted proteins | sample TergutTh196P3_FD_73070 | JGI IMG/M metagenome (GOLD analysis project Ga0099364, IMG submission 73070) | Microcerotermes parvus P3 segment gut microbial communities from Pointe-Noire, Republic of the Congo - Th196 P3 | ecosystem: Host-associated > Arthropoda: Insects > Digestive system > Gut ... | reverse complement strand
CGGCTGTAGCTTTCATAAGCTGCATAAGTCCCATTGCTCCTGCTACAGATACGGCATCGGGTTGAAAATCAGATTCTACTTTTATTATAGATTTAATTAGTTTACTGTCTACCCCTTCTTCTCTTGATATTCTTTCAATAAGCTCATCGAATCGACTTGATAGACTTAAAACTGCTCTTCTTGGAGATTGACTTGCTCGGGGAGGAGGAGTATTATTATGAAAAGTAATAGTGCCGTCTCGCTCTACTTTTCTAACTATATTTGCTTGAGTTTTACTAAAATCGAAAATCAAAATCGTTATAGTTAATATAAGTATATAATGAAATCTGTATTTAAATAATATCATATCAATAAATTATAGCCTTTACATCGCCTAATATTGATATTCCCGAACCACAAATATCAATATAATTAAATTCTCCAACTGCAAACCCTGCATCAGGCGATCCCGATTCGGCAGGTTGTATTGGATTGCTAAATATAATAGAAGAACTTATATTTTCACAAGAATAAGGCGTACCATTATAGTTTAAAAATACATTATAAGTATTACCTTCATTAGCAGATGTAATTTGAAACTTGATTTTCATATCTTGTGAGGCGATAGCCGTAGAAATAAAATTATTAGCTCTTGAATAAACTACAGCACATGAATCACCTACACAGGCGTTAAGGCTGCCTATGGCAGGGTGCATTTTCTCTGCCGACCAAGAATAAGACCTGCCAAAATCAAGTCTAATAAAACTTGGGTCGTTTCTTGAGTCGACATCGCTTCTGCATCCTATACATAAAAATGCAATTACAGTTAAAATTATACGCATTAAAATCCTCAATACTTCCCCTTTTGTAAGATATTGAATAATAGTATTTGTTACAAGTAAATTATTCAACAAAAATTGTTTATTTTTAGTTAAAAAAATGGTAAAAACCAAAAATTGCTTGATAACTATATCGATGTTTGAAATACGTATATAACGTAAACATTTAAGGTTCTTAGCTTATATGGCACTTTCTATTAATGCAAATATAACTCAAAATTACAGGCTCAATTTAACTCAATCTATGAGAGAATCATTGAATGTTTTGCAAATGAGCCGGGTCGATTTAAAAGAATTGTTGTTAGAAGAGATTTACAAAAATCCTGCAATTGAGCAAATCGAAAAATATCCAAATAAACCCGATTTTCAAAGCATTATTGAAAATACATCATCTAAATTTGAAACATTGTTTGATCATTTATCTTCGCAGGTTTCATTTCACTCTTCGAATGATAAAGAATATGAAGCCATGATGAGAATTATTTCTTCGCTTGATGATAATGGGTTTTTAAAAGTTAATCTTCAAGAGCTTGTCGATTCTAATTTTTTAAAGGCAGATATTCTTGATGCCATTCAAAAAGTTTCCTCTTTTGATCCAATAGGATGCGGGGCATCAAATATTAGAGAATCATTGCTTATGCAAATAAAACTTATATTTCCAAAAGAAATTGAGGCAATGCTAATTATAGAAAAATATTTTAACTATCTTGAAAAATTAAATTTTGCCAAAATTGCAAAGGGTATGAATCTTTCGATAGAATTTATTATGGAAAAATATAAAATCATCAAAAAACTTAATCCTTTTCCCGGTTTGAGTTTTGGAAAAAACAATATGCCTTATATTATACCCGAAGCATTTGTTGAATTGATAAACGACAAAATTAATATAAGTGATTTTAACAATGAATTGCCTTCAATAAAAATCAATCCATTGTGCGAAAAGTTAATCAAAAAAACCAATATAAGCGATGAAGAAAAAGATTTTTTAAATGCAAGCATTGAGCGTGCTAAAAATCTTATCAATGCCATAGAAGAAAGACAAAAAACAATTAAGTCTGTAATAGATTCTATTTCTCAAAAACAGTTGGAATTTTTTAAATTAGGTCCTGGACACCTTAGTCCTCTAAATTATAAAACAATTTCACAAGAGCTAAATATAAGCGAGTCTACTGTGTCTCGAACAGTTGTTGGAAAGTATATTCGTACAAAATGGGGAGTTTTTGAACTCAAAAGTTTTTTTGTATCTAAAATAATTGCAAAAACTATTAATGGAGATATTGAATTATCTTCAGATAAACTTAAAAGAATAATTAAAAATATTATCGACAAGGAGGGTCATAATGTACTTAGTGATGAAAAGATTGCTCAATTGATACGGTCTGACGGAATTACAACTGCAAGACGTACAATAACAAAGTATAGAATGCGATTAGGCATTCCATCTGCTGTCGTAAGAAAAAGATTAAAATTTATGAAAACTTATTAGGAGATTTGTATGAACATTACTATTACAGGAAGACATTTAACTGTTACCCAAGATTTAAAAGAATATGCAGAGAAAAAGTTTGCAAAATTTGAAAAATATTTTCATAAAATATTTGATGTAGATGTAGTTTTTAGTTTAGAAAAAGTTGATAGAATTGTTGAAGCTCATTTAACCTGTGATGGCATAAAATTTCACGGAAAAGAAAAGAGTGAAACATTTTTTGCATCTATAGATTTGCTCATAGATAAACTCGATAAACAAATTGTAAAATATAAAGAAAAACATTCAGAGCATAAGGGAATAAGAAATGAAATTTCCGATTCTGAAACCGATTTTTGAGAGTAGTTTACTACCGGCTAATTTTTAGTTGTTAGAAATAGTATTTAATTACAAGCTAACAACTGATTATTAGCATAAGGATAATATAATGAAAGAAAAAGAACTTCTAAAAATTGCCGATTTTTTAAAAGGTAATTCAGATATAGATTTAGCACTTAATCTCATAGTGGGAGAAGCCGGATTACAGACTAAAGTTCCTATGGGAGATATCAATAGACCGGGTTTAACCTTAGCCGGATTTTTTGAATTTTTTGCATATGATAGGATTCAAATTTTTGGAATTGGCGAAACTACATTTTTGCGTCAATTAGATAAAAAGCTAAAAGATGAGTTGTATCGCAAATTTTTTTCTTATGATGTTTTATGTTGTATATTTACTCATAATGAAATGCCCGATGAATTGTTTATAAAGTATGCCGATGAAAAAAATGTTCCGGTGATGGTTACCGAAATGGGAACAACTCGATTTACAAGTTTGCTTATACATTTTCTTGATAAAGTTTTTGCACTTAAAGTTACGCTTCATGCTACCTTTGTTGATGTCTTTGGTGTAGGAGTTCTCATTATGGGTAAGAGCGGTATTGGTAAAAGTGAAACAGCATTAGAACTAATCGAAAAAGGACACTGCTTTATTGCCGATGATATGATTACAGTTAGAAAAGTCAATGAAACTATGCTTCTTGGAAACGGCTCCCCTTTATTAGGATACAATATGGAAATAAGAGGACTTGGAATAATAAATGTTCAAGATATTTTTGGAATAAAATCGGTAATCGAACATAAAAAAATAGAACTTATCGCAATGCTTGAAGAATGGGATTCAAACAAAGAATATGATAGATTGGGCTTAGATGATCAAACATATTCTATTTTGGATATAAGTGTTCCCATGATATCGATTCCGGTTAGACCGGGTAGAAATGTTCCCATAATTATCGAGGCTGCCGCTCTTAGTGAAAAACTTAAACGAGCAGGAAAATCTCCTGCAAAAGAGTTAGACGAAAAAATCAAAAATTATCTTGAAATGGGAAAACTTTAAATGACAGAAAAAGAAGTCATAGTAACGAGTGATGCCGGAATTCATGCACGTCCGGCAATGATGCTTGTAAAAGAAGCCATGAAATTTAAGTGTTCAGTTAAACTTATAAAAGATGATATAGAAGCCGATTGTAAATCTATAATGTCGGTTTTGGGGCTTGCCATTATATCAGGCACTAAGCTTAAAATAGTTGCCGAAGGTGAACGTGAAGATGAAATTGTTGATATTTTAATTTCAATGATAGAAAATAATTTTTCATAAATGTAAAATAAGTATCGTGTTTAAATTTTTTGACAAAAAAAAATTCTCTATAGATGAAAATACTTTTCAAGATATAGTATTTTTATTTGGGGTATTTATATTTTTTGCAATATTGATACTTGGCATATTCCCGGGTCAAAACATTGAAATGTTTGTGGGAGTGGATTTTTATCTATATATCGTAATGCTTGTTGCTACGATTGCAGCTATATATTTCATTGTTATCTCATTTCGCCGCAGTTTAAAATCAAATGTTTTTCACATAGGATCAAGTTTCAAAAACAAAATGGCAATGGCATTTGTTTTTATGGTTATATTGAGTGTTCTTCCTATAATAATTGTATCAAATAATTTTTTCTACAATATGGTAAACAATTTGGCTTCAAGTAGAATGATGTCTACAATAAATGAAGCTATTACCATGTCTAAAGAGAGAAAAATTCAAATATCAGATAATGTTGAAAGTACAGCTAAGTCTTTGATTCTGTTGCATGAAGAGGGGCATATATCTTTAAACGGTTCGCAAGGAAGAATGCTTGCTTCAAGATTGTTTTTTGACAATAATATTAGCACAGCTTTTTTTATAAGGCAAAATGATTCATTGCTGCTCTTGCCTGAAAGCACAAACGAGTCGAAAAAGTTTACCGAAGAGTTGGCTTCTTTTTATATTTATTTTGAAAAGTTAAATGCAATAAGAAGCGATAAGCTCAATATAGATGATAATGAGATAATGGCATCGGCTTTTATAAAAAATGGAATTTATATTGTTGTTTATGAAAAACTGCCCGAAATTATTATGAAAAGAGATTTGCTTTTTGATAATTCATTTGGAGATTTTGTTAGACTTGAATATTTGCAAAATTCTTCTTTGAACAAGGGCAGTATGTACTTTATATTTATTTCTATTTTTATTATAATGCTTGCGATACTTTTAAGCATTTACTTGTCGAGATATATTACTCGTCCTTTGCTTGAACTGTCAGATGCTGCTCGTGAACTGTCTGCCGGGGATTTTAGCATTAGATTGAAAAACGTATCCAATGATGAAATAGGAATACTTATAAATTCATTTAACAATATGGTTGCCGATCTTGACAATAATAGAAAGTTAATGTATCAAAAGCAGGTGCTGGAAAGTTGGAGAGACCTCGCTCGGAGGGTAGTACATGAAGTAAAAAATCCGTTAACTCCCATAATGCTATCTGCAGAAATAATGAGAAAAAAATTTTTAGATAAAACTTCTGATATGGAAAATGTAATATTAACCGGAACATCAACAATAATAGAAGAAGTTAATAATTTAAAAAACATTTTAAACGAGTTTACAAAATTTGCCAGATTGCCCGAAATGAAACCCGAATGGAATTCTATTAAAGATTTGCTGGAAGCAAGTGTGAATTTTTTTGCAGGGCATGAATCGATTAAATTTTCTCTCAAAATAGAAGATTTTGCAGATGAAATTTATGCCGATAAATCTCTAATAAAACAGGCGTTTTATAATATAATTCAAAACGGCATAGATGCCGTAAAAGGAAAAGGACATATAGATATAAGTGCTGCTTTACTTTACGAAAATGATAACTTAATAATTAAAATTATTTTTGGAGATGATGGAATAGGCATAAAAGAAGAAGATTTAGAAAATGTCTTTAAACCCGGGTTCACCAATAAAAAATTGGGAACAGGGTTGGGGCTTTCAATAGTAGAAAAAATTATTATGGAGCATGGCGGGCATGTTTATTGTAGACCTAAAAAAACAAAAGGTGTAGAATTTATAGTAGATTTACCTGTGGGAAAAGAAGGAATAAAAAATGTCACGTATAATAATCGTTGATGATGAAATAAATATAATTAAAACTCTTACCTCAATTTTAGAAGATGAGGGTCATACGGTTGTGTCTGTTTTAAGCGGAAAAGAATTTAGAGATTTGCTCAAAATCGAAGAATTTGACTTAGCTTTAATTGATGTATGGCTTAAAGATTGTGATGGGCTCGAATTGATTTCTGAAATTAAAAAAAGAAACTCTGAAATTTCGGTAATAATGATTTCAGGTCATGCTTCTATAGATATTGCCGTAAAGTCAACTCGCATGGGGGCTTTTGATTTTCTTGAAAAACCATTATCAATGGAGAGGGTTATCACATCTGTTAACAATGCATTAGAACAGTTAAGATTAAAAAGAGAAAACATAAAGCTAAAACAAATCTCTAAAATAGAAGATGAGATGATAGGCATTAGCGACAAGATAATAGAAATTAAAGCTATTCTTGAAACTGCTGCTCGAACCGATGCAAGAGTTTTACTAACCGGCAAGAGCGGAACAGGAAAAGAATTAATGGCTAAGGCTATTTATCAAAGGTCTAAAAGATCGGGAAAACCTTTTATTAAAATAAACTGTGCAGCTATACCCGAAGAGTTGATAGAGAGTGAACTTTTTGGACATGAAAAGGGATCTTTTACAGGAGCAGTTTCTCGTAGAATAGGTAAATTTGAAGCTGCCAATAATGGTACTCTGTTCTTGGATGAAATTTGCAATATGAGTTTATCGGCACAGGCAAAGGTATTGCGGGTTTTGCAAGAGCAAGAATTTGAAAGAGTGGGCGGAAACGATACTATCAAAGTAGATGTAAGAGTGATTGCAGCTACCAATATAGACATAAAAGCTGCCATAGAAGAGGGCAAGTTTAGAGAAGATCTTTATTATAGATTAAATGTTATTCCGGTATATGTACCTCCTCTTGCCGAAAGGTATGAGGATATTGAACTGCTAATGAATTATTTTTTGAATAAGTTTTGCGATGAACACGGTATAGGCAGAAAGTCTATTTCAAGTGAAGGGATTGAACTTTTAAAGTCTTATAGCTGGCCCGGTAATATTAGAGAATTGAAAAATTTAGCAGAACGTCTTGTAGTAATGGTTTTTCAAGAAAGTATAAGTGTTTCTGATATTAAAAAATATTTAGAGTCTTATGATTATGATGATTTTATAGCTCAAAACTTATCGCCATTAAAAAAAGCAAAAGAGTTATTTGAAAAAAACTATATAATAGCTGCTTTAAAAGAAAATTCAAAAAATGTTTCTACTACCGCAAAACAGTTAGGAATTGAGAGAACCAATTTACATCGCAAAATTAGTAATTATAATATCGATATGGATAAAATTTAATGGAAAATTTAATATATAGCGATATTATAGCTGCTATAAAAACATCTTTGATATTTAAAGACTTCACGGTGGTAAAAAATGAAGATGAATTGTCATATCTTAATTCGTGGTTAAGCAGTGAACGATTAGTACAGTTACAAGAACCACAATCATCGGAAAACAAGAAACCAATTAATCTCAGAAATATTATAGCTGCATGTAATTTATGCAAAGATATTTCTGAAAAGAAACATGGTTTTGGAGAAGGGGTATCGGGAATTATGATAATACTTAATTCTCCAACATTGATGTCTGAGATTGAAAGGCAGGCTCATAAAACCGATTCTCAAAATCTTATGAAAAAAATGATAGAGTCATTGGGTAAACCCCTAGAAAAATCTTATACAACCAATCTTCTAAAATGCACGGTAAAGAATACCATGCTAAAACCAAGTGATATTTTAAATAATTGTGTAAATAATTTAAAAAGTGAAATAGAATTTATAAATCCTAAAATTATAATTGTTATGGGTGATATAATTGCCATTCAAAATATTGTTAATTCAAATAAGGAAATTTCTTGGTATGCCGTAGATCATCCTATAACAATACTTAAAAATCCTGAATTAAAACGCAAAGCATGGAATACTTTAAAAGTGGTTATTGAAAAGATGAGGGAATTGGGGATTTAACATGCTTGTAGAAGTTGCCATCCCCGGTCCTTTTGAAAATACATTTACATATTCCTCATTTGAAAATCCTCAAATACAAATAGGTTTAAGAGTTAAAGTAAACTTTCACAATCGAGAAGTTATAGGCTATGTTGTTGATGTTCACAATAGACCTGTTGACTTTGAACTTAAAGAAATATTATCCATAATAGATGAAAGCCCCATATTTGATGATAAACTCATTGAATTGGCAAAAAAAATAGCAGATGAAAATTTATCTTATATAGGTGAAGTTTTATCTATGGCATTACCTTCGGGAAGATTGTCTAAGAGAAAACCATCCGCAAAAAAAGACAAACCTGTATCTTTAATTTCAAATTCGCTTAGTTTAGAACAGCAAACAATATACGATGACATTTTATCATCTAACGAGAAATATCACTTAATATTTGGAGTGACCGGAAGCGGTAAAACTGAAATTTATATTAAACTTGCCGAGTATGTTATCAAGCAAGGAAAATCGGTAATATATCTTGTTCCCGAAATATCATTGAGTTCACAAATCTTTATGAGGCTTGAAGAACATTTTGGTGATAATCTTGTTTTGTATCATAGCGGTATTAGCTCCAATGAAAGATTTAATGCATGGCAAAAATTTTACTCGGGCGAGGCAAAGATAGTTGTGGGTACTCGCTCGGCATGTTTTATGCAATGCCCAAATTTAGGGCTAATTATATTAGACGAAGAAAACGATTCATCATATAAAGAAAATTCTTCACCCAGATATAATGCACGACGAGTGGCTTTTATTCGCTCAAAGATGACCGATGCAATTGTCTTAATGGGAACTGCAACCCCATCTGTGGAATCTTTTTATGCCTGTGAAAAAGGAGTTATAAAACTTCACAAACTAATGTCGAGATTTGGAAAGGGCGGGCTTCCGCTACTTGAAACAGTTAAGATTGATTCTTTGAAGCCTAATAAAATAATTTCTCCAAAACTCAAAGTGACAGTAAAAGATGCGGTAGATAAAGGCGAACAGGTTATACTGCTCTTAAATCGAAGAGGTTTTTCTCCCATTGTGATTTGTGAACAATGTGAAAAAGTTTACGAATGTCCCGATTGCAGCGTTAGTTTAAATTTTCACAAAACAGGACGACTTGTATGCCATTATTGCGGATATAACCAACCTTTTCCAAAAAAGTGTTCATCGTGCAGTTCAGAAAAAATTTTAAAAGTAGGATTAGGCACTCAAAGATTAGAAGACGTAATCGCATCAGAATTTAAAATGTTTAAAATAGCCCGCCTTGATCATGATAGTGCATCTAAAAAAGGCTACACTTTGGAAGTTATAGATAAAATGCAAAAGGGCGAAATAGATGTGCTTTTGGGCACTCAAATGGTTGCCAAGGGTTTTGACTTCTCAAAAGTTTCTGTAGTTGGAATAGTGTTGGCTGATATAGGATTAAATTTTCCTGATTACAGAGCTCAAGAGAGAATTTTTTCACTAATAGTGCAAGCATCGGGTCGATGTGGAAGAGGTGATGACAAAGGAAAAGTTATTTTTCAAGTATTTGGAGAAAATCAAATATTTGAGTTTGCTAAAAAATCTGATTATGAACTTTTTTATAAATCTGAAATTGAAATAAGAAAACTTATGAATTATCCTCCTTTTACGAGATTAGCTCGATTGTTGGTTAGAGGTACCGATGAAGATAAAGTTAAAAAATCTGCACTTGAATTAAAAGAAAAGCTCTTGAAAAACAAAGTAAACTTTGCCTCTGACATTGAAATACTTGGTCCTGCCGAAGCACCCATTGCAAAAATTGGAAAAAATTTTCGGCATCATATAATTATAAAATCAAAAAATGTATTACATTTAAGAGAGTTAATTCGCTCTGTAAGAGGTATTGCTCAGGGTCTATATCTTGAAATTGATATAGACCCTGTTGAGTTGTTGTGATTACCTTCTTCCCAATTCCTGCTTAACAACGGCATCAAGCATAGGAAACCTTGGACCACCTAAAAGTCTTTTTCCATTTATAAAAAGAGTTGGAGTAGCATTTATTCCATTTACTGCTCCAAAATCAATATTATTTTCAATTATATGAGCATATTGTCCCGAACCGGCAATAGCCTTGAAAAGTGCAATAGAGTCTTCATTCCAGTTGATGTTCTTTGCGGTTTCTTCGATTATTTTATCTGCCCACTCTTGGCTATAGGTTCCCACGAACTCTCTATATCTTGAAAAGTGAACATCTAAATAGTCGGATAAAATATTCATGGCGGCAGCGGTTTCTATTTGATAAGATGCCATGCATGAATTTTGTTCTCTGGTTCGGCTTGCATATTTATTGCAATCTTGATCAAAAGGGAAATGGTAATAAACAAATTTTACTTTATCACGATACTTTTTTAAAATTTGTTTTTCGGTTTTGAAAAAATTATGACAAGCTGTACATAGAAAATCGGTAAATACGTTAATGGTTAACTTGGCATTTGGATTTCCTAAGACTAAATTGCTTGGTGGCAAGGTAATATTCGTAACAGGAGTATCATTGAATTTTTTAAGATAATCATCCACCTGCTCTTGGGTTATTAGATTGCTGCCATGATTGGCTTTTAATGTTTCATTTAATTGCAAAACAGAAAAGCAAAGCAAAAATGAAAACAGTATGAATAAAGATAAAACGGCTCTTTTATCGGCAGAGTCAAGTTTAAAATCTTTAATAATGTTTATAATATTAAAGTTTATAGAAGACTTATATCTAAAATACAAGATCAAAAGTATAGCAAAAATTATTGCATTTATTAAATATGTTGTGGCACAAAGATGACAAAACATTTTCATGTAAAAAAGAATTGATATGAGAACTAAATCGGCAGCAAGTCCCATGGCAGCCAGTATAAGTCCCAATACTACAAATATTCGCACATAGATATTGCCGGCATAGTCGCAAATTAAAGTAAAGAAAATGAAAAACAAATAAAATAATAACCCTAAAGCTGAGATGGGAACTCCAAAGATTGTCGAAAACTTGCTTCGGCTTACACTTGCACAAGAGCTTATAACTCCATCATCACAGGCTAAAATACCAAAGTTTGCATTAGGGAGATAGTGTTGTACAAACAAAACCGCAGATATTATGGCTCCCAAAATACTTAGGACAAGAATAGAATAAAAATACTTTTTCATTTTTTACCTCAATGTAATCATAGTCATTGTATCCCGCCCGCCTTCGGCGGGCGGGATACAAAAAACGTTAATATAGTAATTCTGACGAATTAATCCGCTGTAAGCGGCTTATTGGTCAATCTTTTATATTCATCAAAAGCATATCTGTCGGTCATGCCGGCAATATAATCACAAACAGTTAACATGGTTCCGTCTTTTTTTAGTTTATCCTTATATTCTACAGGCAGCATAGACGTATCATTTGAATATATTTCAAATAGTTCTCTAATACACTTTTCTGCTATTTGCGACATCTCCATTATTTTACTATGACGATAAAACTTTTCTTTCAAGAATGCTTTAAATTCTTGATTTGCTTTATAAACCTCATTGCTAAAACATACACATTTTATGCCGCAGTCTCTTACATCTTCAAGCGAAAAAATGCGATTTTCAGAAATATTATTTCTTGTGGTCGATAACAAATCGGTCACAAGTAGATTTATAATTATTCTAATCATTTCGCGCAAGAACAATTTTTCTGTTTTTGGATTAATATTTGTATTATGTTTTAAAGCTATTTGCCAAATTTTGAGTGATGTAATATCGCTCATATTTAAAAATTTGGATGATATGCCGTCATCTAAATCGTGATTATTATAGGCAATTTCATCTGCGAGGTCTATTATTTGAGCTTCAAGGCTTGCAGGTTTATTTAGTTCAAAATCGGGATGTTGGTTATAATCCAAATTTGAAGAATGTTTTATGAGACCTTCGCGTGTTTCCCATGTTAAGTTAAGTCCATCAAAATCAGAATAATTTTTTTCTAGAAAATCGACAACTCTTAAACTTTGACGATTATGTTCAAATCCGCCATAATCAAACATTATGCGATTTAGTTCTCTTTCACCTGCATGACCAAAGGGTGTGTGTCCCAAGTCGTGGGCAAGTGAAATGCTTTCGGTTAAGTCTTCGTTGAGATTAAGAACTCTGGCAATGGTGCGTGCTATTTGAGAAACCTCTATGGTGTGGGTTAATCGTGTTCTGTAGTGATCGCTTTCGGGGTTTATGAAAACTTGTGTTTTGTGTTCAAGTCTTCTAAATGCTCGGGAATGTATAATTCTTTCACGATCTCGTTGAAACTCGGTTCTGTAAGTGTGCTTTGGTTCAGGAAATTTGCGTCCCCTGGAGGTTTCAGATTTTGATGCATACGAGGCAAGTGAGATTTTTTCATCTATCATTTTGAATCATCTTCGGCGAGAAAGCTCTTGTTCAAATGCCTGTGATGCGGCTTTTCTATTCATTCTCAACTCTTCATTCATAGAATCAAGTTCGATGCCGCGAGTGAAGGCTTGTACTGCTCTTGAATATTCGTTTTGTTTGAAATGGCTTTTGCCTATATTGTTGTATGCTTGTGCCGACAGTTTATCGTCATTAGATGCTCTTATAGTGCTGTAGAACGAATCTATAGCTGCCTCAAAAAGTTCTTTCTTGCTAAGTATTACGCCCATAGCAAAAAGTGCATCGGGATCATTTGGTCTTTGAAGAAGAGCTCTTCTAAGAATGCGTATTGATTCATCAAGAGATTCGTCATCTGTTTTTATCTCTGAGTTTATCAAAGCCATATTTATAAGAGATTTTCTGCCAAATTCGGTTCGATCATCTAAATCGACTGCTCTCTTGAATGCATTAAATGCAAAATCAAGTTGATTGCGTTTATAGTAAATGGTTCCAATTCTAAAATGACCTTCTTGAATTTGGGACCATCTTGCAAGTATAGTTTGATATTCTTTTTCGGCAAGATCATAGAATCCATTTTTAAAATAATAGTTTGCTATGGCAAGTAGTGCTTTGGGATTATCGGGTCTAAGGTTTAGTGAATCTCTCCATGCTTTAATTGCGAGTTCGGGCTTTCCGGCATTCTCATAGGAAATGCCAAGATTGTAAAGGGCATCATGGTCTTTGGGGCTAATGGTTAGTGATTTTTTATACATCTCAATTGCCTCATCATATCTGCCAATATCATCGAGAATATTTCCCATATTGAGATATGCAATTCTTGCATTTTCGGTTACAGGCTCTATGCTTGTAATTTTATGAAAGGCTTCGTAGGCTTTTTCAAGATCACCTTTTTGATAATATATTTCACCTATTCTGGATAAAATTCTAACATTGCGTTGGTTTGTTACTAAAATTTGTTCAAAGGCGTTTATGCTTCGATCAAATTGATCCATTGTAAAAAAGGCTTCACCTAAACCTTCAAGTAATTGATGCGAATTTCCACTAAGACCTTCGGCTTGTACAAATTGTTCTAAAGCTAAATCTCTTTTACCTTCTCTCAATAAGGCAATGCCTAAATTATATTTTGCTACCGGATCATTTGGACGTAATGATACACATGTTTTTAAATATCTTTGGGCTTGTACAAAGTCGCCTCTATCGGTAAAAATGATTCCAAGTCTTGAATAGGCTTTAAATGCAACTTCACCTATTCTGTCGGCAGTGCCGGCTTTTCTGAAGTATTCTACGGCAGCAAACTCGTCTCCTATTTTGATATATGCATTTGCCATATTATACATTACAGAAGCATTATCAGGGTCTTCGTTTAAAATGCTTTCATATCTTGAAATGGCATCTCTAAATCGACCTTGTTCAAATAGTATATTTGCTTGTAGTATTCGGGAATTAATATCGTGTTGGTCTAATCTTAAAGCTCGTTCAATATTTTTTTCTGCCAGATCAAGTTGATTTAAATGGCGATGAGAAAGAGCTAAATTTCTAAGTATCTCGGGATTATTTTTATCAAAGACAAGGGCTCTATTGTAAAACTCTATGGCTTGTTCATGATTGCCTCGATCATCGGCAATCATTCCAAGATAGGTGAGAGCAATAGCCTTATCAGTATTGCTTGCATCAGACTCTATTACTTGATTAAACTCGCTTATGGCATCGGTATAATATTTTTTGTAAAAACTTTCTCTGCCTCGTTTTATGTGAACATTATCTGATTGAGTGCTCATGGTAGGCACAACCGATTCTATTGAGGCATTATCTTTTGATGCTATTCTCAATGGAGAGTCTTTGCTTGTAAGTAAAAAGTAAACTGCCAAACCCAGTGTGAAGACAGCAATTATGCCAAGCATTGTTGACAGTATAATTGTTTTTTTTGAATTTGACCTTTGGTATGATATGCCGTCTTCATCGGGAGATATGGAACTTATCCTGTCAGTTATAAGTTCATTATCATTTGAAAAATCATTGCTATAGTTTTTAAAATCACTTTGAGTCATATCAGTTACTCTCTGCAGGAAAATATGATTTATTTACAGCATCAAGGATGCCATTTATAAATTGACCGGAACCATCTCCGCCATAAACTTTAGCCAGCTCAATGGCTTCATTTATTATTATAGTTGGAGGGGTATCATTAGAATTTAACATCTCGTAAATTGCCATTCGCAAAATAGATTTATCTACTATTGAGAGCCTCTCCAATTTCCAGTTTTTTGAATGCTT
>Ga0099364_10008482_pt1 | contig 14451 bp, 10 predicted proteins | sample TergutTh196P3_FD_73070 | JGI IMG/M metagenome (GOLD analysis project Ga0099364, IMG submission 73070) | Microcerotermes parvus P3 segment gut microbial communities from Pointe-Noire, Republic of the Congo - Th196 P3 | ecosystem: Host-associated > Arthropoda: Insects > Digestive system > Gut ... | reverse complement strand
GGGGAGGGAGGGCGACGTCCCCTGAGCGCGAGATGAGTACAAACGAAGTGTAGTACGAATCCGCAGCGAAGGGCACAGACGCATAATGCGCCTTTTCCAGACACGGATTGTTTAGCACTAAATAGTTACAAAATAATTTTTATTAACATATAACTTCATACGAACTACAAATCACCCCTTTATACTGTGCTTAACAAGCACAGAAAGGGGTGATTTTATGAAAAGGATTTTCAAGCCGCAATACGAGTATATCCTGTTCTTTTTGCAACTGCTGTTTATCGCGTTGTTTGTCTTGGTGCTGCTGGCATACAACCTTGACATAGCCGCAAAGAATTTTTTAGAGAGCAGAATGATGTCGGACAACGTGCGGGGGATTTGGATGGGCGACCCGCGTGTTGACAGGAACGAGGATGTAACAATGATTATCCCCGAAATCCCGAACTCGGATTATATGATGTATAAACAGATTGCCGAAGGGAGTGAAATCATACGAGGCGTTTACGGCACAAGCGATATCTTCGGGTTGTCGGCTTACATCACTGAGGGGCGGTTTTTCAACAGCATCGATTACAGCAGTAAAAGCGCTGCCGTCGCTGTGGGGTATAGCGTTTTGCCGCGAACAATCGAAGATAACGGAAAGCGTTATCTGCCTTACGACGGGCGAATGTTTGAGGTTCTCGGGGTCTTTCGGGAAACAGGCTCACCGCTTGATAATACAGTATATATCAATCTCACTTCGCTTTTGGAAACCATAACTAATTTGGCGCTATATTACATCGATGCAAAAGACAGCGAAACGGTTAAGCGGGTACTTGCGGAGCTTCAAACACACGCCAACGCAAACAATTTCCAAACGATGTACGATGATTACGATTCCGGTACGGCTCACATCGGGATAGGGCGCGGAAACCATACAATGCTTGTTTCCGCCATAGCCGCTGCCTTGTTCAATCTGCTTATCACCGTTATTTTCTTCGTAACCCACAAGAAGTACAAAGTGGCGGTTCAAAAACTCTACGGAATGACAAACCGTGATTTGGTTTGGACTTACGGGAAAAGCATTTTCGCCATAGTTACGGCGGCGTTTGCGAGTGTTGTTTTGGTAATCATGGGGTTGTCGCGTTACATGGGAACATTCTTCGCAATGGAAATGCTGGCGGCATATCACTACGCCATTATGGGAGTTTCGTTAATCTTGCTTGGTTCTTCCACGGTGTTTTTCATCGTTAGGTTAGCGCAAAAAGTAAACATCAGCGACACGCTGAAAGGCAGGTGAACAGATGAAACGCATATTATGGATTGAAATGAAAAATTATCTCAAAGGCAACATCGCGGTCTTTATTCTGTCTGTTTTGGCGTTCGCCTGCGCCTGCTTCACAATCAACATGGCGATGAGTAATTATCTTGAAGCGAGAGCGTTCCGGCTCGATTATGAAAGAAGCTACGGGGATAAAGTCTTTTACAAACTGACATTCCCGGCAAGTTCCGCGATGCATATGCAGATCTACGCGGACGACAATTTAGGTAAACTCAAAGCCGCCGCGGAACTCTTACAAACAGAACCGTTGTTTGAGTATAGAAACCGATCCGAAAACTCTATTAATTTCTATAACTTCAACGACCCTGATTACGGCGAAAAAGACTTCCCGCGCTATAAACGGCAGTTTTTGTCGGGTTATGAATACGGCAGAACGGAGTTTTCGCTCGGAGATGATTACATCAACTTACGGGGAGTGTACGCCGACCGATTGCTTAAAGATGAACCCCATCTAACGCTGTCCTCCGGCAGATGGTTTACCGACAACGAGTTTCTCGTCGATGACCCGAACGACATAACCTTTCCCGTTATATTAGGCGCGAATTACCGGGACTTATACGAAATCGGCGATGTTATTACAAATATGAGATTAAGCGACGAACATCCAATAACTTTGTGCGTAACAGGATTTTTAGAACAGGGCAGTTGGTTTTATGACAACAACAACGAACGCCTAAACCTTGACAATCACATGGTTGTGCCGATTCCCGAAACGACTTATAACCCTATTACAGAAGATGGCAGGCTGTGCGAATTTTTCAGAGCCGTTTACAGGTACTACAATACGCCAAATAACGCACGGATTGTTACTACTCAGTCAACTAATGATACGGCATTGCAAAGAACTTATCAAATACTAAACGATAACCGGCAGTATGAGTTTAGATTGTTCCCCGAAACCTCCGGCGCGCAGACGGCGTTGGCTATTTACAGGGAGCAAGCCGTATCACAGTTGGCGATATGCATATTCACGCTGCTGTTATGCGTTCTCATGTTCTCTATTCAAGCCAATTACAAACTGAACAAATACAAGAAAAAGTACGGAGTTTACATGATGAGCGGCATCACGGCGAAACAGCTTATATCGGTCATGCTTCAAGATATAGTTCTATTGTTTACCATTTCAAACATCTTGACGTTCCTCATCACCAATATCCGCTTTGGAACCGACCGCTTTGTCATAATACCTCTCAGCGTTCAATCAATAATCGTTATATTGACGACACAAGCCATCCTGTTATGTTATATGGGGTATTCGGGACATAAAAAGGTACACAAAATCGACATGAGCGCAGCCTTGCGCGAACATGAATAAACTAGGAGGGTATAAACCGCATGGAATTACTTAAATTAGAACGCATTACCAAAAAATACGGACAAGCGCAAAATGTAACTGCGCTAAACGGGTTCAGCCTTACAGTTAAGCAGGGTGAAATGCTTGCCCTTATGGGTAAATCCGGCTCCGGCAAATCCACCGCGTTAAACATCATTTCGGGGATTGACCGCTTGCAAAAAGGCAGTTATACATTTGCGGGAACGGATATGTCAAAAATCAAAGGCGACAAAATGACGGCGTTCCGCAGGGATAATATCGGTTTCGTCTTACAGCATTTTGCGTTGATTCAAGACGCGACGATTTATGACAATATCGCCTTACCCCTGCGGCTCTGCCACAGACCTAAAGCGGAAATCAAAGAGCGGGTACGCAAATTAGCGGTTGAACTGGGCATAGATGCGCAGCTCCAAAAATATCCAAACGAGCTTTCGGGAGGTGAAGCTCAGCGGGCGGCAATTGCGCGGGCTATTATAAACAAGCCAAAGCTTATCCTCGCAGACGAACCGACAGGTGCGCTTGATGAAGAAAACAGCCGTAAAATCATGCAGCTCTTTCAGAAGTTAAACGCTCAGGGAAACACATTTATCATCGTCACACACGACCCGAACGTCGGCGTAATGTGTAAACGAACCGTCAGTATAAAAGACGGCAAAAATCAAAATTAAAGGAGAAATTGAAAATGAAAAGAAAACCCATTAAGGCGATATTATTAATCGCAGTCACGGCCGTGATGCTGTTGTCATTAACCGCTTGCGTGGATGACAAAGACGATGTCAACGGCGCATCGCCTGAAAATTCAGTAAATCAGCAATCCAGCGACGGCATTAGCATTCCCGATATCCCAACCGGCACGGTGAGCGAGAATCAGCAAACCTTTGAAATAAACCAAAACGACCCCGAAAACGGCAGTTTCAGCCACAGCTTCAGCATTGACGAAAACGACTTAAACAGCAGCCACAGCGTAAGTATTGATGAAAACGGAAACATTAGGTAAGCAAGGGACGGTTCTTCTGCTTGGTTTTACCAAGCAGAAGAACCGCTTGCTTGGTCTCCTTGCTTACCTCGAAAGCGGCAAAATATCACCATAAATACAGCGCAAACGTTAGTCAAACGATTATAGACAACGGGGTTTCTGCAGGGGTATAATTCTCATGCAGAAACTATCGTTTATATTGACAAACCAAGGCGGCGGGAGTAAAATCAAACTGTAGCCGCCGGGGAAAAGGAGCTACAATCATGAGCAACACAAACCGCAACTTTAAGGCAAGCGTTTTCACGCATTTATTCAGAGAAACCGGTAAGGAATACGAACTATACAACGCCGTAGCGCCCGGAAGCTTTCCGCCCGGCACCCCCGTAGAAGACGCAACCCTGACAGACGTTCTGTACATGGACAGGGTCAATGACTTGTCATTTATCGTAGGCGGCAAGCTGGTGGTTTTTTTCGAGCATCAGAGTACGATAAACGAGAATATGCCCCTGCGCGACCTGATGTACTGTGGCAGGGTATATGAGATGATTGTCCCGAGGAAAAGGATATATACCAAAAGCCGTATAACTATCCCGACTCCCGAATTCTATGTGATATACAACGGGGCTGAGGAGTTCCCGGAGAAAGCAGTTTACAGGCTGTCGGAAATGTACGCGCTGCCGCCCGGAGAAGAACCCGCACTGGAGCTGGTTGTGCAAGTTTATAACGTAAATCCGGGTAAAAACACGGAACTACTGGATCGCAGCGAAACGTTAAGGGAGTATATGGCATTCATCACGAAAACACGCGAAAACGAATCAAACGGGATGAACCGCGATGAAGCAATCGACAAAGCGATACGCGACTGCGTGAAAGAGGGCATATTAGCCGAATACCTGGAAAAGTACGGATCGGAGGTACAGAGCATGCTTTGCAAAGAATGGGACTGGGACGAAGCCAGAGCCGCATGGGAAGAAGAAGCAGAAGAACGCGTAAATGCGAAATGGGAGCCGATCGTAGCCGGTAAAGATGCCGAGATCGCTGACAAAGATGCCGTGATTACTGATAAAGATGCAATTATTGCACAGTTGAAAGCACAGCTTGCTGTCTCCGGGTAAGCAGTCCACGATGCCTATGTGGTGTATTGCGACCATCGTGTAACTGTCTTTATTTACTGGGGTATTGCAGTTTACACCATGCCTTGTGTTTAGGCGGCTATTCTTGTGACCGTGTGAACAATAACACGCCCTGCAAGGTTTTGCTTTCCTTTGTTTTCTCAAAAAAAGCGAAAAGTCCCAAAATGGGTATTTTCACTCCGGCTCTACAGCGAACCGCTTAGCGGAGCAAAAAAGCGTGTCACATATTACAAAAAAAAATATTATACATATTCCTCAACTCTCCTCTCTCAACTCTCAACTCTCAACTCTCCTCTCTCCTCTCTCCTCTCTCACCCCTCCTCTCTCAACTCAACAAAAAATCAACCCCGCATTCGTCCGTTGCGAATGCGGGGTTACTCGTGGCGTTCGAGATTCAAATTAGATAAGCCACCTTTCAAGTTTCGGATATTCACCTGTCCGTGTAATTCTCGTTTCCGATGCAGCCGATGCACACCATAATTCCCCAGTGATTTTTGAGGATACCAGCGGCCTCTATCCGCGGTTGTGCTAATTGGTCCAAACGACCCTGTCTGCCATGAACCAGATATTCAATGAACAGTTGCCAAATCCGATTACATGTGCATTTTACTATATAGCCGCCCCGATGTCAACCCCTATTTCGGCGATATGTACATTATGACGAAAAATTTGTCACATCTTACAATGGGTTTTTTGTGACATTTCTATTTTTGTGCCATTTTGAAGATTCTCTCTCTTTGTATTGACGAACAACGCAAAATGCTGTATTATGTCTGTGACAGATGAAAACCGGAATATGCGCTGAAGCTTGGGCTGACGATGAAGGGAAATAGGTACTGATGTGTATAAAAGCAATAACACAATACTTATAATTGACGATAGCCAAGTAATTATCGAAAGCTTAAGGCAGATACTCGGGACAGAGTATATTATTTACGAAGCAGATTGCGGCGAAAGCGGCTTGTCGATGGCTGAAGAAAAGATGCCCGAAGTCATACTGCTTGATGTAGTCATGCCCGGGATGGACGGATACGAAGTAATAACCAAACTGAAAAACAATGAAGCAACAAAAGAAATCCCCGTGATATTCATAACAGGCCAGAGCAAAACCGGGGACGAAGAAAGAGGATTTATCGCAGGCGCCGCCGACTATATAGTAAAACCGTTCAGCCCCGAAATCGTCAAATTCAGAGTCCGCAACCAACTCAAGCTCCTCAGGGAAAAACTGACGGCAGAATACGACATAATGAAATATAAGCTCGCAAACGACGCGCTCAACATCGCATTATGGGATATGGACGTAGTCAGCGGCGACCCGATAAACCCGAATAACGTTTTCACCTGGTCACAAGAGTTCCGCAGTATGCTCGGATACAGCAACGAAAAAGACTTCCCGAACCTGCTGCACACCTGGAGCGACCTATTGCATCCCGAAGACAAAGGCAAAGCGCTTGGCGCAATAAGAGCGCATTTAATCGACCACACCGGCAAAACACCATACGACATAGAGTACCGGCTCATGGTAAGAAGCGGCGAGTACAGATATTTCCATGCGCTCGGGACAACAATGAGAACCAGCACGGGCGTCCCCTTGCGTGTCGCCGGCACGCTGATGGATATAACCGACCGAAAGCAAATGGAAAAAGCCCTCGAAGAAAGCAACGAACGCATTAGGCTAATGCTTGATTCAACACCGCTCTGCTGTCAGCTGTTCGACAGCAGCTACAGCAAAATAGACTGCAACGAAGCAGGCGTCATACTCTTTGGCTTCAAGGATAAGACGGAGTTTCTGCACAGATATCCCGAGCTATACCCGGAGTTCCAGTCCGACGGCATGAGATCGACGGAAAAAGTAATCACATATCTCGATGAAGCAGTCGCCAAAGGCCGCTCCATATTCAACTGGGAATATAAACTGCTCGACGGCACAATAATGCCTGCGGAGGTCACATTGGTGCGGATCAAGCGGGGCGACGATTATGTGCTGGCCGCATATACCCGCGATTTACGCGACTACAACAAGATGATAGACGAGATGCGCCGGGCCGAAATCGCAGAAGAAAGCAACGCGACAAAAAGCCGTTTCCTTGCGATGATGAGCCACGAAATCCGCACGCCAATGAACAGTGTCATGGGCTTTACCGAGCTCGCGCTGGATGCTCTGGGCACGGATGTATCCCCCCATCTCAGAGAATACCTCAGCAAAATAAAAGACAGCACAATTTGGCTCCTGAACATCGTAAATGACATCCTCGACATATCAAAAATAGAATCCGGCAGAATGGAGCTTGAGCAAATACCCTTCGACTTAGAAAGCGTATTCACCCGATGCCAGTCTGCAATATTACCTGAGGCAAAAGACAAAGGGATTGAGCTGAACATCTATGTCGACCAGCTGCCGGGCAGAAAACTCGTCGGTGACCAAATAAGGCTATACCAAGCCCTGCTCAACCTCCTGTCCAATGCCGTAAAATTCACGGATAACGGGCTTGTAAGCTTCACATCTATGATACACGGCATGGATAACAGCGAAGTTACCGTGTATTTCGAGGTCAAAGACACAGGCATCGGAATGACCTCCGAACAGATCGAAAAGGTTTTCGACCCGTTTATCCAGGCAGAATACAGCACGACACGCAACTATGGCGGCACAGGTCTCGGACTGTCCATAACAAAAAACATCGTCGAGCAGATGGGCGGCAGCTTAAATGTAGAAAGCATACCCGGATTCGGAAGCACATTCAGCTTTGAGGTCTGCTTTGATACAGTCGAGGCAGATGATGCTGATTCGGCGGAGCGCACCGTGCTCGGCATTATCGAAAAACCCCACTTCGACGGTTTGCTCCTGATTTGCGACGACAACCATATGAATCAGGAAATCATATGCGAACACCTAATGAAAGTCGGGCTTAAAACAATCGTTGCCGAAAACGGCAAAGTCGCTGTGGAAAAAGTGCAGGAACGCATGGATGCCGGCATGGAACCCTTCGACCTTATATTCATGGACATCTTTATGCCGGTCATGGACGGAATAGAAGCCACAAAGAGAATAAATGCGTTACAGACAGGGACTCCGATCATAGCCTTGACAGCCAACATCATGGTCAGCGATCTGGAGAAGTACAGCGGTCAAGGTATGCGCGACTGCTTAGGCAAGCCATTCACATCGCAGGAGCTGTGGCATATACTTCTAAAATACCTCACCCCGGTAGGGATATCCCTAATGGATGAGGACAGCCACCGCAGCGAAGAGGAACGGCTCCTCAATCTCCTGAAGCTGAACTTCGCAAGAAGCCATCAGACAACATTTGCCGAGCTGAAAAAAGCTGTTGCCGGCGGCGAGATGGAGCTTGCAGAAAGAATTGCCCATTCACTAAAGAGCAACGCCGCGCAAATCGGCGAGGACCGGCTGAGCGAAGTGGCCGCCGGGCTGGAGGGACTGTTCTCCGCCGACACGAAGCGAAGCATAAAAGTCCGCGAGAGCGCGGATTCCGCGCCTGCTGATTCTCTGATGGATGCACTCGGTGCATTAATGGGCTTAGTATTGGAAAAGCTCGCGCCAATGCTGCACGAAGCAGATATGCAAAGCAGCTTGGTTGTTTTGGACGATGCCCTAAAACTGGAAATCTACAAGCAGCTGCAGCCCATGCTCGAAAACCATAACCCGCAGTGCATGGTACTGCTCGACGATTTGCGCTCAATACCTGAAGCGGAGGACCTCGTTATCCAAATTGAGGATTTTGAATTCCAAAAAGCCGCCAACGCGCTTGATCTACTTATGACCCGCTACGAGGAAGGGGATTTGCAATAATGGACGACACCAGGTATAAAATAGCCTTAGTAGACGACAATGCGGCTGCATTAGCACAGGGGAAGGCATTGCTTCAGGAGCATTTCAAGGTTTTTACCCTGCAATCCGCACAAGCGCTGTTTGATTATCTCGACCATGACTGCCCGGACCTGATACTGCTGGATCTGGCAATGCCCGAAATGGATGGTTTTGAAATAATTACGAAACTGAAAAGCAATGCCAACCATATGAATATCCCTGTCATTTTCCTTACATCCAAAAAAGACCCCGAGAGCGAAAAAAGGGGGTTTGCATTAGGCGCCGCTGATTATGTGACAAAACCCTTTTCCGGCCCGATCCTGCAAAACAGGATATCGAACCACATCCGTTACAGAAACACGCTCAGTGAATCAATCGCAGCCAAAGAACACGCGGAGCTTGTGAGCAAAACCAAAAGTGATTTTCTTGCCATGATGAGCCACGAAATCAGGACGCCGATGAACAGCGTGGTTGGATACGCGGAGCTTGCCATGGATTCGCTTGAGATCGACGAGGTTCCGCATCTGAAGGAATATCTGTCGAAAATAAAAGAAAGCACCCTTTGGCTGCTGAACATAATTAACGACCTTCTGGATATAAACAAAATCGAAGCGGGCAAGCTAAAGCTTGACAGCATACCGTTTGATATGCATAGCGTGTTCACCCGCTGCCAGTCGGTAATACTCCCTGATGCATCAGCAAAAGGCATTGATGTCCATTTTTACGCAGAGCCGATTCCCCACAAAAAACTCTTGGGCGACCCCATCAGGGTTTTTCAAGCATTGCTGAACCTATTGTCAAACGCCATTAAATTCACAGATACCGGTACAGTCAGGTTCTCATCAATCACAAAAGCCTCCGACAGCAGCAAGGTTCTGGTATACTTTGAAATAAAGGACACCGGCATCGGGATGACTGATGAGCAGCTCGCGGTTGTATTCGATCCGTTCGTACAGGCAGATACCGGCACGATGCGCAATTACGGCGGCACGGGTCTGGGGCTGGCTATCGCAAAGAGCCTGATTGAGCAGATGGGTGGAAATCTGCATGTAGAAAGCAAGCCCTCTATAGGCAGTACATTCAGCTTCGAGATATCTTTTAACGCCATAGATGTGCCGGGTGACGACACAGAAGATTATACAGAACTCAAGCAACTGGAGAAACCATGCTTCGACGGTCTTGTACTGATCTGCGACGACCATAGGCTAAATCAGCAGCTTATATGCGAGCATCTTGAAAAAGTCGGCTTAAAAACAATAGTGGCTGAAAACGGAAAGCAAGGAGTGGACATAGTACAGCAGCGATTGGATAATAACGAAAAGGCCTTTGACTTGATTTTTATGGACATCTTCATGCCCGTAATGGATGGGGTCGAGGCCGCAAAGAGAATAACTGCGCTTAATACCGGCACGCCAATAGTCGCGCTGACTGCCAATATCATGGTCAGCGAGTTGGAAAAATACGCAAAACATGGTATGCGCGATTGCCTAGGGAAGCCCTTCACGACTCAGGAGCTATGGCAGCTATTGCTAAAATACCTGATTCCCGTCAGCCTTACCGCAATAGACGAGGATTGTCAGAGAAAAGAAGATGCCGAGCTGATAAAAATGCTGAGCCTCAATTTTGTCAAATTCCATAAAGACACATACGCCAACATAGAACAAGCCCTTAAAGACGGCGATACCGTACTTGCGGCAAGGATAGCCCACACACTGAAAGGCAATGCAGGGCAGATTGGCCGGCAGCGGCTGCGCGAAGCGGCCGCAGCTATAGATGACTGGCTTTATACAGACCCCCCGCCCCGCATAATGAGCCACACAGAGGAAAACACGCGGCATTTCGCATCCCTGATGGATAATCTGAAAACCGAGCTATGTCTTGCCCTTGACGATCTTGAGCCATTGCTCATAGAAAACGCCGCAAACTCAAACATAAACGCAGGGGTTTCATACTGCGAACCCAGAATACGCGAGATTTTGAACAAACTGGAGCATATGCTCTCAAACCACAATCCGGATTGTATAAGATTGCTTGACGAACTGGCGTATATACCCGAATCAGATGAGCTTGCGCAGCAGATAGAGGATTTAGAGTTTGAAAAAGCCGCGCTTGCTCTGAGAAATCTAAGAACAAAGGGGTAAGGGACATGGACGGGCAGGAAAAAAACTGCGTACTGATTATTGACGACGATAAAACAAACATTATCACACTAACGCACATACTCAGCCCCGAATACAACATACACGCAGCCAAGAGCGGGCGCGAGGGCATAAAACTTGCGGAGAAATATTTACCCGATCTTATTCTTTTGGATATCCGTATGCCGGGAATGGATGGCTATGAGACTTTTCAGGCATTGAACGATTCCGAAAGAACCCGCGGCTTACCCGTCATTTTCATTACAGGCCTGGATAAAGAAGCGGACGAGGAGAAAGGCCTGGCACTTGGCGCCGCAGACTACATAACCAAGCCGTTTTCTTCAGAGCTTGTAAAACTAAGAGTGCGAAACCGGGTCGGTGTCCTGCGTACCCCCCCTCTGAAAAGCGATTATACAGAGCAAGACCCGGAGTCCGAGCCTGATGAGCCGGAAAAGACCCACTCATTAAACTTTATCAGGACAACAGATTTATTCAAGAAACTCGAACCAATGCTAGTAAGCCACAACTACGAAGCCCTAAACCTACTCGGCCCCCTGCGCTCAATAAACGGCGCGGAAGAGCTTGTACAGAAAATAGAAGACTTTGAGTTCAGCGAAGCCTTCTATATATTACAAGACCTGAAAGAAAAGATTTCGTAATATGTGACCGCGTAAGAATTTTCCCAAAAACAGTTATAGAAGCTTATCATCTCGCAGGCGGCGGATGATGAGAATTAAGACCCCGGACCGGGAGCGCCGCCTGAGAAATGGTGGTTTTTATGCTCGACAGGAAAAAACACAGCGTACTAATCGTAGATGACGATAGAGCCAACATAATTACGCTGACGCATATCCTTAGTACGGAATATACGCTATACGTCGCAAAAAACGGCATGGATGCCATCCGGATCGCGGAATGCTATTCCCCCGACGTGATCCTCTTAGACATAAACATGCCGGGAATAGACGGATTTGAAGTCTTTGCCCTACTGAAAAACTCAGAACTGGCCAGTGACATCCCTGTTATATTCGTCACGGGCAGAAGCGATGAACACAGCGAAAACAGAGCTTTAGAGGCAGGCGCTTCCGATTACATCACTAAACCCTTCTCGCCTGCAGCAATATCACTCAGAGTATCCAATCAACTAAAAATGCGCCGTGTCAGCACAGTCGGCAAAAGAATGGTAGAACGCAGGCACTGTTTCCGTTTTGCCAGCTCGCTGCCGGTCGAGATAAAACGCACCGAGGCAGCAGAAGATGAAGAACCATACAAAGGCGAGATTATCAATGTAAGCGATTTGGGGATGCTGTTCACAACCGACAAGGAACTGCAAAGAAGCGAGAAAATATCCCTCACTTTCGATATGAACGGCAAAGTATCCGTAAACTCGCTGGTGCTCCGCGTAAAGCGCATAAAAAGCGAAAAGTATCTCTACAAAGCCGCCGTGCAATTCAGATCAAACACCCTACAAGTCAGAAACCAAATATATAAATACCTGCTAAAAGAGCAAATGGACAAAAAAAATAACCCCAAACAATAACCATATGAATGGTTACAGGTATAGGAAATCATCAATGCCGGCGAGGATGGCTATTTATGTGCCCCGCAGAGCGTAACCATGGACGGTGGAGCGTTCGCGAATTGAAACAGGACGTTTCACTGAGCGACAAGGGGCACAGAAATAGCCGTCCGAGCGCAAGGCACGGTACAGACTATAATTTTCGCGTAACTAGTAACGTATCTAAGCTTCATATACCCTGTAACGCCCGGTTACAGGGTCGCGGTCGCTGCTGTCTACATAGAGCAATGTGCCTGTGCTCAAAATACTTACCTCCTCGCGTCTGACCTCATGGCCCAAACGCTGCTGCGCGTATTTGATTAAATCTTTATTACGATCATCATGCGTTGCAAAACAAGCCGGCTTGTTCTTACCCTTTACCATAGCGAGCCAATCATAGGTCATTGTGTCCTTTAGCATATTTAATTCCGTATTAGGCAATGCGGCGCAGAAATCGAAGATAAGCGCCGCGTAATCGGGCAAAGGTGTTGTCTTGTGCGGCGCGGCTTCACCGAGGGCGTTATAGAATGTGAACGGGCGCAGCCTTGATGCGGCGAGAACATAGTCCAGCGTTTGCATGAAACGGCCTTTGTTGAAGGTGTTTTGGATAGCGTTTTCCGTATGCTTCAATGTTTGAATATCCTGCGTGGTCAACCAAGGGGAGCTTATTATCTCGTATGGGGCTTGCTTTGCGAATACTATCCCCAAGCTTTCTGCATCCCCGCGCAATGCGCTGCCGTGGAGCAGCTTGAGGAAACCCAGCTGTAATGTATGCGCATGGAGCGCGTATGCGCGGTCGAAGCTCACTGTAAAATCCGCCAACGTCTCATACGGCAGCCCGGCTATAAGGTCAAGGTGAATGTGAATGTTTCTGTTTTTGCGCAGGGCTTTGATGTTCCGCTCGGCTTTTTCCAAGTCTGATTTCCTTGAAACCGCGCCCAAAGCCGGCTCAAAGAAGCTCTGCAGGCCGGCTTCTATTTGGATGCGCCCGGGCGGTGCGGCTGCCAGCAGACTCAGCGTGCGCTCGTCGAATAAATCAGCCGCCGCTTCAAAGTGAAAACAAGCGTTGGTATCGAGGCTTATGATAAAATCGAGGATCTCATATGCGCGCGCAGCATTGCAGTTAAACGTCCTGTCAGTCAGCTTTATTGTCTTTGTCTGCGCATCGGACAGCCTGCGGATTTGAGCCTTAACAGTTTCCATCGGGAAGTATTCAACTCCCGTCCCGCCGGACAGGCAGTATGCGCAGGAAAACGGACACCCCCTGGATGTCTCTAGGTACGCTATCCTGCCTTTGAGGCTTGCATAATACGCCTCACCGCAAAAGATGCTATTGCATTGCGTTCCCTCTTGCTCATCCTTCTGTGTCTTCCCCTGTGCTTCTGCTTGCCTATTACCCCGCGCTTCATTGCACGTCTTTCCCTGCGCCTGTGCTTGTGTCCCCGCCTGCGTTTCACCCTGCGCTTCCCCCGGCATATCCCCCGGCGTTTCTCCCTGTGCTTCCCCCGGCGTTTCTCCCTGCGCTTCTCCCGGTGTTTCTCCCGGTGTTTCTCCCTGCGCCATTTGCATCAAAAAAGCAGGGAACGCAGTTTCGCCGGCACCCGGGAGGACACAGTCGGCGCCCTGCCCGAGCCAGTAATCTGCGTTGTGCTCGGCCTCGGGTCCTCCAAGCACAATCCGGGCATCAGGTAACAGCTCGCGCAGCCTTTTCAGCAAATCGGGAAGCATACGCGCATTCCAAATATATGCGGAAATGCCGATAATATCCGGCTTATGAGCCGCGACATTATCAGCAATCTCACAACACGGCTGGTGGATCGTAGCCTCAATTACACATACCTCATGCGGTACGCTCACACACCTCTCAATACCGGCAGCAATCAGCCAAACCGCAAGCGAAGAATGAACATACTTAGAGTTAACCGCCAACAAAACAACGCATTTCCCGCCATCCACCTATCAACCCTCCCCTATCAACGCTCCCCTCTCAACTCCCAACTCCCAACTCTCCTCTCTCAACTCCCAACTCCCAACTCTCCCCCTCAACTCTCCTCTCTCCTCTCTCCTCTCTCCTCTCTCCTCTCTCCCCTCTCCCCTCCCCCCTCCCCTCTCTTCATTCCTACCCTCACCCAGCCCCTGCCTCCCGTCCTCGATCCCGTCTTCTTG
>Ga0099364_10008481_pt1 | contig 14452 bp, 8 predicted proteins | sample TergutTh196P3_FD_73070 | JGI IMG/M metagenome (GOLD analysis project Ga0099364, IMG submission 73070) | Microcerotermes parvus P3 segment gut microbial communities from Pointe-Noire, Republic of the Congo - Th196 P3 | ecosystem: Host-associated > Arthropoda: Insects > Digestive system > Gut ... | reverse complement strand
GCCGCTTTGGCTATTTTGCCTGCTTCGTTAAATACTTCGCCTACGAAAGCCACTTCCTCAGTACTACGCGTGGCCGGTTGTCCGGGTTGGATGATGTATTTACACCCAATCGCTGCATGATGATCGGATGCCTTTTTCCAAAACTCTTTTATCTGTCCGATATTATCCTTCGTATATGCACTTACCGGCGGATTGAGATGCGTACTTACAATCTTCAATCCGGCGTCGTCAGCATATTTTTTGAACTCAACCATTGGGACTTGTCCAATTTTGCCTTCAATGTTATAGCCGGCCAATTCGATTGTAGCATATCCCATTTGGGCTACTTTCTTTAATCCGCCCGGTATGTCGGAAGCATATTCCTGATCTTGCCTGTTGATCGTTAGCGAATAGATTTGCAATCCAAAATCTTTTTTGACATTCGATTTGGATAATGCAGATACAGTGGCTGCGGCAAGTTTGCTATTTGCAGCCAAAACGCCTGTCACTGTCATTAGTGATGCGTTTCTTAAAAAATTTCTTCTATTTGTCATTTTATTTAATTTTACTGTTATTACTGATTAAACTTAGGTGAAGGTTAAAAGGAATCCGGATGTGTCGCTAGGTCAGAATTCCTTTTGATAATTATCCGGGCATTGCAGGTAATGACCAGCCTTCACGATATTTGTGGTTGATAAGTTCAGCTGCAAATTCTTGAGCATTAACCTGATCGGTATATGTTTTGTTAAAAGAAGGATGTCCGTCCTCAATAGTAAATCCGTCTTTTTGCATAAATCTGACTGTATCATCGGGTCCGATATTTGTAAACTTCATGTTTTGGCCGTCCCAAAGCAGTTCTTTATTTAATCCCTGCAAACGAACAGCCAAAACGCCCATCACTACCATTTCGGTGAATGGACCGGCTTCGCTGAAATCAGAAGCTGTTGGTACACGGTTTACCGGACTTTCTTTGCAAGCTCGTACCCAATCCATTTCGTGGCTCTGTATACGACGGAATATTTGCGGGACTTCCGGTTTGCGGCCTGATAATAACCAAGGCCCTGCTCCGTAACATCCGCAAAGAAGCGTATCTTTCGTACCATGGAAAATAGCCAAACCACCTCCCATACCCATCAATTGTCTGCCTTCCGGAAAGCCTGCAGGACGATCAGGCATTACGCCTCCATCATACCAATGAACAGTTACTTCGGGCATGGCTACTTTGGGTAAATTTTCGCGGGCAGGGAATGTTAATTTAACAATTTGTGCTTGTGGTGCGCAATCTACAAATACCGAAGTAGATGATCCTACTGCTTTTGTAGGATATCCCAATTTCAACGCTTTAAATACAGGATGCATAATATGACATGCCATATCGCCGAGCGCTCCTGTTCCATAAGGCCACCATCCTCGCCAGTTCCATGGATGGTAAGTTGCGTTGTATGGACGTAAGGCTGCAGGGCCAGTAAACAAATCCCAATTTAATGTAGAAGGAATCTTTTCTGCTTTTTCAGGAGTAGGTAGACCTTGCGGCCATATCGGACGGTCGGTAGCACATTCAACTTTTGTCACTTCACCAATTTCACCGTTCCAAATCCACTCGCACATAAGACTAACACCTTCTCCGGATGCGCCCTGATTTCCCATTTGAGTAGCTACCTGGTGTTTGGCAGCCAGTTTGGTGAGTAAGCGCGCTTCATATACCGAGTGCGTTAAGGGTTTTTCCACGTACACATGTTTGCCCAAAGTCATCGCTGTTCCGGCAATAATCGCGTGGGTATGGTCTGCAGTAGCCACGATAACGGCGTCAATGGATTTACCCATTTCGTCGTACATTTTGCGCCAGTCCCAATACTTTTTTGCATTCTGATTAGCGTCGAATACAGCTTTAGAGAATTTCCAGTCAATATCGCATAGAGCAACGATGTTTTCCGTGGGACTTACTCTCCTAAGAACAGCATTACCCCTACTTCCGATACCTACCGCAGCGATATTCAATTTATCGCTGGGCGCTTTGTGTCCTAAAACGCTTCCCATGACATGGTTGGGAATAACCGTAAAAGCAGCTGCAGCAGCTGCCGTTGTACCTAAATTACCTAAAAAGGTTCTTCTTGAAATTTTCTTATTCATAATTAAAAGGGTTTTGGGTAAAAAAATATATTATTTAACATAAAAACAACGGGTTACATACGGCAAACAGATGTATAATGCTGAATGCCAGTATTCCGATGTATGGCCGCCGTCACGGACGCGAAATTCGCAAGGAATTTGAGCAGTTCGCATGGCTTGCGTAAATTCGATGTTAGCATCAAGCAAAAAATCGTCGTCACCACAATCTACAAACCATTTAACACTACGCAATTGCGCAATGCGAGTTTCATCAGCGTTAGTCACATATTTATTACAACTGTGTTCCTGTACCGATTTGGTGAGTATTGCCATTTTATCGTCCATACTTTGCGGAGGTGCTGCACCCTGTCCGGGAATATTCATCAGTGCGCTCATGGCATACGCTGCCACGAACTTATCGCTGTAGCGCTGTGCGTAAGAGGTTGCCCCGCCGCCGCCCATCGAAAGTCCGGCTATGGCGCGGTGTTGTTTATCTCCGATTACACGGTATGTACTTTCGATATGCGGCAGAAACTCCGTGAAGAAAAAGGTTTCGTATTTCCAGCCGGGCATATCGAAATATCCGTTCCATGCGCCTTCAGCGATATTTCCTCCGGCATTGGGCGACACAATAATCATTTCACACGCCTCTCCCGATGCGATAAGTTGATCGGCAACTTCTTTAGTGTGTTGATCCTGAAACCAACTCGTATTAATACCTCCCATTCCGTGAAAAAGGTATAAAATCGGATATTTTTTATTGACGTCCGTATCGTAACTTCTGGGAAGAAAAATGCTGTAGGCGCGTTCGGCGTTCAATACATTGCTATGAATGATTTTCGTTTCGACCCTGCTCTGAGGAGGTCTGCCGTCGAATTGTGCAGAAACAGTATGCGTTAATAATAAAGCAGATAAAAAAAAGATTATATGTTTCATTTAATTTGTATATATGAATAATTTAAAATTTAAAGTGCAAATTACTCTCTTACGATTTCTTCTTTTTCTTTGTCCCAATACATTGTGCGGCCTTCGAGGTAGGCTCTTGTTCCCATGTGGGCGGCCATTGCTTCTTCGAAAGCATCATCTATGTCGCAACTCGGTTTTTGACCGTTACGGATACATTCAATCCACTCGCGAATGTGTAAATAGGTTGTATCGTATCGTCTCCCGTTTACATACGCATACAACAAACCACGTTGGGCAAAATATAATTCGGTAGCCCCACTGATAGCATCAACTTCGGTTTGGCCTGGCACATAACTCATAATCGGCGTATCGGGCTTAATAATTCCTTTCTGAATTTGTTCAGCATAACGGGTTGAACGCGGATCAATTTTTATTGTAAATGAGTTTGACAGTTCCATGGAAGCGTCATGTCCCATAAATACTTTTTCACGGCGATGTTGACTGGCCAATGTAGCGCTATACAACATGGTCAAATCACGATCCGGAAATTCGAATGTCGTTTGCAGCACATCGGGAACAGTACGTCCGTCTTTAAAGAAATAAACTCCACCCGACGATGTGGCGGAATGTGGAATACCGACGTCCAGGATTTGATTCACGACGTCATATTCATGTGTCAGCAGATCGCCGCTCAGTCCTGTACTGTAATCCCACCAGCAACGCCAGCGAAAGAAACGTCGAAGGTCGAATTGATCGCGTGGTTCGGGGCCTACATAGCGTTCCAAACCGTTTGAAGTCATGTAATCCATATACTCTTTCACTCGATCCGGATTTCCTTCAAACTGATTCCAATTAATCGTATCAGGATTGGCATTCTCATGAATCGGATACACCCATGCGCCGTTGGGGTCGTTGCGGTTTGTGCAAACTTCAATAAGTGATATGTGACCGAGTATTCCTTTATCAATGACTTGTTTCGCCCTGATATAACTGTCGGTTTGACGTCCTTGATGCCCAAGTTGGAACGTTACGCCTGTCTGTTTGATTATATCGCGAAGCATGTATGTTTCGGGAACCGTCCATGACATGGGTTTTTCCAGATACACATGTTTTCCTGCCAGCGCAGCATCCATAGCCATTGTCCCATGCCAATGATCAGGCGTAGCAATCATCACTGCATCAATATCGTCGGCTGCAATCAATTCTTTATAGTGGCGGTAACGTTTAGGCTGAGTGCCAAATTTACCATCCGTACCCTCACGATACATATTCGAACCGGCTATAACGGCTGCTTCTCCGTAGTCATCAAAAATATCGCACACGCCGTTTATCGTTATATTCAGACTTTCCTGTTCCATAAAATCTTTGTAGCGCGTATCCCGGGAGTTATTTTTTGCGGCTTCTTTCAAAGAATCAATCAGTGAAGGCTCAGCAAAACCGGCAGCTTTCAATAATTGCTTACCGCGAATACCAAATCCAATAATACCCAGACGAATTATTTTACTGTCCGGATTGATTATTCCAACAGAAGAAGGCATCGGGTCAAGTTTAAACGCATCGCCTGTGTATCTTTTCTTCCTATCATATTGAATTTTTTTATAGGCCCCATAAGTCATTGCGCCCAATATGGGAATAGAAATCATTGTTTTCAGGGCGTTCCGCCTGCCTGACGATTCAGGTTGTTCAGGAATGTTTATTTTTTCTTCTGACATGATATTCAATTTTTATTGTTTTTTTTATTTAACAACTTCAATATGAATCCGTCTAAACCGAAAATCTTGGATGTGGGGAATACATACAACACAGCCAATGCTCCCAATTCAACGAGATTTTTATCGACAAAAAGATATGATCCCTCAAATGGCAGCATATATTCTACTCCGATATAATGCGGATGCGACAACCAGTATAATCCCAACAAAGCAATTCCTCCGACACAGGCTAATCGTGAAAAACATCCGACAATCAAGCCAAGTCCAATCAAAAATAACCCCCATTCGTTCATAAAATCAATTACGGATAATAGATTTTTGTTGTTTGCCATGAGATGAAACCAGGAAGCAAACCAACCTTGAGCATCCAATAAGTATCCCATCGAAGTCCATTTGGGGTTCAGAATTTTAACTAATCCTTCATAAAGACAATGCCAACCAACCAGCATGCGTAGCGCTACCAGCCAAAACATTTGTGATTTTGAGTATTTATGCATGTTATATTTTACTATTTTATGTTTTCTTTGAAGAAATTATCAACAATATTAAACGCGTCAAGACTCCAAAACTCCCAACTGCCGTGATCTCCACCTTCTATTTTATAAAATGTATAATCATAACCACACTCTTCCAGTTTATCTGCCATTATTACACTTTGTTCGAAGGGAACTACCCGATCCTGATTACCTGTCATAATAAGAATAGGCGCTGTTGAAGATGCTTTTTCTCTACTGACATAAATGATAGGACTTACGGTTTTTACCTTCTCCGGGTTTTCCATCACTGGTATCTTCCCAAAAAGAACGCCTGTAGGGCTATCGGCTGATATATGGTCCATATAGTCGGGTGAAAATTCCTGAATACGTAAAACATCTGTTACAGGATAATAAGCCACACAAGCGTTAACGGCTATTGACTCGGTACCATATTCTCCGGTATCTAATGAAGGCTGGTCTTGCGTCAAAGTCGCTAAAAGAGACATATTTCCACCGGAGGAATCTCCCCATACAAAGAAATTGTTTACATCCACACCGTATCTCTCGGCATTTTTGCGCATGAAACGAATGGCTGTTTTTACATCCTGTATTTGTGCGGGAAAGGAGGCAACAGTAGATGGACGATATTCCACGCTTGCAAATATATATCCACGTTTACATAATTCGGCGAACATAGTCACTTTATCAAAACGAGGTTGCTGAAACCAAGCTGATCCCTGTATATAAATAATGCAAGGCAGCTTTTTATCGCGCGATGGATATCCAGGCATCACTATTTGTAAATGCAAATCCATACCGCTAGCATGGGTATAGACAATATCATGTTGATAAACCGGAATATTGAAAGCAGTAAATTCTGAAAGCGTTGTCATTTTTTTTGCCTGAGCTTTCGAGGGTTCAATCTTATTAAAGGGCATTTGCGCCTGAATGACTTGCAGACAAAGAATTGCTAAAAATACTATGCTAAAAAAAATTTTATTCATGTTTTTATTTTTTAATTTATTGATTATTTATTGATTATTTAAACAACAGCGGTAAAAATTCTACGAGATATTGCCGCCAGACTGGCCATGTATGACCTCCGCCAGTCTCGCGATAGATATAGTTAAAACCTATTGCATCCATTCTTTTTCGACTTTCCTTTACGTATTCGAAAAGAAAATCTTCAGTTCCACATGCCATCCAGTACAATTTGAAACCATTTTTGTTTTGCGCCTTAAATTGCTCTTCCAATCTATCATAAAATTCAGTGTCCGTATCGCCGATGAAACGAAGAAAAGGCGGTATTGAGAATACTCCGATATAATCGAATGTATTGGGATACATGGCTGAAATTCTTACAGTATGCCCTCCTCCCATTGACAAGCCGGCAATAGCGCGATGCGACTTGTCGCTTTGCACACGGTAGTTGCTTTCAACAAACTTGATGATGTCGGGAAAAGAGTTTTCCATGTCCGCATTAGCAGATGGACCGCCGGGGAAGTTAGTCTTTTCAGGCAGCAACAATGTCTGTGCTGCCTGTTGTCCAGGGTTTCCGTTAGGCATCACAACTATCATCGGGACTGCCTTACCCTGTTCAATAAGGTTGTCCAATATCTGAGATGCACGTCCCATACTACTCCATGCTTCCTCGTCGCCACCACCACCGTGAAGCAAATAGAGAACTGGAAATCTCTGATTGGAGCCTACGTATCCGTGAGGCGTATAGACTAACATTCGGCGGGTTGTTCCGAGTGTAGGCGAATCGTACCATACATGTTCTACATTGCCGCGCTTGTTTGCCTCGCGGTAATTGTCGGTAAGCGGCCCATCAATAAGCAGAACGCTTAAAAAACGCCGACCATCGCGCTGAACAAAGATATTGGCGGCATCGTTTACTGATACGCCGTCTACAATGAAATTGTAGGTGTAGATTTCAGGCGGGGGTGCATTAATTGTAACGCTCCAAACGCCATCAGCATCCTTTGTAAGCAGTTCGGTAGCAGATTGAGGCATCCACGAACCGTAAAGTCTGACATTGTTTGCATCACGCGCTGAGATACGGAAAGTTACCCTTCCGCCTGATATTTCAGGGGAAATAACTTGCTGAGGTCTGAAATTCTGAAGCTCTTGCCCCATCAACGATATGGATATTAGATATAAAACTGTTATAAAAAAATACTTTTTCATGTTTATAAAATTGTTTTTAAATTATTTCTTTTATTAAAATGTCTATTCAATAATATTGAAAATCATAAATTCACTGTTTCGGGAAGTATATGGCTTCCATTGCGGCAGTCCTTTTCCGTTTGGGTCTCCATTCTTTGCAAAGTTTGTCCAATAGTCGATCATTTTTGTGCTGAGGTTATGGTCAGTCTCAACGAATGGTCGCCATGCACGGTCGAGCGTACCGAATATGTACCACAGCTCCGCAGAATGAAAAGCGCCCGCATCGTCGCCCGGCAATGGACGTTCAAAAAGATAACAGTATGCGCCGTCGCGTCCCAACTCTTCAAGTTTGAAACTAAATTCGACGATAGACTCTTTCATATTTCCCATGTCATTAGCCGTATAACCTATCATATATGGTATTTGGGGAAGTTTATCTGCAATAACAATATCGCTGAAGCTGCCTGTTGAAAGATATCCATCCACTACAGGACTTGTACGAACGCCTCTTCGCTCTACCATTGCTTCACGCTGAATAATATAGATATCTTCTACCGTTGCAGCACGCATTTGTTCAAGCGTGGTCAATCCTGCTGTGTCGAAAAATGTCTTTCCACTCTCCTCCGCATTTTCAAGCGTGCTACCAAACCCAAGCCCCCTAAGCCCGCCACCGCTCTGTATAATTGCTTTCTGAATCAGCCCGGCTGTAAGAGGTGATGCGACAAGCGTCTGCACACTGCCTGCTCCGGCACTTTGCCCAAATATCATCAGATTGTCGGGATCGCCTCCAAAATTTGAGATGTTCCTCTTTATCCATTTTATAGCCGCCAATTGGTCTAAAATGCCGTAATTACCTGAAACACGATGCGGATTTTCAGCCGAAAGCAAGGGATGAGCGAGAAAACCATAAATTCCGAGACGATAGTTTATCGTTACCAGAATGACGCCACGTTTTGCCCACTGTTCGCCATCAAATTCGATTTCGTGTCCGAACCCTGAAGTATATGCTCCGCCATGTATCCACATTGCCACCGGCAGTTTCTTTTTGGGATTTCCCGTTGCGGGCGTCCAGATGTTAAGAAACAGGCAGTCTTCGCTTCTTTCCGGGTCGCCGTCAGCAAAGAACTCCCTATGGTAAAACGAGCCGGGCGTCTGGTCGTTCTGGATAGCCGCCGCTCCAAATTTGTCGGCCATTTTCACGCCTTCCCATGGCAGTACGGGTTGTGGCTCGCGCCACCGCAGGTCGCCCACCGGAGGTGCAGCATAAGGTATGCCTTTATAGACAATAACGCCATCGGTTGAAGTCTCAACGCCCTGCACCCTGCCTCCTTCTATTGTCAGAACTGGATATTTTTCAATATATTCCTTTTTTGCAGCCTGACTCCACGTTATCGTAGCCGTACCGTATCTGAAATGCGTATCAAGGCGTGGATTGCCCGACATGGGCGTGGTTTCATAACCGCTTTGGGCTTCTATTCGCTCTATTAGACTTTTCATATCAAGAATATAGTTCATACCAAGCGTACCAAGTGCAATTCCTTGCAAGGAGTGTCCGCCGTAGATAATCAACTTTTCTTTGTTGATGCCGTTGGTGGGGTCGTTGATATAGTTAATGAGCCTGCTGACGCCTTGCCTGTATCGGGCAAAAGCATCAGCCGAGAATATCCATACTCCGCTGCCCGAGCCTATGGCGTCGCCTGTGAAGACTATATCTTTGCCGTCTACAAAAAAGACCGTAGAACCCGGCGTATGACCCTCTACTTTCAGAGTTTTAACGGTTGTACCGCCCAAATCAATAGAAGCGTTATCGTAAAAGAACTCTGTACGGTTTTCGGGAAAGGGACTTCTTTCGGAAAAATCGGCTTTTGGAATCCAAAAACGTATCTTTTCATCATCTACAAAGGCGTGTAGCATACCGAGATGATCGCCGTGGTTGTGAGTTACGGTGATAATAAGGTCGCGTCCGTGCGAATATTCGCTTACAAGGCTTCGCAGCGATTCTGCTGTATTACCAGCCCACTGCACATTGTTTGAGAGGTCAACCAGCAAAGCCTTATTGTTGCCAACGACTAAATACATGTCAGAACAGTTGTTGTAGGATACCTGTCCCTGCTCATTGGTATAAGTTCCCCGACCGCGTTCGCTGTTATAGTCCTGTATCTGATATATCCCTTCGGAAATCGCTTCGAGAGTGAATGCTCCGCGCTCAACCTTTTGCGCCAACAGCGAAGTAAAAGAGCATACTATTATTGATATTATCAGCATTTTATGTTTCATTACATTTATCATTTAAACAGAAGTTGCGTAAACTCGTTAAGATACTTACGCCAGTTAGACCATGTATGTCCGCCATCGGTCACATAGAATGTGTGTTCGAGTCCGTTGCGTTCCAAAACGTCGATGATATTCAAGTTGTTAGGCCATGCAAAATCTTCCGTCCCACATGCAACCCAGTACAATTTATATCCATTCTTCTTAATTGCCTGAAAATCTGAGTCGTCAGACTCCTTGTTGGGTTGTGGTATACCTGCACTTAAAGGAAGTATCCAGGAGAAAAATCCCGGATATGCTCTGGTAGCATCCACGGTATGACCACCACCCATCGACAGACCTGAAATTGCACGACTGTCAGGATCGGCATTTACGCGATAGTGTTTCTCGATGTAAGGTACGATATCTTTCACTAAAGAATTGATATAGAGTTTGGCAAAAACAGGATCGCCACGCTCGAAAGTCCTTTCAGGTAACAGCAATGTCTGTGCTGCCTGTTGCCCTGGATTGCCGTTAGGCATCACTACAATCATCGGGACTGCCTTACCCTGTTCTATCAGGTTGTCCAATATTTGAGATGCACGTCCCATACTGATCCATGCTTCCTCATCGCCGCCACCGCCGTGAAGCAAATAAAGAACGGGGTATCTCTTATTAGAACCCATGTATCCGTAAGGAGTATAGACAGTCATTCGGCGGGTTGTTCCAATGGTAGGCGAATCGTACCATACATGATCAACATTGCCACGCTTGCTTGCCTCGCGGTAATTAGCAGTGAGCGGTCCATCAATAAGCAAAACACTTAGAAAACGGCGACCATCTCTCTGCACAAAAATATTGGCGTTATCGTTCACAGATACGCCGTCAACAATGAAGTTGTAGGTATAAAGTTCAGGCGTAGGTGCATTAATTGTAATGCTCCAAACGCCATCAGCATCCTTTGTAAGCAGTTCGGTGGCAGATTGAGGCATCCACGAACCGTACAGTCTGACACTGTTTGCATCACGCGCCGAAATACGGAAAGTAACCTTTCCACTGGCTATCTCAGGGGAAACGATCTGTTGTGGTCTGGCATTCTGAATCTCCTGTCCAATCAATGTTATTGATATCAGAGCAAAAACCGAAATAAAAAAATACTTTTTCATAAATAGTGCAAATAAATTTATGTTGCAAATATGAAAAAGTATTTTGCCTGACTATTTCTAATTTGTTCAAAAGATTTGCCGATTTGTTTAATTTCATGGAAAATGACAGTTTAGAAAAACATTTGAACAAATAGATAAATGTATTTTGTTTATTCTACCGTATCTTTGCAGTCCTAAATGTTATATATGAATCATTATATCAGACTGTTAATAGTTTTTATCTTTGTTTTGGCTCTTTGGGGCTGTATTGATAGTGAGCAGCCGAAAGACCGCTTTGCGCCAATCGAAAATCAAAAATCGCCAATCGAAAATTGTTTTGTCGTTTCCAACGATATATCCAATCAATATATCAGTTCCTTTGCCGAAGACGCTATGGGTCACATTTGGATTGGAACCATACGCGGCGCCAACAAACACAACGTACATGAGTTTCATCAATATTTCAGCAGCGCAGATTCGTTGAGTATCAGCGGAAGTCAGGTGCGATATATTTTTCGCGATTCGCAAAACCGCCTGTGGTTCTGCACGTCAGAAGGAGTGAGCATCTATACCGACCAAAATAATTTTCGGCGCGTAAAAGTTGAGGCGCAAATGCAAAATTCGGTGCAAATATTTGAAGACAAAAAAGGCAGAATTTTCATAAATCAGTTAGGGCAACTTTGCGAATACGACGAACAAAACAATATATTCAGAGTTGTAATCCCTGATTTTGACAGCGACGAAAAATGGAACAATCTTTGTTTTATAGACCGAAAAGGCGATTTGTGGTCAATTTCCGGAGCGTTTATTCGCCGTTTTGACACAGAAACAAAAGAGATGATATCGCGAACTCGTTCAGAAAGTTCTATCCATTACGCTTTTTTGCACAACGACCTTCTTTGGATTGCTTCCGGTTTTTCGCTCTCAATATTCGACGTCAAAAGCGAAAAATTTTTAGAACTGCCCGATGTAATACGCAGTCACAATGTTCTCTCGCAAACAATTACAACCTGCATACACCCCTATTCCGATACGGAACTGTTGATAATCACACACAAAGGCATTTTTCTTTACAATTTTCTCACGCAAACCTTAATTCACCAGTCGGAAAACGGATTTCCGTTTGTTGCGCCCAATTTCAATATTTCAACCATGTTTACCGATTCGCAGAAAAATTTGTGGATTGGCTCTCACGACCAGGGATTTGAAGTAAAATACAGTTATCAGGCGCGTTTCAATAACAACAGTTACCTTGTTTCGCAATTTGAAAACAAGTCTGTTACATCTATTTCGATTGACCGCAATGAAAATCTTTGGATAACGACCTCTTTTGACGGAATTTTCCTTTACGACGCCCAAAAGAAGAACATTAACACGATAGACGTAAGCGCATTTTTTCCCGATGATAATAATTTTGAAAACTTCATAAAAAGCATTTTTATTGACAGTGAGGATAATATATGGCTTATTCCTGAAACGGGCAGATTGATAAAATGCCGTTTTGACGGCGAGCGTTTGCGGCGCGTCAACGATTATTTTCTGCAAACGTCAATTACGGTAATGGCGGAAGACAATAACGGAACGCTTTACGCGATGGGTTTCAACCATAATATCTATATTCTGCGAAAGGGCGATGCTAATTTTGGGTACGAACAACTGTATCTTCCCGGCAGTTATGTTTTTACAAGCGCCATGAAGTTGCTCTCTGACAGGAACTTATTCATTTCGTCGTTTGCAAATAATATGCTCATTATCAATACAGAAAACTGGAAAATAGAAACGGTTGATATTTTAGAGTTTATAAAAAAATCTGTTGTTGTGCCTACGGTTGTTTTTGAAGACGCGCAAGGCGATATTTGGATTGGAACGTTGATAGACGGGCTTTTCCGCTATAATCGTAAAACAAATCAAATAGAAAAAATATCAGGGACAGCCTGCGATGACATTGCCGCCATTGAGGAAGATACGCACGGAAATATCTGGATAAGTACGCTTTTCGGTTTAAGTAAATACGACCGGCAGAGAGGTCAAATCATCAATTACTACAAGAGCGACGGCATAGGCGGCAACCAGTTCAACGAGCGCAGCGTGTGCCGAATGGCTGACGGAACGCTGATTTTCGGAGGAACACACGGATTGACTTCATTTAAGCCCGACAATATTGATTACCAACGAAATATTCCTTTGGTATTCGGGGAGTTGAAAATTCATAATCAAATAGTATTTCCGCACAAAAGTCGGGTTATTGACCGCCACTTGTCGCATCGCCCTACCATTCGCTTGAAACAGTCGCAAAATTCGTTCTCAATTTCATTTGTTGCATTGGATTACAGCGAATTTAAGCGTGTGAACTACTATTACATGCTCGAAGGATACGACAAAATGTGGATTGATGCGGGCGCCAACCTTGAAGCGTATTTTTCTAATTTGTCGGCTGGAAAATACGTTTTTCGCGTGAAAATTACCGACAATGACAACAGGGGAACCAAAACCGAAAATGCCATCAGCCTGCACATAGCGCCTGCGCCTGCAGCAAGTTGGCAGGCAATATGCGTCTATTTGATTTTATTGGGCTTGACGGCATATTTCATACTTCGCTTTTTGCAAAAAATAAAGAGAGAACGAGAAAAAGCCCTGCTAATTCAACGTGAAAAAGAGCAGGAAAAAATAGTAAATAAGATGAATACCAACTATTTTGCCAATGTTTCGCACGAGTTCCGCACTCCGCTTACTATGATTTCAAGTCCGGTAAAAACGCTTTGCGACGACGAAACAATTACAGGCGATAACAAAAAACTGCTGCATATCGTTCAGCGAAGCGTTAATCGCATGTTGAAACTTGTCAATCAGTTAATGGAATTTAATCAGTTGGAAAACGATGCGCTGAAACTCAAAGTTCGCAAAACAGATATTATTTCCGAACTCAACAGATTTATAGATATTTTCAAAATTAATGCTAAAAGCAAGAATATAAGTTTAATAGACAATACATTGGATGATTTTTTCCCGATGTTGCTCGATGTAGATAAATTGGATAATATTGTGAGTAATTTACTTTCTAACGCTCTGAAATTTACGCCTGTAGGCGGGAAAATAGTTGTTTCGTTCGATGTTGTCGAAAATTTCGCAAAAATTACCGTTCGCGACACCGGAAAAGGTATTGCCGAAGAGCATTTGGAAAAGATTTTTGAACGATATTATCAAGTTGACCAGCAACGCGGCGCTTATAACTGGGGAACGGGTATTGGGCTGTATTATGCGCGGCGTTTGGCGGAACTGCATCACGGGTCAATAAAGGCGAACAATGCCGAAGATGGCGGCGCGGTTTTCACCTTGTCGCTGCCTGTCAATGAAGACGCATATTTGCCGGACGAGATATTTGTGAATAATGAAGAGCAAAATTTTGTTTTCCCGTTGCAACCCGAAGAGCAATATTACGGTAATAACGCATCTGCTGAAAAAACGGAAAAACCGGCTGCAAAAATTCTTGTCGTTGACGACGACAGCGAAATAGTTCATTATCTGAAGACATTGCTTTCGTCTCGCTACAAACTGCTTGCCTGTTTCGACGCCGTCAGTGCGCTTAAAATGATAGAAGAAGAAGCGCCCGACCTGATTTTGAGCGATGTAATGATGCCCGATATGAGCGGTTACGAATTTTGCCGAACACTGAAAAACGACATTCATTTTTGTCATATTCCCATGG
>Ga0099364_10008480_pt1 | contig 14454 bp, 8 predicted proteins | sample TergutTh196P3_FD_73070 | JGI IMG/M metagenome (GOLD analysis project Ga0099364, IMG submission 73070) | Microcerotermes parvus P3 segment gut microbial communities from Pointe-Noire, Republic of the Congo - Th196 P3 | ecosystem: Host-associated > Arthropoda: Insects > Digestive system > Gut ... | reverse complement strand
GCGGGCCCGCCGTTCCGGACAGAGGCCCGCGTCGTTATGGTGTCAGAAAAGTATATCACATTGCCGCCCGAAACAAAACAGGAGAAGACAAGTTTTTCAAAAAGACCTTTATTTTTGCAGAGGGATCAGGTATAATCAATACTGGAGTGTTCTCGCCTTGTCCCGGCCGGAGGCAGGACCGCGGCGGACATGGACAACCACCGCGCAAAAGAAAGAGTGAGGCGAAAAACATGGATGAGACGGGAAAATACAGCGTATTGGTCGTGGACGACGACAGCTCGGACATTATGGCGCTCACGCATATACTGAGTCCTGAATATACCGTTTATGTGGTGAAAGACGGCAAAAACGCCATCAAGGCGGCGGGAAAGTATGTGCCCGACGTCATTTTGCTGGATATCATCATGCCGGGGCTGGACGGGTACGATGTGATCACCGCGTTGAAGGACATGGAATCGACAAAGAATATCCCCGTGATTTTCGTCACGGGTCTCAGCAACGCCGACGATGAGAAAAAGGGACTGCTGCTGGGCGCGGCGGACTATATCACCAAGCCCTTCAGCTCCGCGATCGTAAAGCTGAGGGTGAAAAACCAAATCCGCATCCTCGAGCAGACGCGCCTGATCATTGACAGCGAGCTGGCCGAGAAAAGCAACCGCGCCAAAATAGAGTTTCTGTCCCGCATGAGCCACGAGATGCTCACGCCGATGAACGCCATCATCGGCATGACGCAGCTCGTGGACACGGCGGGGGATTTGCGCAAGGCGAGGGAATGCGCGGAAGAAATCCGCAAGGCCGCCCGCCATTTATCGGCCCAGCTCAACGATCTGCTCGATATTTCCGGCGGCAACACGGGGGCCTTTGTGCCGGCCGATACGGTCTTTACGTTTCCGGAGATGTTCCGTGCCGTACTGCGGGAGATACGCCGCGATCTGGAGGAAAAACAGCAGGGGTTCTCCTGCCATCTGGACGCGCGGATTCCAGAGCCGCTCATCGGGGATGAAAAACGCCTCGCGCAGGTGATCTCCAACCTTTTGGGGAATTCGGTCAAATTCACCCCGGCGGGCGGGGAAATCCGGTTTTCGGCCTGCGTGCTGCGGGAAGACGCCGGGACGGTCACCCTGCAGGTCGAAACCGCCGACAACGGCATCGGCATCTCGAAGGGGAAGCATCAGGATATTTTCAGCCCCCTTGAGCAGGCGGACGGGAGCCTGACCCGGAGATACGGCGGCATCGGGCTGGGCCTTGCGATCTCCAAATACATCGTCGAAATGATGGGCGGCGAAATATGGGTCGAATCAGAGCCCGGCAAGGGCACGGTGTTTATCTTTACCTGCGTCATGCGAAAAGGATGATCCGGCCGGGCGGCCGGGAAGCGAAAACGAAGGGGAGCGAAAGACTATGGGGGAAGCCGTGAAGAAATACAGCGTGCTCATTGTGGACGACGACAGCGCGAGCATTATGACGCTCACACATATTCTGAGCTCCGAATATACCGTTTACGCGGTGAAAAGCGGACGCCAGGCCGTTCAAGCGGCGGAGATGCACCTGCCTGACGTGATCCTGCTGGATATCGTGATGCCCGACATAGACGGATACGCCGTGCTGGCCGCGCTGAAAAGCTCTGAACAGACGAAAGAGATTCCCGTGATTTATGTCACCGGCCTCAATACGGCCGGCAGCGAGGAAAAAGGCTTGCAGCTGGGGGCCGCGGACTATATCATCAAGCCCTTTTCCCCCGCGATCGTCCTGCGCAGGATCGAAAGTCAAATTAAGATGCTCGAGCAGGCGCGCGCGGCCGAATACAACGCGACCAACTACAAGCTGGTCTGCGAGGCAATGCACATCGCGCTGTGGCGCATGGAGGCCCGGACCCCGGTGGTGGAGCAAGGCGCTGAAGATGTAAATATATGGATATGGTCGCAGGAATTCCGCCACATGCTGGGCTTTTCCGACGAGAACGATTTTCCCGATACGCTGGAGTCGTTCATGTCCCGTCTCCATCCCGAAGACGTCGAGGGGGCCCTGGCCGCGTTCGTCGCGCATTTTAACGACCGCACGGGCCAAACCCCTTATGACATTGAGTACCGCCTGCGGCATAAAAACGGCGAGTACCGCTATTTCGACGGGTTCGGGACGGCCTTGCGGGACCCGGAGGGCTATCCGATCCGGGTGTCCGGCGCGATACGGGACGTGACTGAAAAGAAGCACCTGGAGGAAACTCTGGACCGGCAGAACAATCTGCTCTACGCGGTCAACCACGCGGCCGGCGTACTGCTCACGGCGGAGGACGAGGATACGCTCCGGGAGGCGCTTCTGGAGGGCATGGGGATCATCGGCCGCGGCGTGGACGCCGACTGTGTGGAGCTTTGGCGGAACGAATGGATAGACGGAAAGCTGTACGCCACCATCCGGCATTACTGGTTCAGCGATCAGAACCGGCGCGCGACGACGATAGCCGACTTTCCCAGCTTCCCGTACAGCGACACGGCGAACTGGGAAAACAGGCTGGCGCAGGGGGAGTGCATCCACGGCCCTATTTTCGGACTCCCGCCGGAGGATCAGGAGTTTGCGAACTCCTTCGGCCTCAAATCGCTGCTGGTGATCCCGATGTTTATGAAAAACCGGCTCTGGGGCATGTGCTGTATCGACGATTACAGCAAGTACCGCAGCTTTTCAGAGGACGAGATCAACATCCTGCGCTCTGTGGTCAATATGATGGCCAGCGCCATGCGCCGTCAGGCGCTGGACGAGGAACTCCATTCGGCGCTGGAGCAGGCGACCGCCGCCTCCAAGGCAAAGGGCGACTTTCTGTCCCACATGAGCCACGAAATGCGTACCCCGATGAACGCGATCATCGGCATGACGGCCATCGGGCGCAAGGCGGCGGACATGGAGGGGAAGGACCACGCCTTCGGCAAAATCGGGGATGCCTCCTCGCACCTGCTGGGCGTGATCAACGACGTGCTGGATATATCGAAGATTGAGGCCAACAAGCTGGAGCTGGCGCCGGTGGAGTATGACTTTGAGAAGATGCTGCACAAGGTGCTGACGGTCGTCAACTTCCGCGTGGAGGAGAAACGCCAGACGCTGTCGGTGAGCATAGACCCGGGCCTCCCGCGGTACATCGTGGGCGACGACCAGCGGCTGGCGCAGGTCATCACCAACCTGATGGCCAACGCGGTGAAGTTCACGCCCGAGGGCGGGGAAATCCGCCTGGCGGTGTCCGTGGACTGGGCCGCGAACGGGGACTGCGAGCTGTGCGTGGAGGTGAGCGACAGCGGGATCGGGATATCGGCCGAACAGCAGGAAAAGCTGTTCACCGCCTTTGAGCAGGCCGAAAGCGGAACGAGCCGCGAATACGGCGGCACGGGTCTGGGCCTGGTCATTTCCAAGCGCATCATCGAGCTGATGGGCGGCGGAATCCGGGTTGAGTCGGAGCTGGGGAAAGGCTCGCGGTTCATCTTTACCGTCAAGGCCCGGTGCGGGCCGAAAAGCCGCGATTCCGGGGGCGTCTGTATCCCCTGTGAGGCGGACAGGGATAAGGGCGGGGCGGAGGAGACGCCCGGCACGTTTGCGGGGCGCCGGATGCTGCTGGCCGAGGACATGGAAATCAACCGCGAGATTCTGATCGCGCTGCTGGAGGATACGGGCATTTTGATCGAGTGCGCCGAAAACGGCCGGGAGGCGCTGGAGATGATCGAGGCGAACCCCGGCAAGTACGACATCGTGTTCATGGACGTGCAGATGCCGAAGATGGACGGGCTGGAATCGGTGCGGCGCATCCGCGCGCTGCCCGCGATGCGGGACATCTCGCTGCCGGTCGTCGCCATGACCGCCAACGTCTTCAAGGACGACATCGAGGCGTGTCTGGCGGCGGGCATGGACGACCACCTCGGCAAGCCGCTCGACATCGAGCGGGCCCTTGAAAAGCTGCACAAATATCTGGGGTGACGTTGGGCCGCGCGCAAGCCTCCTTTCGTAGAGGCGGTGGCACGCCGCCCCGCAAAAATACAAACACCCGCGCTTGACAGCGCGGGCGGGATGTGGTATACTAACAGCAACAGGGGGGACTTGACTGTTAAACAGTCACCTCGCCGAGTGTTCAAGCATGTAGCCGTCGACTTGCGAGGTCTGGACGGCTACATTGCTTTAGGTGCGTAGACGAAGTATACAATCAGTACGACGACAAAACAAATGACGCAGTACAATACCCGTTTTCCGCGTTGACCCATAAGCAACCCTCCCCCTTGCGCCAACCGCGCGGGAAAAGGCGAGGCAACCGCCACAGCAAGATAATCCCCCTGCCGCAGGGGCATTATACAATAACCGTCAATACAACGCAAGGGAGACGGTTTCCAGCCGGGGGTTTTCTCAATCCCGCAGGGCCGCTGTCAGGGTGAAGGTGTGCCGGTTGTACTCGGTGCCGGTCAGGCCGTTGTACGCCTCCGCGATGCGCTTGATCGTCCACAGGCCGTAGCCGTGACCCTGCTCCTCCTTGGCGCTCCGGATCACGCCGTTCTCGCTGCGGAGCCGGCCGTTCCAGCTGTTGGTGCAGATCACGGTGAAGTACGGCTCGCGCCGGATGACGCTCAGGCGGATAAACCGCTCCTCCCCCTCCGGCAGCCGGGCGCACGCCTCCAGCGCGTTGTTCAGGATGTTGGACAGCAGGCTGTACAGGTCCGGCCCGGTGACGCGCACCGGCGACGCCTTCAGGTGCAGCTCGGTCCGGATTCCCGCCTCCTCCGCCCGGTGCAGCAGCTCCCCCGCCAGCGCGTTGATGATGTAATGCTCGTGGTGGACGCCCTCCGTCACGGCGGCGGCCTGGCCCGCGTATTTCTCCAGATACCCCTCCGCCTCGCCGTACCGCCCGTCCCGCAGATAGGTCTGTAACGCGGCCAGATGGTTCCTCATCTCGTGCTTCAGCCCGCCGACCTCCTGCAAATGGAGCTTCAGGCGCTCGTTGCTGTCCGCCGCCAGCCGGTGCTGGAGCGCCAGGGTTTCGTTCTCCTGCTGCCCGCGGTAGTACAGGCGGAAGAACTGCTGGATGTTGTACCCCAGCACACACAGGATCAGCAGAAAGTAGCTGTCCCGGTACGAGTAGGGCGGCACGCCGTGGCGAGCGTAGAAAATCGAGAAGTTCATCAGCATGGAGATGTACGCAACGCTCAGGAGCGGCAGCGCGAACAGCATCACGCGGTTCCGCTTGACCGCCTCCAGCGCCGCCAATACGACGGTATAGGCCAGCCCCGTCAAAAGAAGGTTGTTGAGGTTGAGCAGCCGGGGCAGGTCCGTGACGCCCGCGATCTGCAGCAGGATCGCCGCCGCCGGAAAGCCGTTGTGCAGAATAACAGCGGGCAGCATCCATTTTTTATAATGCCGGAAGGACAGGTAAAAATACAGCGTCAGCGGCCCCTGGAACAAAAAGTACAGCCCCAGGCTGAGGGCGGACATCCAGAACGGCGGGAAGAACAAAAAAACGATATACTCCGTGCAGACATAGTACAGCGCCCAGACCACGGCGAACGCGCCGATGGCCAGATTCTCCGGCCGGCGGCTGCCGAACAGGGCCTGCACCAGCGTCAGCGCGATGGTCAGCAGGCCCACCAGCAGGCACATGGCCATCAAAATGACCGAGCGCATGGACTGGGAGAGGGTGAACGCCTCCAGTGACTGCGCCGTTCCCAGCAGGATCGGCCCCGTCCGGCCCGAATAGAGCGCGTAGGGCGAGATCAGCTCAACGGACAGCGTTTTCCCCCGGTAGTCCGCCGGCAGCGGGATGAAATGCAGGGCCATGCCCGGATTCTGCCCCGGCGGGAGCGGCGCGTCCGCGTACAGCGGTTCGCCGTCCAGAAACACGGCGGCGGTCTGGTGGTTGGCCCGGATCAGGACGACGGCGTTGGCCGTCTCCTCCTCCAGGGTCCGGTACAGCGTCATGACCTCGCCCGCCGCCAGACCCGGCCCGGTGCGCAGGGTCTCCAGCGGGACCGGGTCCGACCCGCCCGCGCTGTAGCGCCAGCCCTCCGAGAGGTCGATCACGTCCCGGGCCGTATACGGGCGGTCGTAGAAATCGAAATAAAAGCGCAGAAAGACGGTGATGCAAACGCCGCACACCAGAATCAGCGCCGCGAGCAGGAGGGTTTCCCGCTCCGCGTTTTTCAGCTTTTGGAGGCCTGCCTTGATCTTGTTCATCCGGGTTCTCCCATCTGCCGCAGAAAGGCTTTTTGAACGTCCTTGAAATAGGTGCGGCTGACGGGGATGGTCCGGCCGTTCACGGCCAGGGCCTCCGTCCGCGTCAGCTCGCGGATATTGCGCATATTGACGGCAAAGGACTTGTGACAGCGAACCAGCTGCCTGCGTCCCTTCAACAGCTCCAGCAGACCGCCCGGGCAGTCGAGGGTTTCGCCGAGCAGGGTGATCGCCACACGTTTTCCGACGGTTTCCAGACAGACGATCTCGTCCATCGGGATGTTCAGGCTCTGCCGGCCGGACTTGAAGACGAAGCGGGGGCTCCGGAACCGTCTTTGGCGGTCCGAGGCGATCAGCCGCTCCAGCGCGCCGCCGTCCAGCGGCTTCATCAGATAATGCAGCGCCCCCACGTCGTACCCGCGCAGGGCATAGCCGGGGGTGGAGGTGATGAAGATAATGGCCGCGGCGGCGTCCTGCTCCCGGATTCTCGCGGCCAGCTCCACGCCGTCGGTTTCGTCCATGAGGATGTCCAGCAGAAAGAGGTCGTACCGCCGCCCCTCCGAAAAGTCCCGGAGGAGTCGGGCGGCGTTTTCATACCGGAAAATCTGGTGTTCGATGTCCAGCCGGTCCAACGCCGAGCGGCAAAGCCTCTCATGCTCCTCGGCAAAAACCGGCTCGTCTTCACAAATAGCAACCCTGTACATAGCGCGTCACTCCTGCAGCACGGGCAGGGCGATTTCCGCGCCGAAGGCGTCCTTCGTCTGCGAAAAGGAAACCAGCCCGCCGTGCTTGGCCGCGATTTTCCGGATGATTTTCATGCCGTGCCCGTGCAGAATGGGGTCTTTCTCCGCCTCCGGCGCGCCGGGGGCGTTGCGCACCGACAGGCACAGATAGGGCGGGCGGGCCTTGAGCCGCACCGTGATCCACCGCGCGCCGGGGTCGCCGATCCTCGCGCAGCTTTCCAGCGCGTTGTCCAGCACATTCATAAACAGGCTCACCAGATCGGCGTCGGGCACGGACAGCGCGGGCACGGGCAGAATGTCCAGCTCAAGCGCAAAGCCCATCTCCCGCGCGCGGTCCGCGGCATGACTGAGGACGGCCTGTATGACGCGGCTGCCGCCGGCGGCCGGCGCCTCCATCTCCGCGTATTCGGCCTGGATATCGGACAGGTATTCGTCCAGCCGCTCATATTCGCCGCTTTTGGCCAGGGTGCGGATGGCGAACAGGTGATGGCGCGTCTCGTGCTTCATTCGCGCGATCCGGGTCAAGTAGCCCTCCAGCGTTTGGTAGTTCCGTTGCAGGAAGTCGTTTTTCAGCTCCATCCGCCGCAAGCCCGACCGGTACCCGGCCAGCTCGCGCGTGTTGACAAACAGCATATAGCACATCATCAGGGCTGCGCTGACCATCACGGCGGTTTTGAACTCGTTGTGGAAGGCGGCGACGGCCCCCGCCCGGGCCCGGATCCCCAAATACACCAGCCAAACCACCCAGTACGCGGCGATCCCGCGGGTATACCAGGCCGTCTCCCGGCTCTCCGCCTGGAACAGCCCGGCGATCAGATGCGCGGCAAAGCAGGCCAGCGCCAGATAGGTGTACAGCCGCTCCGGCACATCCAGCGGCAGACCGAAGGCGAAATACATCAGGAACGCCGCCGCGCCGTAGGCCGCCGGCAGAACGGCGAGCGGCCACAGCCATGTTTTGAGCGGAGAGCAAAAGAACAGGTGCAGAATCAACGCGGCGGGATAGAGGAAAAATGAGAACCAGAACAGGTAAAAAAGAACCTCCGGCGCAAAGCTCCGCGCGGCGAAATCCGTCAGGGAAAACGACATCAGCGAGAACAGCGCGGAAAACAGCGCCAGCAGAAAAATCTGCCGGCTCCCCAGCCGGTTGAACGCGCGGATGATCCCCAGCGCGAAGCACAGCAAGCCCAAAGACAGGCAGATAAAGCCCTCGGCCAGATCCAGCTCGTCCCACAGGGTCGCGTAGAAACGGCCCGGCGGCCGCTTTTCGCCCATATACTGGTTCCCGTCGATCTCGACGGGCTCTCCCCGCGCCAGGAGGATATAGGGCCGCGCCATGCCGGCATACACCAGCGCCGCCAGGATCAGCGCCGTCAGCACGACGAGCCATGCCGGCGTTTTGATCGTTCCCACAGCCTTTCACCGCCCTCTTACCAGAAAACCACAAACGGACACGTTTTTCCACGGGACACGCAAAGTTGGTCAAAAAAACGGAAAAACCGGTATGCCGGGGACCGCTTAACATGCTATAATAACGGTATGCCGAGGTGATGGCTTTGTACCGGGTCGCCGTATGCGAGGACGAGACGCTGATCCGACGGGAACAGGAAACCGTCAGCCGCGCGGTTTTGGAAAAGCTGGATATAGAATACCACTTGTCCGCGTTTGAATCCGGCGCGGCTCTTTGGGGCGCGTTTTCCCGGGGGGAGCGGTACGACCTCTTCCTGCTGGATATTGTCATGGACGAAACCGACGGCATGGAGTTGGCGCGGCGGATTCGCCGCCGCGACAAGGACGCCGCCATCGTCTTCATCACATCCAATCCCGATTATGCTCTGAAAGGGTATGACGTAAACGCGCTCCATTACCTGATGAAGCCGCTGGACGCCGGAGCGCTGGAGCGGCTGATCGGGTCGGACGTGCAAAGCCGGTTCCACCCGCAATTTCTCACCGTCAGGAGCGGGACGCAGAGCCTGCGTATCCCGGTGAGGGATATTCTGTATCTGGAAAACACGGGCCGGCGCGTGGTCATCGCCCTGCGGGACGGCCTGGCCGAATATGCCGGCAAGCTGTCGGAGCTGCTGGCGCATCTGCCGGGGGACAAGATTCTTCGCGTCCATGTCGGGTATGCCGTCAATATGCGGCATATCCGGGAGCTGACCCGGACGGAGGCCGTCGCCGTGAACGGGAAAAGAATCCCGGTCAGCCGCGCCTATTCCAAAGCGGCGCAGGAGGCGTTTTTGAAACAAATGTGGGAGTAGCGTTGCCCCGCCGCGCGCAGGGCGCGACGTGGCCCCAAACGCGCAACCCGCCCAAATCCTCCCTCCGACCGCCCAAGGGCGGCCACCTCCCTCTGTGAGGGAGGCAAGGGGGTTTCCCGAAAACTCCGGGTTCGTTCTTGCCCTCCTCCCAGAGGAGGGTGCCGCCCGCAGGCGGCGGGAGGAGGAAACGGGTTTGCCGCACACGCCCTAAGCACGGCGCGCCGGGGGCGTCGCGCCCTACGCATGGCGGGGCGGAAACCCCGTAGGGGACGCGGCCCTCCGCGTCCCGCAAAATGTCCCCAACGCACAAAGCGAAAACGCCCGCAGGCGTTCAGCCGCAGGCGTTTTGTGGTTTGGTGGCGGGGGAGGGCGGATTACGTATTTTCCCAAAACTGCGGCGGGTATATCACCCTGCCGATTTTTTTACACCCTCCGTCTTTGCCGCGCGCTCATACTCAAAGGACAGGCAGTTTTTAATCGTGCCCCTCGCGTGTTCGCCCAATGCCCGATACTGCTTGATGATGCCCCGTTCCTCCTCGTCAAGGAAGGACGGCATAATGTCCTGCCTGCCCAGAAGATAATCCGTGCTGACCTCGTGATAATCCGCCAGCAGGCAAAGCGTTTCATAGTTCATCTGCCGCTTGTTTATCTCATATAAGGAATAGGCTTGCCGCGATATTCTCAAATCCGCCGCCAGCTCAGCCTGTGAAATCCCTTTTTTATTCCGCAGCTCCGCCAATCGCAAATGAAGCATAACAGACACACCCCTTGAAAGGGTATCGCATAGAGGACGCGGTATCAACGCTTGCTTCGTTTAGAAGAAATTATTTTCATTATTCCCTTGACATGGCTACAATATGAAGCTATACTTGTATTTAGACTGCGTAAACGCATCCAAAAATGGAAAATGAAGGAGTGCACACCAGATGAAAAACCGCATTTTATCCCTCGCGCTGACGCTGGCTTTTCTCGTCAGCTTCCTCCCTGCCGCCGTCGCGGCGCCTTACGCCCCCGGCATGAGGGTGGTTGAACTCACAGCCCCGTCGCTGGAGTTTGACGGAGCCGATTCGTTCCAAAACGGCCTCGCGCAGGTGTATACCCTCAGTGAAGAAACCGGCGAAGGATGGTCTTCCTGGACCAGAGACAAAGCTGGCTTGGTCAACGCCTCGGGCGCGCTTGTCCTCCCGATGGAATACGACCAAATCGACGGGTTTGGGAACTTTGGCGAAGATCTTGCGCGTGTCTGGAAAGACGGCAAGCAGGGCTTGATTAACCGCACCGGAAAGATTGTCCTCGACGCGGAATACGACCAAATAGACAACTTTTGGAACTTTGACGGAGAGTTTGCGCGTGTCCGTAAAGACAACAAGTATGGTCTGATTGACATCACCGGGAAGATTGTTCTCCCCGCGGAATACGACCAAATCGACGGGTTTGGGATCTTTGACGGAGAGTTTGCGCGCGTTTGGAAAGACGGCAAGCAGGGTTTGATGAACCGTGCAGGAAAGATTGTCGTCGAGACAAAATACGACTGGATTGATTGGTTCCAGAACGGCTATGCGCGGGTGCAGATAACCGACGCGAGTATGCCCTATCAAGGCGTTATAAACACTGCCGGAGAGACTGTCCTCCCGCTCGACTACGAGGAGGTTTGGATACTTGATTACAGTTATGCGCGTGTTGAAAGCGGCGGCAAATACGGCCTGTTCAACCTCATGACCAAGACCTTTGCCCTTCCGGTGGAGTGCGATTTGGTTTACGCTGCCGAAAACCGTGTTGACGGGATTGGGACGAATATTGACGGGCTTTGGCGTGTAAGTAAAAGCATTGATGAAAATCAATGGAGCGGGTTGTATAGCATAAAAACAAGTGGATTCGTTTTGGATTTGGCCAGGGGCTGGATAAATAATTTCTATGAAGGATTTGCAAATCATGGTAAATGGATAGATGGTAGTTGGAAATACGGATATGTTAAAGAGGACGGCACATTCCTTATTGACCCGGAAACTTCCCCGTATGTCTCGGGTGGCCAGTTTTCCAACGGGCTGGCGGCGGTTCAGCAGTTTGTGCCGCTTGATAACGGCGGTGGCACTTACGAAACCCTCTACATAAACACCAACGGTCAACCGGCCTTTGAGGGGCGATATGATAGCACAAACACCTTCTCCGAGGGCCTTGCCTGGGTTCGCCCAAAAGATAGTGCCGACAATCAATGGCAGCTCATCAACACAAAGGGCGAAGTTGAAACTATCTTTGATTCAGGCAGCATGGTGAATTTTGGGATTGCGGGTGAAGTCCGCGACGGATTGGCGCAGATCTATAAGGAGGAAGATGAACCGCTCGTATTCGGCTACATCCGCACAGACGGCACACTCCTGTGGACAGAGTTCGACGGCGTCGGCAATTTCCTCAACGGCGTGGCGGAGGTTCATAAAGACGGCAAATACGGCCTGATCGACACCGACGGAAACATTGTCCTGCCGATAGAGTATGACAGAGTTTGGATTAACACGATACTATGGGGCTGGAACTGGGGCTGGTGGGATTATAATGAAGTTTCGTCCTTTGGAAACGCAGTCGCGGACGGGTTAGTTGATGAAATGGGCAGACCTCTCGCCTACATCGGCCTGTTTGACAATGAGACCCAGCAAATAATTGTTGATGTTGACGAAGAATTTTCAAGATATTCGCCTTGGAGTAATTGGAATACTAGCATTAGATATGTTGAGGTGCAGAAACTAGACGGGAACAGCTAGAAGCGCGGCCTTGTCAGCCGGGAGAATGGCCTGATCATCCCGGCGGTGTATGACTCTTTAGAACAAATAAACGAATGGGATAGGGTTTATGACGAGATCAACGGCTGGTGGAATCACGTGAACTCTACCGCTGTGTTTTTCAAGGCGAAAAACGGAGACCTTTGGGATTTATACGGCACTGACGGCGAGTTGATTTTGGACGGATGTAATTCGATTGAGGCTTACAACCATTACGACACGGAGGGCCGGGACGAAATAGCCTACATCATGTACCAAAAAGACAGCAAGCACGGCGTTCTCGCAAGAGACGGCACGGATATCATCCCATTGGAATACGCCGCCATAGAACGGCAGTGGATCAACAATGATGATGTTGTTTTTCGGGTAACGAAAGATGGCAAGCAGGGCTTTTTCCGCACTGACGGCACGGTGATTGTGCCTGTGGAATATGACAGGATTGGCGTTAACAATTTTGGGAATGGCGGGTATTTCCGGGTTGAGAAAAATGTTGACGATGTCCGGCTGTACGGCATGATCGGACTGGACGGCGCGGTGATTCTGCCTGCGGAATATCAAGTGCTTATTTGGTGGGATGGATCGGCCTCCGTTCCGGTTCTCGCCCGTAAAATGGCTTCATTGTACGGCTTTTTCCGGGTTGTTGGCGGCGAGGCTGAATGGGTCATCGAGCCGGAGAAGGGCTACGAAAGCGCGAACAGCTTTTCCGGCGGGCTTGCGGCTGTGTTGGTTGACGACAAATGGGGTTACATCAACGTCTCCGGCGAGATGGTGATCGACCCGGCTTATGTCACGGCCGGTTCATTTAGCGGCAGTCTGGCGCGTGTGGGACTGGGCGATGGAAAATATGTCTACGGCACCGACGAGAACGGAACCGAGCTTTGGTACTGGCAATCGTATAAGTACGGTTTCATCGACAGTACGGGCGAGGTGGTCATTCCGATAGAGTATGACTCTCTTTCCGGGTACTTTTATGATAATCTGGCGTTTGCCGGCAAAATTGACGACGGCGGCAAGCTGCGGTACGGTTATATCAACAAGGACGGCGAGGTAGTTGTTTCTCCGCAGTATGAGGGCGTGACCAATTTCAGCGAAGGACTGGCGTTCTATCTGCGGGGCGGCAAATGGGGACTGCTGCAAATCGTGGACGACGGCGCGGAAGCGCCTCGGTTCGCGCCCCAGCCCGGCAGCTATAACAACAATGTATCCGTGAACTTCAGCAATTGGAACTCCAGTTCAAACATCGAAATCCGCTACACAATCAACGGAGAGAACCCCCCGGCGACCACAGGCACGGTGTTTACTGGCCCCTTCTCGCTAAACACCGTCGGGGAACACACTATCCGGGCCGTATCGAGCAACAGGGGCACAGGGGCTACCAGTGTTGTCTCTGTCGGCACATACACCATCACCAGACCCAACGAGCCGCAGCAACCCGCTCAACCGACGCCGACGCCGCCTGTTGAGCCGGACCCCTCGCCGCCCGTACCCGCCAATCCTGAGCCTGTAGTCATCGAAGCGGAAGTCAAAACAGGCGATGACGGCTCGGTGGCGGTCACTGCGGCGGTAACGGAGGATGTTCTCGCGGACGCGATCGCGCAAGCCGTGGAAGCTGCCGAACAGGGCGCGCGGGCGCTGATTACCATTGAGGCGGTTCTGCCCGAAGGCATAAACTGGGAAGATGCGACCGAATCGAACGTATCCATTCCGGCTGAGCTGTTTGAGCAGATCATTGACACCCGCGTCAATGTAGCCATTGACGCGGGCATCGGCACGATGACGCTGGACGGCAACGCTTTGAACACCATTTTGGACGCTGTCAGCGAAGAGGGCGCGGACATCGTATTCGGCGTGTCGGTTGTGGATACGGAAACACTACTTGACATCCTGTCTCCGGAAACGGTGGCATTTGTCGCGGACCGCCCGGTATTTGATTTCTCGGTGTCTGTAGACGGCCAAAACATACACAGGCTGAACGGCAGGGTTAAGGTCGAGGTTCCTTATGCCCTTGCGCCCGGCGAGAACCCGAACGCGATTGTGGTCTATTACCTCTCAGAGGACGGGAATCTCTATATGAAACGCGGCAGTTACGACTCGGTGAAAGGGATTGTCTCCTTTATAACGGATCACTTCTCCAACTTTATGATCGGCTACAACCCGGTCAGCTTCACCGACGTACCGGAAACGCACGAATATTACGACGCCATCACCTTCATCGCGGCGCGTGAGATTGCGCTGGGCATCGGCGGCGACCTGTTCGGCCCCGCGCAAAGCCTGACGCGGGCGCAGCTGCTGGTCATGCTGATGAAAGCCTTCGGCTACACCGCCGAGGAAGCCGCAAACTACGACGGCGACAACTTCGACGACGCGGAGGGCTGGTACGCGGGTTGGCTCGGACTAGCCAAGCGCGACAAGATTGCGGCGGGCATCGGCGGCAACCGGTTCGGTCTGGACACGGGGGTCACCCACGAGCAAATGGTGCTGCTGCTCTAC
>Ga0099364_10008479_pt1 | contig 14455 bp, 15 predicted proteins | sample TergutTh196P3_FD_73070 | JGI IMG/M metagenome (GOLD analysis project Ga0099364, IMG submission 73070) | Microcerotermes parvus P3 segment gut microbial communities from Pointe-Noire, Republic of the Congo - Th196 P3 | ecosystem: Host-associated > Arthropoda: Insects > Digestive system > Gut ... | reverse complement strand
GAATTTATCCGAGCCGAATGTGCCAAGTCCTATTTTCGGTATGTTCATAATATTTTTTATCCCCTCTATTTTTATTTTTGTTTACGTAGAAAATGCTTATTCGGTACGCTTACGATACTTCTCCAACACATTATCGTCCCAAACTTGCGCCTCTATAAATTTGAGGTACATTCCGATATTTTTGCCTTCCGGAAAAGGGAAAAAGCGTTTTTTCATATCGTAAACAGGGTCTTCGGGAAAACCGTATTTTTCTATTAACGTCATTATTCCCGCATAATTATAAACTTGCCCCCACCATTCCTCACCCGTATTTAACGAAGCATTAAAAACAGGAAACATATCGCCGTAAGTAAACGATACAGTATCAAGGTCAAATTCGCTGACAGTAATTTTAATATGGGCAGGGGTATTATACCATGTTTCCATGCCTTTGTTCGCACCCAATGTAAAATATACAGGCGCGGTGCGGATTGGTTTGCCGCCAATATCAATAAATTTATCGCGCACTCTTTTTTCCATATTATAACGACGGTTTAAATACCATTCAGGCGTAGTTACACCTGAATTAGGTTGAGCCGCACGCCGCGCATTATTGCTTTTGCTTCGTCAAACGGCAAAGATGTAAGCGTACGGAACGGCGGTTGACTTCTCTCATAATAATGATATAAATAGTTTACATCATTCATAGCAAACACTCCATTTATTCGTTAATATCTATGATTTTATTATTCCGGCGAAAATCCATAGCTTTATTTAAAAAATCATCTAACGGCATATCTTTATATAGTTCTCTTTGCCATTCAGTATAATCAAACGGCTCCCTAATCATAAGCGAAATAAATCTTTCAGCTTTTACTAAACCTAATTTCTCCGCTAAAATCTTCATGCCCTCGCGTTTTAAAACGGTGTCACTACTCATCTAAAAACCTCCTAACAAATTCGACAGGATTTATAGTTTCTATTCCTGTAACGGCTTTATTTAAAATCTTTTTGTCCGTCGTTAAAAAATAATCGGCTTTTGCATATATTGCGCACGCTATGTGCGAAGCGTCTTTTTGTTTCAAGCCCAGCGTCATTAAATTTCTTGCTTCATTTGCTATTTCATCGCGCAAGTCGCAATCAGTACCAGCGAGACTTTTCCATTCGCTTATACTTTTTTTCCGTTCTTCAAAAGGATTATCATTATTTTCATAATCCAATACAAACGACCAGACAAGTTCTAATTCTTTTTTTAATATCAAATCCTGAACAAATAATTTAGCTTCTGTTTCAAGATAAATCAATAAATTATTCTGATTATCATAAGGTCTGTTAAAACAACAATTATCAAGATAGACTTTTGTTTTGCTCACATAATACCTCCCGAAAATATAAATTTTCTACGCTCAACAACGTATAAACTATTAAGCTATATTATATCAAAACCAAAAAATATATTCAAGGATATTTTGTAAATTTTCAGCGATAATCCCCAAAAAAAAGCGGACGCGGCGGCGTCGCGAAGCGTAAGCCGCCGCAGTACGCTCTTTCACTTGATTCTATGTGAACAACAGACGGAGGAATAACAATAATTGTCAATTAACAACAAAACAATACTGGAAAAGCGTGAATTTCTGTGGGAGACGGCACGGATTCAAACGAGGGAGAGGACGAATTTCTCGGATTCCGCACTCTTGTAAACGAGTATTATTTGAGAGATATATCCAAAAAACGCCGTCTGACTAACATCACAAAAGGAAATTCGGGAGAGCCGTTGTCACTTCCGCCGTATGGCTACATGAAAAACCCAGAAATTAGTAAACAAGACCCTAAATTTTGGCTCATAGACGAAGAACCTGCTGAAGTTGTGAGACGAATATATAATCTGTATTTGAGCGGTTACGGCACAGAACAAATAGCGGCGCAGTTGGAAAAAGACAAGATTTTAACGCCTATAAGTTATCTGAAAAGCAAAGGAATAAATCGCGCGAATAAGAAAAAAGCCGACACAGAGCCTACCCGTTGGGGTCATTCGACAGTAAATAAAATCCTGTCTTTACAGGAATATTGCGGCGATATTATTAATTTTAAGACGTTTTCAAAGTCGTTTAAGCTGAAAAAACGCATAAAAAATACTGACGAAAACAGAGCGAAAACGCCCGGTATGCACAAACACGACAATAAAATGAAGATTTTTAAAGACGTTCACGAAGCTATTATTGACCGCGCGACATGGGAAAAAGTTCAGTCAAAACGTGGAAATACACGCAAGCGAATACCAAAAAATGGCATAAAAGTATCTTTTCTGGATTTTTAATCTGCTCCGACTGCGGCGGTAACTTAAATTATCATTATAATCAAGGCAATCACGACATCAAATATTTTAACTGCGTGAATAACAACCGAAGCCGTAAAACGTGCCAGTCAACGCACTACATAAGGCTTGATTTTCTCGAACAGATTATTTTACAGGAAATTAAAAGATTGACAGCTTTCGCCAATTTACACGAGAAAAAATTTGTCGAAATGGTGTCGGGATTCTCGAAACAAGCCGAAGAATCGGGCATAAAACGCAAAGAAAAAGAGCTTAACAGATTGACAAGCCGTAACAAAGAGATAGATAAATTATTCGAGCGTTTATATGAAGATAATGTTTCGGGGAAAGTCAATGACGAGCGATTTTACAAAATGTCGGCGAATTACGAGAGTGAACAGGGTGAATCTGACAAACGCATAAAAATATTGTGTGAGGAATTACAAGAAAATAACAGTAAAAAATACGCCGCTGACAATTTTATATCAATCGTGAGAAAATACACAAATCCAACGGAAATAACGCAGATTATGCTGTCTGAAATGATAGAAAAAATCGAGGTTTATCATGCTGAAAAGGCAAACGGTTTGGCGGTTCAACGGTTGAATATACACTATAATTTTGTCGGTGAAATCGAGTTGCCCGAAGTCGCAGAACTGCCCGAAGTCACGGCAAAAATCCACACGCGAAAAGGCGTTGATGTTGTGTACTCCCCGAAAAAAGCAGGGTAGAAAGTAAATCAGGGTGAGCGAGAACCGGAACTAAAACGAGAACTAAAGCGAAATGTCCCTGCAGAATAAATAAATCCTGCAAGGACACTCCGACTGGTCTGAGTGACTGGACTTGAACCAGCGGCCTCTACCACCCCAAAATAATATTTTACGTTGATTATGGTTAGCCGTTACGGTTTGCAGTCGCTTATAAAATCACTCAAAAAACGCGGTAGAATCGGTGTTTTAAAGGCTTTTTGTTCAAAAGTCAAGGCAGTATGCGAGGTATCGCAAAAACACGGTTTCGGAATATTTTACGGAAAAAATGGGTAAAACGTGGGTAAAATATTTAAACAATACTTAAATTAATATTAAAAAACAGAATTATGCAGATAATAAACGTATAAACAGGAACGGGCTTTTATAACTCATTCCTGTTATTTTTTTGCGTGTGACTTCGCGCCTAAAAATATATTATTAGTTGGCTTGCGACATATATATTGAAAATTAACTTTCAACCGTTGGAGTCAGCACTCTGTTGGGATTTAGGCAGGGTGTCGGTCAAAAGTTTATTTTATTTTTTCGGCGGCGGGCGAAATCAAAAAAATCGAATTTTCAAAAAACGTCAAGGCAAGAGCGAAAAAGTTTACAGATACTTTTGTACAAGTTTTTCGCGCCTTTCCTTTTTTTGATAAATTCGATATACTCAAACGTCCCGCCAAAAGAAAAAAGAACGTCAAGATTCCTTAATCTTAACGCTCTTGTAAATATTGTTATGTTGTTATAGGTGGTCTAACTTCGCCTAATGCTTATTATCTACAGAAAATCACTTTTTCCTAAATTGCATTTTTGACAAAGAGTTTGCAAATTCTCCATAGTACTTTCTCCGTATTTCGACCAAGGAATAATATGGTCAATATGCAAAATTACGCGCGAATCTGTTGCTGGAGAAACTCCACAAATGCAACATTTAAAATTATCACGCTGCATTACTTTAAACCTCAGTCTGAGATTTATATCTCGATTAGTTTTATGTTTTTCATTTTGTTCAATAGCTATCGGTATCGTTGGAACAAAGTCTTCATTGTTTATCCACTCAATAAATTTATTTAATGCAACTTTCCAACTACCAAATATATTAAATCGATTTCGCGAGTATTTACTTAACCCTTTTTTCAAGTCTGTAGTTGTAGGTTGACGACCAAGAAGTGTCCATAACCGAAATATTTCTTCTAATAATTCCTCTTTTGTTACTTTTTTGTTATCTTGATACTTGTTGAGGTCAACTCCTATCAATGTAAGTGCTTTATTCCAACCTATTTGTCTACATATTGTAGACACTTCAGCTATTGTTGGGTCAACTGATTTCCGATATTCTGCATAAATGCTTTGTGTAATTCTTCCATCATTTGCATCTGCGACACGCTTTAAATATCCTAATAATTCATCATCTGTATGAGAGCGAACTAATTTTGTGATTTTGTAATTGTTCATTTTTACATCCTCCCACTAATATAAATTTTCTACGCTCAACAGCGTATAAACTATTAAGGTCTATTATATCAAAACCAAAAAATATAGTCAAGGATATTTTGTGAATTTTCAAACGAACATGAGAGAATCGCAAAAAAATATTTTAAAAACCGCTTGACATGACGAAAAGTATATGCTATAATTATATTGTGAATTTGGGAGTACCCAATGTGTAAATTTTAGAGATTTTGCCTATGGCAACGTGTTGTAAGCGAGTAGGCGGCATATAGCTGCCCAGAAATAACGATTAAGCGAAAAATGATTCTGTGTTCATTGCGGATATGGGGTCTTGTCGTTGTTTCTGGGTTTTTTTGTCGTTTTTTTAAATTGGCCAAAAACTAAACGGCTACCCATAGGGAGCGGCGGCGCGGCGTAGCCAAGAGCCGACGCGACCCGCCGCCGTTAGGCGGCGTTTAAACTTGATATATAAAAGAAAATCAGCGCAGGCAAGACAAGGATAACATAATTCAGAGAGGTACAAAATGTTCAAAAATTATCCCGACGTTGTAAACGTATCACAATTACAAAAAATGCTCTGTATCGGTAAAAACACCGCATATACTCTGCTAAAAAACAACACTATTAAAAGTGTTCGCATAGGCAGAGTACACCGTATACCCAAAGCAAATATCATAAAATATTTAAAATCTACACAGTAATTTTTAACAAATCAGATGTCCGCTTATGATATAATATTAATGTTTATTATTTGCGGACATTCTGTTTGTTACTAAAAGGAGGATTTTTACAGCATGACAGGCAGTTTACGCATAAATAAAGATACTGGTAAATATTATGCCAGAATCACATATACAGATAAAAACAAGAAAAAAATTGACACCACGCTTGCGACTGGTTACGAAATCAAGGGCAACAAAAAGAAAGCCGAATTAAAGCTTGCTGAACTCATGGAACAACACAGGCAGTTTGAGTATAACGAGAGCGACAAACCGCTATTTACAGATATTGTAAAGCAATGGCTTGCGCGAAAAGAAAACGCAGTCGAACGGTCAACGTATGAGGGGCATTTAACTTATGTAAATAAACATATTATCCCATATTTTGAAACGCTTAATCTTCACGTTGACGAAGTTACGCCGAAACACATAAAAGACTATTACGAACATAAATATATCAACGGAAGAAAAGACGGCAAAGGCGGTCTAACCGTTACGTCAATAAAAAAACACAGTCAAATCTTAAAGCAAGTCTTTGCAGAAGCTGTTACGGACGGCGAAATAATAATCAACCCTGCGCGCGATGTAAAATTACCCGCTAAAGACAAAAAAGAAGCAGACGGCGTATTTTTAACGGCAGAAGAGGCAAATATTATGTTAGAAGCGTTTGCAGGGCATGAGTTAGAGGCGTTAGTTTATACTACGTTATACTATGGTTTGCGCCGTTCAGAGATTTTGGGCTTGAAATGGTCTGCGGTTGACTTTGACAACGGAAAAATTCATATAAATCATACTGTCGTGAAAAATTTATCTGTTGAATACAAGAACAAAACTAAAACCAATTCAAGCAAAAGAACGCTTGATTTGTTAGACGATGTAAAAGAGAAGTTACTCGAACTGCAAGAACAGCAAGCCGAAAATCAAAAAATATTCAAAAAAGAATATCACAAATCGGATTATATTTTCAAGCAAGCAGACGGCGGTTTATTTCGTCCGGATTGCGTAACACGTTCTTTTCAGCGAGTATTAAAAAGGCACGGACTGCGAAATATGAGATTTCACGATTTGCGCCACAGTACGGCAAGCGTTATGTATGAGAACGGAAGCGACATAAAACAGATTCAATACTGGCTCGGACACGCCGACATAAAAACCACGTTACAGATTTACACCCATATAAGCAAATTACGCGAAAAAGCAACCGCGACGAATCTAAACGGTATATTCAAGCTGAAAAGCAAAGACCCGAAACAGGCATAGAAATTATGGGTAAAAAATGTGTAAAACAGATTTCAGACTAAAAATAAAACTTGCCGACTATGAGATAACCCCCATAAAATCGGCAAATTTTGGTCTGAGTGACTGGACTTGAACCAGCGGCCTCTACCACCCCAAGGTAGCGCGCTCCCAACTGCGCCACACCCAGATTCCTCTGTAACCGTAACCGAACTGTCCTACCGAACCTTTTCGTCCGGTATAACCGTCCAGCGTCAATTATACAATATATTTTTTGTTTTGTCAATACCTAAATTGAACTGTTTTTTTATTTACTTCAAAGTCAAAACAGGCGAACCGCAAACGCATTAAACCATTAATCTGCTTTCATTACTAAATCCACGTCACTTTGCTTTCTTCATAACCGCCTCTCGGCGCGGGTTCTTCGTCGGGAACGCCTATCGCTATGACGTTAAACGGCAGTTTCTCCGTACCTAATATTCCGCGTATCTCCGCGATTCTTTCCTCTTTCGGATAGACCCCGCACCAGCAAGCGCCTAAACCAAGCTCCACGGCTTGAAGCAGTATATTCTGCGTACAGGCTCCGCAGTCCTGCGGATAGAATCCGCTCGGTAATCCGTTGCGGACGTCGTCCTGAGATTCGGGCAGGGCAACTATAATAACGGCGAGCGATGCGGTTTCGAGCATACCGGTATAGGGATGCGCCGCTCTTATTTCATCCAGTATCTTACGGTCTTTGACGACTATAAATTCCCACGGACGGGTGTTGCACGCAGACGGCGAAAGCATACCGGCTTCGAGTATAAGTTTTATTTGTTCGTCCGTTACGGCCGCGCCGGCTTTAAATTTGCGTATACTCCGCCTCTTGGCGATAGATTCGATAAGTTTCATAAAAATAATGATTTCTCCCGTTGATTTTATTGAATTTTCTGTATTATAACATGATTCTCCGATAATTTCAAGGGGTTTTCCAAAAATAATTAAAATTTTATTTTAACCTTTCTATTCACTCCCGCCTATATTTTTTCGGAGTGCAGCCCATTCTTTTCCTGAACGTACGTATAAAGCCTGAAATATCGGTATATCCGACAAGTTCGCAGACTTTCCCGACGGAAAATCCCTGTTTCAGATATTCTCTCGATTTAATTATCCGGCAGTCGGTTATATATTGATTGGGGGTCATTCCGATTGTGTTCTTAAAAATTTTGATTAACTGCTGCGTACTGATAAAAAATTTCAGACTCAAAGTATTTAAACTCAAATCTTCGGTCAGATTATTCCGGATATATTCTGGAATACCTCGGAGCTGGTTATTATGCGCGTAATTTTTAACCGGCGGGTTTATCTTATTCAGACGGTAAATATCGTTTATGTACAGTAAAATCTCGCACAGAGTAAGCTTGATTTTTAACTCCCGCGAATTTATATTTCTGTTCTCATAATATTCGAGTATCTTTGCGAATAATACGGTCGCTTCAGCCTTCTGCGTATCGTTCAGCAGTACGCAGTTTTCAAAATCCGCGGGCCTGTTCGCGAACAGGTCGGTTAATTCGGGATAATACAAAAGCAGTTCGCATATAAACCGGGGCTTGAACAAAAGCGAGAATCTGTCGTACAGGATATTATCCGGCGCGCCCGTCCTGTGTATCTCGTTTTCGTTGAATACGGCGACGGAAGCGTTTTTGACGGCGTATATTTTTTCTTCGACGTAATAGAGCGTTCCGTCGGTCAGCGCGAGGCTTATTTCATACGCGTCGTGGAAATGGGGGAGAGGCATATTATAACGATATGTTTTGTTGCGCTGAACGGAAAATTGTTCGTCGTGCGTTTCTTTAACGCAGTTTTCGTTTATTTCCATAATACTCATAAATATATATAATTATAATTCCGGCATATTTTCAGTTAATATAAGCATATTTTTTTGAAAATTTTTATGCTATAATTAATATTATAAACGTCGGATAATTAAATCTGATTTCCGAAAAGTAAATTTTATATTAAGTGAAAGGTGAAAAATCATGAAAAAAATTATTTTATTTATTTTACTGGGCGCGGTTCTATTTATCGCGGCGTCGTGCGGCGGCGAGTCCGAACAAAGCGCCGGAGGACCGGAGCGGCCGGACGGGCAGGGCGGGGGAGAGGAAGCCGTTTCCGGCGGCGCCGAACCCGGAGAAGATTTATCCGGACCGGAAGAAATCGTTCCCGACCTGCCGGACGTTACGTTCGGCGGCTATGATTTCGTCATGCGCGTCAGAGGTCCGGAGCAGAGCGCGGCGTGGGAAATCCTCAAAAATATTTGGAGCGAGGAAATGGACGGCACGCCGATGAACGACGCGGTATATACGAGAAACAGGAGAATCGAGGACAAATACGACATAAATATAGTCGCAGTCCCCAGCACTTCCGCTACCGGTACGGCGGCCAATATTACGTCGCTCGTCAGAAGCGGCGACGAAAACACCGACGTTTTTATTCCCGGCATGAACCAGATAGGTTCGTTGATATCCGAAGGGATTTTAGTCGATTTAAACGGCGTCGCCCATCTTGACCTTTCCAAACCGTGGTGGGATAGCAACGTTACCCGCGATTTATCCGTCGGCGGCAAGCTTTACGCCACGATAGGCGATATATGCATATCCACCATGAACGCGACCGCGGCGTACTACTTCAACAAGAAGCTCCATTCCGATTTCGGACTCGAAGACATGTATAATATCGTAAGGGAAGGCAAATGGACTCTCGACAAAATGGCGGAAATGGGCAGGGGCGCCGTGATAGATTTGAACGGCGACGGCATTTTCAACAATCAGGACCAGTTCGGGTTAATCGCGCAAAAAACTATTACTTTCGGCTTTTTCTATTTGTCCGGCGAAAATATAACCGTAAACGGCGCCGGCGGTCTTCCCGAGCCTTCTATCGGCAATATGCGTTCGGTGAACGCTTTGTCAAAGGCAATCGAAGCCCTGACTTTCGAAAGCGGCGCGTTCGTCGGGGGAGACGACGAAACGTCCGAAATGTTCAGGTCCGGTCAGGGGCTTTTCTACTCCCACGTACTGCATACGGCCGAGCGTCTGCGGGCGAACGAGCTTAATTTCGGCATTATCCCCGCGCCGAAATTAGACGAAGCCCAGGAACGCCATTACAGTTACGCGGACTCATGGTGCACGAGTCTCCTCGGCATCCCCGTCACTAATGATAATCTCGAACGCACGGGCGTAATTCTCGAAGCTCTCGCGGCGGAATCGATGCTCACTCTCGTTCCCGCTTATTATGAGATAAATCTGGCGAGCCAGTTTTTCAGAGACGACGAATCCGTCGAGATGCTTGAAATCATCAGGGAATCGCGCATATTATCGGCCGACGAGCTTTACAACTGGGGAATGACGGCGGAAATCGGAACGATTATAGACAGGGGGAATACGAGCTCGATAGTTTCGAGGCTCGATACTCTTGCGGGCAGACTGGAAAACTCAATCGAAAGAACGCTGGACGCGATTAACATTAATTAATTTTATGCGGGGTGAAATAATATGCATGACGGAATAAAAAAAGCGGTCGATTATATAAAGGCGAACGATTCGTATATTCAAAAAGCGATAGAAAGACAAACGGCGGTCTGGAACGGCGAAAAAAATAATATGCCGGCGCTCGCGCTGTCCTGCAATTTAACGGAGGAGCAAAATTCATGGCTGCCGGCATATAACGCGAAAGAAACGCATTTCGACGGCGAAAAGATGTTTTCGGAAGGGCTGCGCGGGGTTCTATGCGCGGTAAACGGCGGCTACGGAGCGGTTCCGTCGATGCGCGCGAATATGGGCTGCGGGATTATCCCGTCTCTGTTCGGTATACAACAGACTCTGTTCGACGACGGGAAAATGCCGTGGATGCTCGAACACGTCCGAAAAGATAATATAAAATCAGCGTATGATTTCAGCGCGGGCGGCGGCGAAGAGTTTAACGCCGCTATGCTCCATATGGAATACATGACGGAGAAGCTGCGCGAATTTAGTCTTAAAGATATATTTGTTTTCCCTCTCGATTTGCAGGGAGCGGTAGATACCGCGCATTTGGTTTACGGGGATAATATTTTCTATGATTTTTACGACGACCCAGGGTTTATACATCGTCTTTTGGCTTTAAGCTGCGAAGCGATTAATTTTGCCATGCGCGAATGTTTTAAGCGAATGGACGGGAGCGGCGAATTTATCGCGCACTATAATCATTTAATAATTCCCACAAGCTCCGGCGGTCTGAAAGTAAGCGAAGATACGACGACTCTGTTATCTCCCAAGTTAATAGACGAATTTGCCGCGCCTTATTTAAAAGATATTCTCGAACGTTTCGGCGGAGGTTACGCCCATTACTGCGGAAAAAACGATTATCTTCTGGAAATTTTATTGAAAGAGCCTCTCGTAAAGGGAATAAATCTGGGCAATCCGGAAAAGCACGATATGACGAATATAATCGAAAGCTGCCGCAGCGCAAGAAAAGTTTATACCGGGGGTATAAACAAAAACCCGGGAGAGAATATATTCGATTATTTTATGCGTATTCTCGAGCCCTCGTACGACAAAGATTCCGGCCGTTTCCATATTATCGCGCAGTATAACTGCGACATAGGCGAGCGCGGAAATATTATCGGAGAATTTGAACGCGCGGCTGAAAAAATTATAAAAAATTACAGATAAAGAAAGCAGGTAAATAATGACGCATAGAGATATGTATTTGAAAACGCTGTTATATAAAAATCCCGCAAAAATCCCGTTTGAACCCGGACATCCGAGAAAGTCGACGCTTGAACGCTGGCGGAGCGAAGGACTGCCGGAAGATATTTACTGGCATGATTATATATGTGACAAAATAAATATAGCCTTACCCGAAACGAAAGAAATCCCGTCTGTTTACGCGGATTTCAGAATGATTCCGTGGTTTGAGGAGAAAATTCTGGAGCATAGGAACGGCGTTTATATAATTCAGGACTGGATGGGTTCGATTCTTGAAATTTCTGACAAATACGATTATACGTATATCAGAAACGCGATAGATTTCGTTACCAGACGATGGGTCAAATGCCCCGTCGAAAACCGTGAGGACTGGCATGAGATGCGAAAACGCTACGATTCAGATAATCCGGAGAGAGCGCGTAAATTTACGCCCGAAGAGGTCAAACGGATAAACGAACGGGATAAATATATCTCGATAAGCGTAAACGGTCCGTTCTGGCAGCTCCGCGAATGGCTCGGATTTGAGGGTTTGTGTATAGCTATGCTCGAAGAGCCTGAGTTTGTCATGGAAATGATTGATTTTTGGCGGGATTATGTGATTAGAGTATTTTCGCGGATATTTAATCAGGGAATAATTCTGGACGGGGTATGGATTAACGAAGATATGGCGTACAAAGCGCACAGCATGATTTCACCCGCGATGACGAGAGAGTTTCTGCTGCCCGTCTATAAAAAATGGATTGCCTATTTTAAATCGAACGGGGTTAAAATAATAGACATGGATTCGGACGGATATATCGCCGAGCTTATAGAAATATGGCTCGAAGCGGGAATAAACGTCTGCGACCCCGTCGAAGTCGCCGCGCACAACGACATAGTTATTTACAGTAAGACTTACGGGGATAAAATGGCGTATAAAGGCGGCGTGGATAAACGAGCTATAGCCGCGGGAGGTAAGATAATAGAAGACGAGATGAAGAGAATATCGCCGGTTATAAATAAAAAAGGCGGGTTTATACCGTCGTGCGACCACGGCGTACCGAACGATATATCTCTTGAGAATTTTATTTATTACGCGAAGCTTTTAGCAGAATATACGGGCTGGTTATAACGGCGGCGGGAATAGAAACCGGAGGTGAAAATTATAAATAAAACAACTAAACGTCAAAATTTTCTCGCGGCTATGCGGCGGCAGGGTTCGAACGGCGAATTGGTTTGGGCGCCTAATATAGACTACTGGCTGTCGGTAAACTATTCTCAGGGAACGCTGCCCGAAAAATATAGAAATATGAGCCGCAACGATATAATACGAGCCGTGGACGGAGCAATCTGGAATCGCGTAAACGCGCTTGTTTTGAATTGCGACCCGGCTGTTAAGCATATATACGGCAGGCGGAATAACGGAGTTCGCTATCATGAAATAAACACTCCGCTGGGCAGTATTTACGAAGAATATTCTGTTGCCGAGTCCGAATACAGCGCATACGCATGTACAAAGCATTTTGTCACAGATGTTGAAAGTCTGCGCGTTATGACTTATATTGCAGAGGGAACGGATTATTCGGCAAATTTCGGCGATACGTATAAAGCCGTTGAAGAAACCGGCGAAGACGGGATTATACTGCATCAGATATTCAGTGTTCCCTTTATACAGTTCGCGAAAAACGACGCGGGGTATATAGACGCTTTTTATATGCTGGAAGATTATCCGAACGAAGTCGGACGGCTGATTTCGGCGTATCATAAAAAATATATCGAAGCAATCAGACTGCTGTCCGATACTCCCGCCGACGTTATAGCTTTGGGAGATAACATGGACGAAGTTACGGTCAGTCCGAAATTGTTTGAGCGCTACGCGGCGGGATTTTACCGGGAATGTAAAGACGCTCTCAAAGATTCCGGGAAAATTCTCGAGACGCATTGGTGCGGACGGACGCGAAATTTACTGCCGCTGCTTCCCCGGACGGGAATCGACGTCGTCGAAGCGGTCGTCACCGAGCCTATGGCGAATATAACTCTGGAGGAAGCTCTTGACTCGCTTGACGGCAAAGTTACGCTCCAGGGCGGTATTCCCGCGGTTATGCTTTGCCCCAACGTTGTCTCAAAGCGCGATTTCGAGGATTATATAGAAAATATAGTGTTGAAACAGAAAGGGCGAGCCGGATTTATACTCGGCATGTCCGATAACGTTCCCCCGGACGCCGACTTTTCAAGAGTGGAGATAATATCGGAAATATTGCGGTAAAAACAGTTGAATTATTTTAAGAACTGTGTTATTATAATATTACAGTAAGAAATATTTATATTTATAGTTTTTTGGGAGGTTTTTTATTTTTATGAAATACGGTTTTTTTGACGCGGCAAACCGCGAATATGTGGTCACCCGACCCGACACTCCGCAGCCGTGGGCGAATTATCTCGGCTCTCCGGCTTACGGCGCGATTATCTCGAATAACGCCGCGGGCTACAGCTTTGTAAAATCCGGCGCGGACGGACGTTTAATCAGATACAGATTCAACGAGCTTAACACTAATTTACCGGGAAGATATATTTATATCAGAGACTGCGAAACCGGCGATTACTGGACAAATTCATGGCAGCCGTCGGCAAAACCCCTCGGCGAGTTTAAAAGCGAATGTCGTCACGGTACGGCATATACCGTGATTAAATCGGAATATAAAAATATTTTGTCCGAAGTTACTTATTATGTTCCTCTTAACTGTCAGAGAGAAATATGGCGCGTGAAAATCACGAACGCAGGCGATACACCCAGAGAGCTGAGCGCGTTCAGCTACGCCGAATTTACGAATCTCGGCAATTACGAACAGGATACTGTAAATCTGCAGTATTCTCTGTTTATTTCCAGAACGGATTACAAAAATAATACTATAGTCCAGCATCTCAACGAAAACGCGACGCACGACGGCGTAACTTTCGGCTCTCACAGGTTTCTGGCCCTTTCCGGAGCAGAGGTCTCGGATTATTGCGGCGACAGGGAAGCGTTTTTCGGCCCGTACAGAAATTACGGCGACCCTGAATCCGTTGAAAAAGGCGCGGCCGGAGGGGTTCACGCATATAACGGCAACGCCGTCGGAGTCCTGCAGACAAAATTAAAAATTAATCCGGGAGAAACGAAGACTTTCTGTTATATACTGGGAGAAGGAAGTTTTGATGAGGGTTCTAAATGGGCGGATAATTACGCGAACCCCGAAAAAGCAGAAGAGGAAATCCAGGAGCTGAAAAATTACTGGCACGGCAAATTAAATAATCTCGTCGTGAATA
>Ga0099364_10008478_pt1 | contig 14456 bp, 11 predicted proteins | sample TergutTh196P3_FD_73070 | JGI IMG/M metagenome (GOLD analysis project Ga0099364, IMG submission 73070) | Microcerotermes parvus P3 segment gut microbial communities from Pointe-Noire, Republic of the Congo - Th196 P3 | ecosystem: Host-associated > Arthropoda: Insects > Digestive system > Gut ... | reverse complement strand
GACCCTCGGCAAAAAAATCGAGGAAAAGGTTGCTCTCGAAAAGTCAGAAGAAAAGAAGGGATCGTCATCGTCGTATTATCAGCAGCCGGAATGAGGGACCGTGGGCGTCCCATTGACGCTTTGCCGTTTTACGGTAGAACTGGCTGGTTCGGATGGGTGCCCGAGTTGGTCGATGGGACCGGTCTTGAAAACCGGCGTAGTGGAAACGCTACCGTGGGTTCGAATCCCTCCCCATCCGTTTCTGTACGTTTATGTGTTTTTGTAACAAGTGGCAACCGTCCGTCAACGGCGGCAAGATCAAAACTTGCCGCCGTTTTTGTTTCCGCTTTGTTTTTCGTCCGTTTGGGTGTGCGTTATCAACCTGCTCCAGGATTGACGCCGGGAGTTCGGCGTTCTTGGTGTTGCGCAACAGACCAACGAAATTAGTTTTAGCGGGACACCGTCCTAATTTTCCATAGCCGATGGCGAGAATTTGCCCGGCAAAAGCTGACTCGCAGACCTCTCATTCAAACTGCTCCTTTTCCTCTTAATCCGCTTTTAATTTGGATTGCGTCTTCAGCAGGAAGCACGAAAATTTTGCCGTCGCCCGGCATTCCATGTGAGCCGGTCCGAGCGATTTTTTCAATCACTTCGATGGTTCGCTCCAAAAAGTCGTCGTTGACGACGATCATCACCAACACATACTGAGCGAGCTCGACGGGAATCTTCCCCGGTGTTTGGTCTGCAAAGCCGAGAACATCGCCAACGGTCATCCGTTCGACGGCAACCTGGCTGAGTGCCTCTCGAACGGCAGTCCATTTTTTAGGTCGAATGAAAGCAAGGATCCGTTTCATGCCCACAATTTTATCCAAACTTGTTTTCCGTGGCAAGAGTGGAGAACCAAAATGGGAATTGGAAACCGTCAGGAAGGATATGTCCTTTAGAGATTCCCCTCACTTGCGTCTTGTGCTCGGCTTCATTCTTTCACACGTAAATTGCGAGGGGACCGAAGCGGTTAAAACCATTTGACCAAGTTCGCTCACAAAAACGCATTGCCTAGCTGACGCGTCGGGCTCTGCGCGACGCCGATTCGTGGGCAGCAATCGGCGAGGATACAGTGTTCGCAGTCGGGTTTTCTCGCCCGGCAGCAGGTTCGACCGTGTAGAATCAAAACGTGACTCAGGTTCGTCCATTCTTTTTGCGGAAAGAGGGCGACGAGTTCCTTTTCGACTTTTTCCGGCGTGTTTCCCTTGGCAAGACCCATTCGGCGGCTCAAACGGAAGACGTGAGTATCGACCGTAACGCCTTCGGCACGTCCGAACCAATTGCCGAGGACGACGTTCGCCGTTTTGCGCCCGACGCCGGGAAGCGAGGTCAACTCCTCCATCGTTGCCGGAACTTCGCCGCCGAAGCGTTCGAGCAGCAATCGGCACGTCGCCTGGATGTTCTTTGCCTTATTGTGATAGAACCCAGTGCTTTTGATTGCCGCTTCGATTTGCTGCAAGGGTGCTTCGGCGTAGTCTTTCGCCGACCGGAATTTCGCAAACAGAGCCGGGGTGATCTTATTGACCTGAACGTCCGTACACTGTGCCGAGAGGATCGTCGCAACGAGCAGTTCGAGCGACGAGGAAAATCGCAACGCACAGCCCGCTTCCGGAAACGCCCTCTTGAGACGACGCAGAACCTTTCTCACTTCCATCTCGGCATTTTGGATGGGGGTTAGAAGTTCATCGCAAACACCGCATTGATAATGAACGTAAAATCCACCGGATCGGGATTTGCCGAGAGACATTCCGAGTCGTCTTTGCCATCGATACCGAGCTGTTGGCCGTGCATCATCTGCATGATGTGGTAATCCATGCCATAAGCATAATTACGGTTTGTCGCCTGTTGCCTTTTGTCGAGGCGACCGGAGATGCTCGTCAATTTGCCCATCGTAATAAACCCGGTGGCCTTGGCCAAAGCCTCGCCTTGTTTGACGGCCTCCGCAAATGCTTCCGCATAAGCCGTTTGGGCGTCTGCGTCCGAAATTTTTGAAACGTAAATAAACAGCGGTCCGCCATCGGAGCCGGGTTGTTCGATATGATGAATCATTCCGGCCATTTCCTCCATCATTTCCTCTTCTTCGGGAGTCAGTGCTACCTTCTTCGCGGTGAAGTCCGCCACCTTGATTTTTTGTTTCAGTGCGTGACTCTCCTTGAAAATCTCTTCCGATGTCGTTCCGGCAAGAGGCCAGTCGACGGAAACCGTACACTTAAGTGCAATCGACTCGGCGGCGACCGACTTCCTTTGGTTCTGAATCCGCACCCGCTGCGCGACCATAGCCTCCATTTGCCGTTGCTTGTTTTCCTGCAATTGATCGATACCGAAGTTGCCAAATTCGATGCGTTCCTTGTCGACGCCGAGAGTTTGGAACTTGTCGAGTGCCGATTCTTTTTCGTTGTTCAGGATCGCAAGAGCTTCGTCGAAAGTTTTCCCTTTGGCTTGCAGCGTAACGATCACGCGGAACGTTTCCGGCAACCGTTTGACGACGTGTGTTCCCGTCACCGAAATACCGGGGCTCGCTGAATCGGCACCGCTATCGGGAAGCAATTGCGCTTGAACCGATGTTGTTACAAAGAAAATTACCAAACACGCCGCCGTAGCTTGAAAAAGTCGAGTCATAAGAAAGTCCTCCAATTGAATGTGCAAAAAATCCTCGCCTTTTTACGGGAGTGCGGAGTGGAAGGTATGAGTTTTTCACTCGACACTCCTCACTCTACACTTCTTTAACCGCTTGGACGAGGGCGATGGCGTTTTCGACCGGCGTTTGCGGCAAAATGCCGTGACCGAGATTGAAAACGAAACCGGGACGCCGTTCGACAAGACGGAGAATACGTTGAACGTGTTTGCGGATCACCTCCGGATTGGTCAGCAATATCGCCGGATCAAGATTGCCCTGCACGGCGTAATCATTGCCGATGATGTCCCATGCCTTCGCAATGTCAAGCCGCCAATCAACCCCAATGACATGTCCGCCGGCATCACGAACCGCTGGCAACAAACACGGATTGCCCGGTGCAAAATGGATGATCGGCGTTTCTGGGCCCACCAAATCGCAGACAATCTTCGTGTAAGGTTGCACGCATTCTACGTAATCTGCTTTGGACAAGCAACCAGCCCAACTGTCAAAAATCTGGACGATCTGTACTCCGGCATCGATCTGCGCGTTCAGATACCGAGCCGTGGACCGAGCGAGTTTTTTCATCAACTCCGCCCATTCGTCAGGATAGAGATACATGAACGCCTTAACGTTCCGAAAATCCCGACTGGAACCGCCTTCGACAGCGTAAGCCGCCAACGTGAACGGTGCTCCGGCAAAACCGATGAGCGGCAACCGGCTGCTGAGTCCTTCCCGTGTGTAACGGACGACGTCCATTACGAAGCCGAGTGAATCGGCGTTCGGCAATTCCGTAACGTTTTTGACTTCCGACGGATCCCGCAAAGGCCGCTCGATTCGCGGACCGTCTTCCGGAAGGAATTCCAACGGAAAGCCCATCGGCTCCAAAATGAGCAGAATATCGGAAAAGATAATTGCCGCATCGACACCGAGCCGTTCGACTGCTGTGAGCATGACTTCGGCGGCAAGCGACGGATTCTTGCAGAGTTCGAGGAACGAAACTCGTTCTCGCACGGCACGGTATTCCGCCATATAGCGACCGGCTTGACGCATTAGCCAAACAGGTACGCCGTCCGTCGGCTGACAGCGGACCGTCCGCATCATCAGGCTGTCATCGGAGGGGTGTTTCATGGGGAGTGAAAGAGTGTAGAATGAAAGAGTGTAGAGTAGGGAAGAGAATTCTCTCTCACTCACTCTCCAAAGTGAACCGCACGGGCGGTCTCTCCGTCATTGGTATTTGTTCGTTCGCCGGTTCTTCATGTCGTTTTGGAATCTCTAATTGCATGGGCCGTTCACGGATGAGGTGATCGTGAACCCACTTGAAACCAGGGTCTTCGAGTGCTTTGGCGATTCGGACTTCGTCGTCGTCCTGCGACCGCAGGTCGCAGTTCGCTGGATGGAACTGAGGCCAGTGGCCGCAGGACACTGGGTCGCAGGGCGAACGCCACAGTGCTCCGGCAGCGAAGCCCATCGCAAAAACCAAAACAAAAGAAAGACACCAAACAAACCGCTTGCCCATAAGTAAGGTTTCGGTGATAATACGAACTTGTTCTATAATCCCGTCACCCTCGCGAAGGCGGGGGCCTAGAGGAACGACTATAACACCCTTCGTCTAGGTCCCCGCTTTCGCGGGGATGACGAAAAAAACACTTTATGGCGGAACGATGTATAACTCCAATGCATTCCATTCTACACTATTTATTCCGTTTTGGTAGGCGAGCCGGAGTACCGGCTAAATGGTGCCTATTCGTATTGTGCGTTTCGATTGCCGTTGCCGAGACGCCGCAGTCGCTCGCCCATTGGGTGCGGCTGGCGGACGGTTCGCTGTTAGTCGGACGCATCGAAAACATCGACGGCGAAAGCCTCCGTATTGACCTGCGGCAAGAGCCGGAAACGGTCCTCACGGTTCCGCGGCGGCACGTCGTCGCCGTGATCGTGATTCCGCCGGTCGATCCGGCCCTGGCGGAGAAACTCCTTGCATCGCTGGAAGACGAAGCGGCGGACACGATCCATCTTGTCGACGGCAGGACGCTTTCCGGACGATTGCGCAGTTTTTCCAAGGGAACCTTTCGTTTCGATCTTTCGTTCGGCGGCCCGGACGGCCTTTTTCTCGAATCGCAACCGATTTCATGGCGGCGAATACGTTCGATCCACCTGTTATACAGTGGCACGGCAATAGAGTGATACATTCAAAGACTGCATCATAGAAGTGGCCAAGTTCGTCTCGAAGCGACTGTGCTTCGAGTCAAGGGGAGTTCTTGTGGCGTAGTCCGTATTTTGTTAAAAATTTTTGGAGAGAATCCTGTGTTCTTTCCAACAGGTTTTTGCTCAGATCATGGCGTTCAAGATTGTAATCAATTTTCTCATGGCGGCGACGAGTGCGACTTTGTACTTTTTGCCGTTGGCGATCAGTCGATCAAGAAAATCGTAATCTTTCATCCGTTCGGTTATTTTTTGGCATATTGGGCAAACAATATCTATTATAGCCTTGGCATTGTGTTGTCGAATTTTTTGTCAAGCGATTGGACATATGAATTTCCTTTCTTGCTTATTCGGGCTCTTGCCCTGGCGACTGTTCGGACTTAGAGCGAGGGTTGGTGTAAGGATCAAGCTTACGATCGGGTTTATTCCCTGATTGCGAACGATCTCTCACACCGTTTTTCTTCCACTTCAAGAAGGGAAAGGAAAAAACTCACGGTTGACTATACTACTCGCTTTGCCCGAAACAGGCAGACGGGTAGCATACAAGATTACGCAACAAAAAGAGCCTGTAGCGTAAACATTTATCCTTGTTTACGCTTCAGGCTCTGTGTCCTTGTGGACTCTGTCAAATAAAGCTTACTTTCCGTTGGCCCACCAACTGTCGTTGTCGACGCTGACGAGCTTTTCGCGTTGTTTGTCGATGGCGTTATTGAGCGTCGCTTTTTCCACTGCGCCAAAAGGATTGATCTCGACACCGCCACAAGAGACGACAACCAGCCGTCCGCTCCTCGAGATGGTCGCCCTGCTTTGGACGAATTGCGGGGTGGGATAGTCGAACATTTGGTACTTTGGCATTTTCAGGAGTGCATCATCGGCAAAGGCCGGCAACTTACACCCTGCGACATGAAGAAGTCCTTCGCGGTGAATAAGAGCGACGACCAACGCAATTTCCATACAGTTTTTCAGTTCGCCGAAGACTGGATCAACCTTGGCAAGAGCGTCGTAATTTGCCGTCATTTTGTCGCACCACGAAACGGCGGCCCGATCCAAATTGCCGGTCGATTGCCGCGAACCGCTCCGGGTGTCGACGTATTCGTCTTCCGAAAGGGCCTTGACCTTGACGGCACCGAGTTCCCATGTCAACTTTTTCGAGTCGTGTGAAACCGTGGTGTATTCCGGAGCCAGCCAGAAACGCGGATTGATCTGCTTGGGTCTCCCGCTAAGCAAGCTGGTATAACTCGGCAAACCTCGAACTTGCGACGGTTCCTGGCCGAGTCCGATTTTTTTCATTTTGTAGTCGGCAGCAACGAGAATTTTTCCGATTCGGCTTTTTTCGGGAACGCCCCTGATCGTGACGACGTTCAAACCGTAAGCTTGTTCGAGAGCGGTAGCATAGGCTTCAACATTCGCTCTGTTGGGCGGGGTCAACGTATCGAGTCTGGCGACGTTTGCCAAGGCTTCCTGCGTCGGGTCGATCGAACAGGTAATCACGGTGGGCCGCTGTTGATTGTTCCACGTGCGGAAGACGGTAATCAGGTCTTCGAGACGCAGGACGGGTTTACCGCTTTTCGTACCGACGACATAACCTTGGGCGTCGACTTTCCAGCCTTCGGCAGGGCCAACCAAGAGAATATCGTTTTCCTCCGGTACAACAACGACGTACCGAATGGAAGTCAGACCGCCAAGATACCGCATCGTGTCGGGAAACTCCCTTTCCTGCGCAACGTGTTGCCGTAGCTGCTCGTCAAGTTTTTTGAGCGAGATTTTCCGGATCGACGACTCTTGATTCAAGTCGGTAGGAAGAGGCTCAAGGAGTCTTGCCAAGGTTCTGCCGACTTCGTCCATCGTCTTTTTCGGTGCGATCCGGAGAATGCCGTTGGCGTCGATCTCGACACCACCAACGACGGAGCCGCCATAGTACCCACCTGTGTACCCACCACCGGTGGGCGGCGTCGGCGCTGGCGGCTGACAAAGTGCCGGAACAACCGAAAGAAACGAAACCGCCAAGGTAGCCACCCCGACGACAAAATGACGCAACGTTAAACGCATCCGAACCATGACCGTGTCCTTTTTTAATTTTTTCGGGTTTTCATTGGTTTGTCGCCATGAAGCGGCAACATTTCCCCATTCGATGCCGTTAAATTACCTTATTCCGTCATTTTAGGCAAGACGCAATTCCCCCCTTGTAGGAATTTTTTGAAAAAACTTTCGGCGTGGAAGCTGCCAATGGGGGCACTCAAATTTAGTTGCGAATGTAGGACGATACGGCAAGGTAGGCGATTTTCTCCGAAAATCGCGTGCGGTACTCCGCACAAGGCATTGGTCGATGGCTGTCACCGAAAACCGTGTCAGTTTCGGAGAAACTGACCTACCGTGTCCAGAGAACCGGACGCGATTTTCGGAGAAAATCGCCTACCCCCACTCCTTTATTGACTCACTTCGTGTCGGATCATATTCCGCAGAATCCGTTCGGCGACCGGGTCGATTCCCAAATTGTCCCGAATACGTAACGTGTTCAACACGAACCGCCCCTTGCCGTGTCGGTGTACGGCAGTCAGGAGACCAGATTCATACGCAAACGACGTGTTCATCGCCCCGGCGACGATTTCCTCCGGATCGCTTTGGTCACTCCAGATTTGGTTCGTGAGCAGGTTCCGATAAAAGGCGTGATCCATAATCCCGCCGCGAGGAAGTCCCTCGAAATATGGATGGTTCTTCGTCCAATCGTCTTTGTGATAGAGCCATACCCAAACGTCACGGAGTTGTCCCCGATGTTCAAGCGGCAGCTTTGCGGTTCGGTCGTCGCCGTCCCGGAAGACTTCCGGACAGAGAAAAATGACTCGTGCGCCGTCTTCCAGTAATTTCAACAGCGGAGCGAAGTCTTCCGCCGGTTTCCGTCCGACGAGAATCACGTCGGCATCCGTTGCGACGTCGAATTCCTCTGTTTTTATCCCACGTGAACGGAGCCAATCGCCCAACTCCGGATCGTCACCCCAAAGGACGACCTCCGTATCGACCTCCGGCATATCCTTGGGATCAGTAACGAAAAACTCCAGGGGACGACCGGCGGGAGCACCGCCTTCGAGCATCGTTGCGTGGAATCGATAAATGCCGCCCGGTCCGTCGACCTCGATTCTTTTGTCGAAGAACGGCAATGCAAACGGCGGTTCCTTGCCGTCGACGACATCCGGTACGGTCAGCGGGACGACCTCGTCGAACACCCGATGGTTTTCCGGTCCGACGATTTGCATCCGTACCTTGTATTCCCCCGGTTTGAGGACGTCCTCATTGGCAAGCACCGCTTCGAATCGGATCGTCGCTCCTCGGTAGATTTGCCAGTTGTCGGCAAAAAGACAGAATCGCAATGGAGCAAACGCATCGGCCATCGCATCGACGGTGCCGTGTTTCAGTTCACGGAAGGCGGTCGTCAGGCCTTCGCCGGAAAATCCCTGATCGTGCGTTCCCGTGACGCTGTGTCCGATCATCGCGGTGTTCGCCCGAATCGCGTTGATTCCCAATAACCGCAGCGCGGCCATCCAATCAATCGTTTGCCGAAAATAGTCCGCCGGGTCCGCAAAAGTATCTTCCATATTCCAGCGATTCCAATCGTGCATGAAGCGGTCGTATTTATCGCGGTAAAACTTTGCGTCCTCCGTGTCGGTTCGTCCCCGCTGTTCAAACTGCCGCATCAGACGGAACAGATCAACGGCACTGCCCATTCCGTATTCGGAAAGGAACATCGGTAATCCGTCCTTTTGGAAGAAACGCAACTCCCGAAGGACGCGGTCGTTATGCGGAAGGTCTTTGTACGGATGCTCGTCAGACATTGTGTTTTCCCAAACCGTGGAGCCGGGATTGGCAACGCGACCAAAACTGGAATAGGCGTCCAGCGGATTCCAGCGGTCGCCCAATTGCAGGTCCCACGATCCGCTGTGGTACAACACGAGCCGGGTTTCGTCGTGTTCGCGGATCATCGGAAGCGATTGGAGACCGACATTGAGGATACGCGGTTCGGTCATTTCGTTGATGAGTCCCCAAATCACGACGCTCGGATGGTTACGGTCACGCAAAATCATTTCACGGGTTGCGTCGATGAAGCGGCGTTCCAAGTGATTCGACGGAACCATACACCAAGCCGCGAAGCATTCGTTGTAGACGAGCATTCCGTTTTCGTCGCACTGTTCGAGCAGCATCCGCGGCGGAACGCCGGCGATGTATCGGATTGAGTTGAATCCCATCGTTTTGCAGAAGATCACGTCTTTTCGGAGCATTTCACGGTCGATTGGAACACGCAACCCGATCGGCGTATCCGCACCGGCGTGAGAGCATTTCAGGAAAATGCGGCGACCATTGAATCGGAAGGCACCGTTTTCAAAACGAAAATCACGAAAGCCGGAACGTGTCGATTTTTCACTGAACCCGGTTTCCCCTTCGGTCTGTGACCGGACGCTTACACGGTACATATAGGGATCGTCAAAATCCCACGGACGGAAATTCTTGAGCGTCAGCGTCGATTCCAGAACCGGATTTTCCGGCGAAAAAGCAACGGTCTCCTTGTGATGGAGAAGCGTCTCCCCGCCGTGTGACGGTGCAACGTCAATGGAAACCGTAACGTTCTTTCCAGCGAAAGATTTGGGATCGACGGGACCTTCGAGCGTCGTTCGGACTGCAATCTCGCCGGTATGGAAGTTCGGACGCACGAAAATGTCCTTGACCCGAACTGCGGGAACGATCAGCAGTTCGACGGAATCGGTGAGTCCCCCTTGGGTGACATCGCTTCCGGCACTCAGCACCGGCGTCCGGTTACGATGGGCGGTTTCACGTAACAGAATTCCGTCAATCGGATAATCCGTAGGATTGATGATCCGCACGGCGAGCCGGTTGGCAGCGCCGGGTTGAATCGCTTCGGTAACGTCGAATTCGAACGGCGTTTCGCTGCCTTCGTGACTGCCGAGCAGTTTGTCGTTGAGCCAAACGTCGGCGTAATAGTCGGCCTGCCAAATGCGGAGAACGTACCGGCCTTGCGGATGCGGATTCGTTGGAGCGTCGAAAGTCCGATAGTACCAGAAGACGCCGCGTTTGTCCGGCATAACAAATTGGACGGTGCCGGGAACGGGAACATCAATGTTGCCGTCCTTGTCGTCGGCAAATTCCCACCATTGTTGGGCCTTTCCGACGTTCTCCGGATCGTGCCGGAGTTTCCAGGTTCCGTCGAGCGAAACAACCGACGGTTCGCCGAAAGCGAAAGGACACAAGAGTACAAAAAGTACGAGGAGCAGATAATTTTTCATAACAGTACGGAGTATGAAGCGTAAGCGTGTCAACGGTCCGGCCAATCACCTGCCTTTCCGTACGGAATCACGAATTTCGATCAACTGTTTCATCACGTGATGAAGCCCACTCTTGTGCGTTTTGACACCGAAGGAATCGTGCAGACTCCGGTACAGTTCATATAATCGTGCATAAACGACGGCGGCTTTTTTGCACGGTTTATACACCGTTTCCTTGACGCCGGTCATTTTCTTTTGAGCGTCTTTGACGTGTTTGAACGCTCCGCCCGCCACGGCACCGAAAATCGCGGCACCGAGCGCACAGGTCTGCGGACTACGGCTGATTTTCATCGGTCGATTGCACACGTCGGCGTAAATCTGCATCGTGAGCGGACTCTTCTCCGCAATGCCGCCGCAGTTGACGACCTCTTTGACCTTCACGCCGTACTCTTCGTAACGGTTAATGATCGTCAAGGCTCCGAACGCCGTCGCTTCAATAAGCGCACGGTAAATTTCCGCCGCCGTTGTGTGCAGCGTCGTGCCGACGGTCAAGCCGGTCAGAAGCGGATCGACCAGCACCGTACGGTTGCCGTTGTTCCAATCGAGACAGAGCAGACCGCTTTCGCCGGGATGAAGTTTCGCCGCCTCCCGGGAAAGATTTTCGTGAACGTCGCCGATCGAATACGATTTCGGTGCGCAATGTTTGACGAACCAATTGAAAATGTCGCCCACGGCGGGTTGGCCCGCTTCGAGACCGTACATTCCCGGCAAAATACTGCCCGGTACGATCCCGCAAAGACCGGGAACATCAACCAGCGGTTCGTCCAAAGGATGCACCATCATATCGCAGGTACTCGTTCCGATAATTTTAACGAGCGTGCCCGGCTTGATTCCCGCTCCGACGGCTCCCATGTGAGCGTCGATGGCTCCGACAGCGACCGGCGTTCCCGCCGCAAGGCCGACCTTGGCGGCGACCGCTTCGCAGAGTCCGCCTGCTTTCTGGTCCGCCGTTTTCGTAGCAGAATTAAAACGAGAACGAATCGCTGCCAGATCAGGATCAAGCGTTTTGAGAAACGCCGCGCTCGGCAGACCGCCCCATTGGTCGTTGAACATTGCCTTGTGCCCAGCGGCGCAGATGTTACGAACCAACGTGTCCGGATTAGTGTTACCGGTAATGAACGCCGGAATAAAATCGGACTGTTCGACCCAACTGTAAGCGGCGTTGAACACTCGCGGATTGACTCGCCGACAATGCAGAATCTTGGACCAGAACCATTCGCTGCTGTAGGTTCCGCCGCACTTCGTCAGGTAATGGTCTTTGTTCTTCGCCGCCTTTTGGGTAATTTCGGCGGCCTCGGCAACGGCAGTGTGGTCTTTCCAGAGCCATGCCTGAGCGTCGAGATCGTTTTTGAATTCCGGCAACATACCGAGCGGCGTGCCGTTCCGGTCGATGGGTATCGGCGTCGAACCCGTTGTATCGACGCCGATGCCGACGACGCGGCTCGGATCAATGCCGCGAACGGCCTGCGAGACGGCACGGTAAAAGCCGTCGACGTAATCCTGTGGATTTTGCCGGGCGAGGAGCGGTTGCTTGGAGTCGTGCAGGACTCCGGCATCGCCGCTGGGATAATTGTCGACGGCGGTGGCGACTTCGCTACCGTCTGCAAGGTCAATGACAACGGCTCGAACACTGTTCGTGCCGTAGTCAACTCCAATGGCGTATTGTGGGTTCATGGAAGTTATAAAAGGTGAAGGTAGGTTGCCTACCGCCGGGAGGCAACGTGCGGTACTCCGCACAAAATCCTGTCGGCTATCGCCGACGCAACCTCCCGGCGGTAGGTTGCCTACCATACTGCTTTACGAATCAAAGCGATCATCGTTTCGGCACACGACGGCGGCGTAGTACGCGATAATCATAAATGCGACGGCGGGCACCCAGTAGGCCAGGCGGATACCAAAGGCGTCGGACAAATATCCCTGCATTTGCGTGAGCAGTGCGGCACCGCAGATTGCCATAACCATTCCGGCTCCGCCCATTTTCGTATCTTCGCCGAGTCCGCGGGTGCCGAGTCCGAAGATCGTTGGGAACATCAGCGACATACACGCCGAAATGCCGACCAAGGCGTAGACTCCCGATGCTCCCGGCAGGTACACGGTGCCGATACAACAGGCGACCGCAAGGAACGCAAGCGACGTGAGCAGGATGTGCGGCATAATGAATTTCATCAACCACGTACAAATAAACCGGGAAGCGACGAAACCGATCAACGAGAAAATGTAATATGTCGCACCGGCTTGTTCCGATGTTCGCGGAATCATAACCGTCAAACCACAAGATTCGACGACGTTACAGAAACCGGTCATCAGTGGATCGGCGTTGCGCAAACGTTCCATAAACAGTGCTTCAAAGCGTTTCGTCGGGATTTTCCGTAACACGTCGTCTGGCAGCGCGGCACGCACGGCGTCGAACAATTCGATTCGTTTTTCTTCCGGCCACTGCGAAATCGTTTCGGCGGAAACATCATTGCGGATGCCGTCGACGATTTCGATCAACTGCGAAAGCGGCAACGCAACGTCACGCTTGGCAGGAAGCGTCGCCAACTGTTCGACGCTCGGAAGCGATTCGAGGCCGTGAGTAATCGATTGAAACCGCTCTTGGGATACCAGACAATTCAATATGTTGACCAAATGTACCAATTGTTCCAGCGGCATAACGGCCACGTCGGAGACCGGCACCTCGTCCCGCAAAGCGTCGATGATTTTGACGAGTTTCTCCTTCGGAATATTCGCAATTTTATCGACCGGAACCATTGCGAACTTATCCGCAGCGAACGCGATTCCGATTGGTTCGACCAGTTCCGTCAGTCTGTCTTCCTTGACCGAATATCGTAACACGTCCACAATGTCGGCGGTTTGCCACGTCGGCAATTCGGCAAGTTCTTCAGCCGGACGAAATGCCACACGCTGTTTACCGACTAGAAAACTCGATTCGTCGTTCAGTTGGACTTTTTCGCTCAGGTTGAACGAGTGCCCGCTCGTATATCCGTGCGGAATATTCCAGCGGAGGGAATCAATCAGCGGCGGAGACGGATTTTCGTCGTTGATCGGCGTGTACGGGATTGCGGCGAGTTGCTGTGTGGGAATCGACCGGAAGACCTCGTGCGGACTGATTTCGAGGGCGACCATACTGTAACGGATAATGAACGACCAGACCGCAATTTGGGCACCGACGTAGAAGAACTGTGCGACGACACCCCAGACGTAATGGTAATTTTTGAGCAGCCGTTTCCACGTATTGACAAAGTCGACCTTCTTGTCGGTTTCCGACAAGGCGGGCATTCGCGTAATGAGAATCGCCAGCCAAATTGCAATGAGAACGAGGGCAACGACACCGTAAGCGTTGGTTACGGCAAAGAGTTCGGAGCGTTGGAGCGTGTTCAGTTCGTCGACGGTCATTGCGGCCCGTTGTTCGGCACTCTCGGTTTTCAACTGCGACAGAATGAATATCTGTGCGATAAGAACGCCCATAATCGAGCCGAGCGGATTGAACGACTGCGAAAAGTTGAGCCGCCGCGTTGCGGTCTCTTCCGGTCCGAGAGCGCAGATGAAAGGGTTGCACGCCGTTTCAAGAATCGACAGTCCCGCAAAGAGAACCAGAATCGCGGCCAGATAGACGAGGAAACAAATATCGGGACCGAACGATTCGTTCACGAACAGTGCCGGATAAAAGAGCAATCCGCCGATAATGAACATACCGAGTCCGAGGAGGACGCCGGATTTGTACGTGTACCGCTTCATGAACATTGCGCCGGGAATGGCGAAACAACCGTATCCGAGGAAGTAACACGTTACTTGAATCCAGGCGGTTTTGGAGTCCGACATACTCATGATCCGTTTGAACGCGGCGAGGAGCGTGTCGGTCATATTATTGGCCAATCCCCATGCGGCGAAGAGACTCGTCAGGAGAATGAACGGCCAGAGAATTCCGGGAGGAATGACGGGAAGTTTAGGATGACTCATGGAAAAACGCAACAAAAAAGGGGAAATTTCGTCATTCCCGCGAAGGCGGGAATCCAGACGAAAGACGTTACACCCGTTCCTCTAGGCCCCCGCCTTCGCGGGGATGACGGGTTATGAAGCAAGTCTAATCACTTAAAAATTTTTATGCACTAAAACACAACGTATCCGGAAGCTTACGCCCCCGGCTCTTGCGCTCTCTCTTTTCACTCTTTGGTAAGGACGAGATACGTGATTCCCGCATAATGTCCTTTGGACCTTTCGTTTTTGCCGACACCCTTGAGGACGAGTTCGTTTTCGCCTTTCTTGAGTTCGACGGCACCGACGAC
>Ga0099364_10008477_pt1 | contig 14458 bp, 12 predicted proteins | sample TergutTh196P3_FD_73070 | JGI IMG/M metagenome (GOLD analysis project Ga0099364, IMG submission 73070) | Microcerotermes parvus P3 segment gut microbial communities from Pointe-Noire, Republic of the Congo - Th196 P3 | ecosystem: Host-associated > Arthropoda: Insects > Digestive system > Gut ... | reverse complement strand
AATTTGAGTGTTAAAAACAAATTTTAAATCTTCATTACGGCGAGTATATCCGCCTGCGCCAATATGAAAAGCATCTGGCACAAGAATTTCTGGCCCAAGCGTGTAGCGGTAATCATACATAGGATCAAGGGCGTGCGAGACGGAGAACGCAAATACCAACGCTATTAATTGATAATTAAAAATTGAAAATTGAGAATATTTCATATCTATGACCTTTAATTTAGATTTTTTTAAAGAAATATTTTGATTTTTTCTCTAAATTCTGCTGGAATCGCTCTGCTCACAGCTTCAAAAACATGTTTTTTTGAATATTTCATGGAAAAATGCGTTAAAATTATGGTTTCGCAGGGCATTGAGCTGCCGATTTTTTTTAGAATCTGCACCAAGTGGTTTATGTGCGTATGGCCTTTTTTGCGCGCCATGCTAAACTCGTCTTCGTCTAAAAACGTGCACTCGCAAACCACCGCCGGAGAATTCCAAATATGCCGCTCCTCCCATAGAGACTCGCCAAGGCAATCACCCATAAAAGACACAACGGGTTCTCGGACATCATCCGTAATTTCAACGCCGGATTTTTTCATGGATATAATTTCTTCCCTTGAACACTCCGCATATTCTTTTTTCAGCTTTTTCTTCTTGTAAAAAAGCGTGTAGCCAAACGAAGAAATTGAATGTTTCACATTAAACGGATACACTTCCAAATCTTTGCGGTATTCAAGGCTAAAACGCTCGCTCGCCTTAACGCATTCAAGGCGCGGCAAATCAAAACGCTCTTCAGAAACGCCTTCAAACAGGGTTTCTGCTTTAATCAAATCAACAGCCAAATCATAAACCGGCTCAGGAATGTAATACACAGCCTGAATAGGATTTTGCATCATGCGGCGCAGCGAATTGTGACGCATCAAACATCGGCTATGGTCGCCATGGGAATGAGTCAAAAGAACGTGGTTCAAGCTTAAAGCGCTCATTGGGCATTCGCCCATGTCCACGCACAAATCAAGTTCTGGAATTTGAAAATAAGTTGTTAAGCCAGAGATGGAAAAGCCTTGCATGTTCCATCTTTTCTGCTCAATCTTTACCTGTCTAAGAGCGTTATGGCTGCTGTATTGCTTATCTGGCTCGGTGTCTTTCATAGCTCTTGCGGAAACTGTTCGCTGTTATGGGAACTTCATCCCTGTTTCTGGAAAATACCTCAAACGGAACAGGATTTGCAACTTCCCAAACCCCATTTAAAATTTCGTCTTCAAGCTGCCCTGAAGCCCACCCGCTGTAGCCAAAAAACATGCGAGCATTGCTATTTTCCGGTTTTATAAGCTTAGATACCGGAAGTTCCATATCCAAAGGTATCCTTGATACAAAAACTCCGTTTGAAATCTCAAAAGCACCATTGAAAACAGAGGTTCCGGCTTCTAAAATGCAAACTGAAAGTTTTTGAAACGGGTCTGTGCTTTGAACCGGACCGCCAAAAAAGAATGTGTGCAAATATCGGGGCGCGTTAACTAATTTGACATTTCTTTTAAAAACCTCATCCAGCGGCATGTGAACGCGATTATTTATCACCAAGCCCCAGGAGCCAGCTCTTTGTGAGCACTCCACCATAAAAATCACGCAATCTTGAAAATAGCTACCCTTGAGAGCTGGCGTTGCCAGCAAAAAATCTCCTGGTATTACTATCTCGCTTATCACGTTTTGTTCTCTATTTTAATGAGTTATGCTAATCTCTATTCTGCGATTCTGGGCTTTACCCTGCTCGGTTCTGTTGTCTGCGCGAGGGCGAGAATACCCATAGCCTACGGCTGTTATTCTGCTTGAAGCAATGCCCTTTTGAACAAGGTAATTGCGAACGGCATCTGCGCGCGCCTGCGATAATTTGTCGTTGTATTCCAAACCGCCCACATTGTCGGTGTGGCCAGAAATCTCAACGCGCACTGTATCGTATTTTTGCAAACCCTTAACAGTTGCTTCCAAAATTTTGAAAGAAGCTTGCAAAAGCTCAGACTTTCCGGTCGCAAAATTCACGCCTTTCAAGTCAAAACGGTCATCATCGTAATGGATTTCTATGGTGCCATAGCCATCAACCGGAACATGCCACGAATTGCCAAAGCCGCAGTCAAATTCGCCGGTTATGCCATCGCACCAAATTGTGTAGGTATCGCCGCCAGAGATATTAACTCGGGCAATTCCTTGGGAATTGGTGGTAGCTTCAAAAGCAGAGCCTTTTTTGCCCCTTACTATAATTGTTTTATGTTTTTGTGGATATTGCTGGTTATAATCCATAGCAATCACAGTAAGCTCTGCCGAAAACGCGACAGATGCGCAAATAACGAGAAAAATAATAAATCGGTTCATGAATTTTAATATAGAAAATGCTTTTTTCTACATTAGCCTCGTATGCCAAAACGCAACGATATTCGTAAAATTCTTTTAATAGGCTCCGGGCCTATAATCATTGGTCAAGCATGTGAATTTGACTACTCAGGGGTGCAAGCCTGCAAATCATTGAAAGCAGAGGGCTATGAGCTGGTGCTGGTAAATTCCAATCCGGCTACCATCATGACAGACCCTGATTTTGCAGACAGAACCTACATAGAACCTCTAACCAAAGCCGCCTTAACGGAAATTATCCGCCGAGAACGCCCAGACTCCCTGCTCCCAACGCTAGGCGGGCAAACTGCCCTGAACCTAGCTATGGAACTTGCCGATTCTGGAGTGCTGGAATACTACGGCGTAGAAATGCTGGGCGCCAAGCCAGAGGTAATCCGCAAAGCAGAAGACCGAGGATTGTTCAAAGAAGCCATGAAATCCATAGGGCTAGAAATGCCCAGAAGCGAAACCGCCCACTCCTACGAAGAAGCCTGCCGCATAAAAGAAAGCTTAGGCACATGGCCTATCGTTATACGCCCTGGCTTCACGCTTGGCGGCACTGGCGGCGGCATTGCCCGCAACGAAGAGGAATTCAAAACAATCTGCGAAAGAGGCTTGTACTACTCACCCACCAAAGAATTGCTCATTGAAGAATCCATTGAAGGCTGGAAGGAATACGAGCTTGAGCTAATGCGAGACTCAAATGATAAATGCATTGTAATCTGCACCATTGAAAACATAGATCCAATGGGAATCCACACAGGAGACTCCATTACCGTGGCTCCAGCCCTCACGTTCACAGAATCCGAAAACCAAAAGCTCCGCGATGCAGGCGTTGCGATTATGCGAGAAATCGGAGTTAGCGGCGGAGGCTCCAACGTGCAGTTTGCAATCAATCCAGATGATGGCCGCATAGTTGTAATAGAAATGAACCCAAGAGTTTCAAGGTCTTCTGCCTTGGCATCAAAGGCAACTGGCTATCCCATAGCCAAAATAGCCTCAAAATTGGCAGTTGGCTACACCCTTGACGAAATAACAAACGACATTACAAAGCAAACAAAAGCCAGCGTAGAGCCGTCAATAGATTATATTGCTACCAAAATTCCGCGCTTTGCCTTTGAAAAATTCACAGGCGCAAGCGATAAGCTGGGAACCCAGATGAAATCCGTTGGCGAAGCCATGGCAATAGGGCGCAACTTCAAGCAATCCTTTCAAAAAGCGCTTCGTTCGCTGGAAACTGGGAACGGAGGCTTTGGCGCAGATGGCAAAGATTATCTTTTCAAAGATTTAAGCGACAAAGAATTGGAAAAAGAAATCAGCACGGGCAGCGCAAGCAGAATTCTCATGGTGCGCGAAGCCATTGCCCGCAAATGGAGCGAAGACAAACTTTATTCCATCACAAAAATAGACCGCTGGTTTTTGCGGCAGTTCGCAGAACTTGTGGAATATGAAAACGAAATTCGCTCCGCAAAAAATCTAGAGGGCTTGGCAAAAGACCCCTTGCTTTTTGAACAGGCAAAGGAATACGGCTTTTCTGACAGGCAAATAGCAAACATACTTGGCGAAAAAGAAGAAGAAGTTCGCAATAAAAGAAAATCCATTCATTTAAGACCCAAGTACCATATAGTTGATACCTGCGCCGCAGAATTCAAAGCCTACACCCCTTACCTTTACTCAAGCTATTCAAGCGGAGCATCCGTTGCTATTCCAGAAGGCATAGATTCTGGCGAAAAAAAGAAAAAAATCCTAATTCTGGGCGGCGGACCAAACCGCATAGGCCAAGGAATAGAATTTGACTATTGCTGCGTTCATGCCTCTTTTGCCTTGAGAAAAGCAGGCTTTGAAACAATAATGCTAAACTCAAACCCAGAAACAGTTTCCACAGATTACGATACTTCCGATAAACTCTATTTTGAACCATTGACTTTGGAAGATGTTTTGGAAGTTTACGAGCGCGAAGAATGTTTTGGCGCAATAGTTCAGTTTGGCGGGCAAACTCCGCTGAACCTTGCAGAAGGCTTAAAGGCTAACGGCGTCAATATAATAGGCACTTCAACCGATTCCATCAGCATAGCGGAAGACAGAGAGCTATTCTCAAAAATGCTTAAAAAACTTGGCATTTCGCAACCTCCAAACGGAATAGCAAAAACCACCGAAGAAGCAGAAAAAATTGCAGACCAAATCGGCTTTCCAATTCTCATGCGCCCGTCATTTGTTTTGGGCGGCAGAGCAATGGTTATAGTCTATGACAAAACCGGTTTAAAGGAATACATGGCAAAAGCCATGGAAGTTTCCGAGGGCAGGCCTATTTTGATAGACAGCTTTTTGGAAAATGCCACGGAAGTGGATGTTGACTGCATTTCAGACGGCGAAACCCAGATAATTAGCGGAATAATGGAGCACGTGGAACTTGCCGGCGTTCATTCCGGCGACAGCGCTTGCATACTTCCTCCAACAACATTGCCAAAGCATGTTCAAGATACCATAAGAAAACATACCAAAGCAATGGCAAAAGAACTGAATGTATGCGGTTTAATGAATGTTCAATACGCCGTTCAAAATGATACAGTTTACGTTTTGGAAGTAAATCCAAGAGCCTCAAGAACTGTTCCTTTTGTAAGCAAAGCGATAGGCATTCCGCTTGCAAAAATAGCTTCTCTTTGCATGGCAGGCAAAACATTGAAAGAAATTGGCTTTACCGAAGAATTCATTCCTTCGCATTTTTCCGTTAAAGAAGCGGTATTCCCATTTTCGCGTTTCCCAGGCGTGGATATAATTCTAAGCCCAGAAATGAAATCCACAGGCGAGGTTATGGGCATAGATCGCAGAGCGAGCATGTCATATTTAAAAAGCCAGATTGCCGCAGGAAACAAACTTCCAGAAACAGGAAACATATTCCTGAGCCTTCGCGCAGAAGATCGCCAGAGCGCAATTCCATATACCAAAAGGCTGGTTGAACTTGGCTTTACCCTTTATTGCACAAGGGGAACAAGCACCATGCTAAGGAACAACGGAATTCCTTCAAATGCTATATTCAAGGTTGCAGACGGCCGCCCCAACGCCATTGATTTAATTGAAGACGGCGATTTGGCGTGGATTGTGAACACTCCTAGCAAAGGCGAAAAGCCCGCAAGCGATGAAATGAAAATCCGCACCAACTGCCTGATGCACGGCATTCCCATCACCACCACTTTGCATGGTTTGCAGCGCGCTGTTGAGGGCTTGAGAGCCATAAAAAAATTGCAGGTTACGGATGTGTGCAGTTTGCAAGAATATTCAAGGTACAGCCCAAAGTATAACGTCTAGCTTACTGCTTTTTGGCTGCACTCCCCTGCCCAATGTTTTGCCGCGCTCAGCGCGCCTAGACGAATGGCTGCACAGAGGCTTTAACGCAGATATGAGCTGGATGGCAAAAAACGCCGAAGTCCGAAAGCATCCCGCAAATTTCAACGGCAAAGCTTACAACACCGCTTGGGTTGGTCTTTGGAAATATCCAAGGCCTTTGCAAAAAAAACAAGAACCCATAGCCGCTTTTGCCCACGGCAAAGACTACCATATAACCGTAGGAAGCATTCTGCGAGAATTAGCCGCCCAAGTAAACGGACAACCCTTTGTGGACTCTCTACCCATAGCAGAAAGAGAGCTGGCAGCAATGGCAGGCTTAGGCTTTATAGGCAAAAACACAATGCTAATAAACCAAAAACTAGGCAGCGCATTCTTCATAGGCGGAATTTTGCTTTATTCTCAATTTTCAACTCTCAATTCGCAATTAAAAAACAATGGTTGCGCAAAGTGCAAAAAATGTATAGACGCTTGCCCCAACAAAGCTCTAATCGAGGATGGTTTTTTGGATGCCCACAGGTGCGCCAGCTATTTGACAATTGAACATAAAGGGGAATTTAGCGAAGAACAAAAGGAGTGGGCTAAGCACAGCATTTTTGGGTGCGATATTTGCCAGCGAGTTTGCCCCTACAATGCCAAGCATTTGGCAGAAGAAAGCGAACCTTGTTTTTTGCCAATTAAAGAAACCCCGCTAAAGAGAGCGGGATTTAAAAAACTGACAAGAAATCACATATCAAAAAATTTCTATAGCAAGCACTGGTTAACTCAATGCAATTAATTTACTATATTACCTCTACAAACATTTTTGCAGAGGACTTATGAGCCAGAATAAACTATTTTTGGAATTTCCCGATGTTTCCACCGAGGAGTGGGAAGCTACCATAAATGCAGACCTTAAAGGCGCAGATTACGAAAAAAAACTTATTTGGAAAACCCTTGAAGGCATTTCCGTTAAACCCTACTACCGCAAAGCCGACACTGATGGCATATCATGGCTCCTAAACAGCCTGCCAGGGGAATTTCCCTACGTGCGCGGCACAAAAAAGACCGACAATGACTGGGAAGTTCGGGTAGAAATATATGAGCAAGATGCTAAAGCCGCAAATACGGCTGCAAAACATAATTTAGAGCGTGGCGCCGAGGCGCTTTCCTTTACCAGCAGAATTTGCAAAAGCTGCAACGTTTTGAAAGGCCAAAATATTCAAAGCCAAGCAGATTTCAACGCGCTTCTAGCTGGCATTGACTTAAACAAAGTCCCTGTTTACTTTAATTTCGGGAGCCGAGGGGCGCAGGCTCTGGCACTGCTTTACAACTTGGCTGGCTCAAACGCAAATGTTAAAGGCGCAGTAACTTTTGCGCCTATGGCAGAACTCGCAATGAGCGGCAAAGCTGCCTTGGCAAAAGACTCGCTTTTAAAAGAAGCTGCAAAAGTTGCCGTATTCGCGGCAAAAGAATTGCCCAAAGTTCGGACCATAGCAGTGCAAACCCATGGATTTCACAATGCCGGCGCAAATATTGTTCAAGAACTTGGCCTTGCCTTGAGCGCAGGCTTGGAATATATGAACCTTCTCACAGATGCAGGCTTAAGCGCAGAACAAGCGGCATCGCAAATTGCATTTAACTTCAGCATTGGCTCAAGATATTTCCTTGAAATTGCAAAAATCCGCGCACTGCGAATTTTATGGGCAAATGTGCTGAAAAAATATGGAGTTGAAGGAACCGCAAAAATTCACGCAAGCACATCGCTGTGGAATGCCACTGTGTTTGACCCGAATGTGAACATGCTTCGCGCAACAACCGAAGCCATGAGCGCAGCCATAGCAGGCGCAGACTCAATAACCGTTAATCCCTACGACCTTGTGTTCAAAACACCGGATGAATTCAGCAACCGCATAGCGCGCAACATTCAGCTGCTCCTCAAAAACGAATGCAATTTCAACAAAATAGTTGACCCAAGCGCAGGTTCATATTACATAGAAACGCTTACCGAGCAGATTGCGTCCAAAGCTTTGGAATTTTGCCAAAAACAGGAAAGCGAAGGCGGAATGTATGCGGCTGTGCAACGTGGCTCCGTTCAAAAAATGCTTGCCGAAAGCCAAAAACAAAAAGAAAAACTCATTATGCAGCGCAGAGAGGTATTCATAGGCACAAACCAATACCCGAATTTGCTGGAAAAAATGAGCGACAAAATTAAAAAAGACGAAGGCGTGGCTTTAAAAGACCCGGAACTTGCAAACCTTTCTGGCGATGTTCAAGAATTTGCAAATAAATTTGCAGGCAAAAGCTACTCGCTTGCAAAATCCGATGGCGAAACCATTGTTGAAAAACTAGACATTCGCCGCGGATCGGAGGTATTTGAAAATCTCCGCTTGCAAACAGAGGAATATGCAAAAAAGAATGGCAATGCTCCAAAAGTATTCTTATGGACAGCGGGCGATTTGGCAATGCGCCTTGCGCGCGCAACATTTATCAAAAACTTCTTTGGCTGCGCAGGTTACACAGCTGTGGACACCAACGGCGTTCCAAATGCGGCAGCCGGTTTGGAACTTGTGAAAAAAGAAAATCCGCAAATTGTTGTTCTCTGCTCAAAAGACGAAGAATATCTGGAACTCGCAAAAGAAATTTTCCCTGCTCTTGAAAAAGAATTTCCAAACATTGTTCGCATAGTTGCAGGCAATCCAAAAAACGCCGAAGAATTAAAAGCCGCAGGAGCGCAAGACTTTGTTCATGTTCTCACAAATGCAATTGAGTCTTTGAGCGTCTATCAAAAGAAATTAGGTGTGGCTTGAAAGATTTTTTTGCCAAACATTCCCTTAAGCTTTTAGCCTTGGCATGCGGCTGTTTGGTTTGGTTTGGAATAGTTTCAAGAGAAGAGACTAGAACCGAAGTTGAACTGCCTGTGGGAATTATAAACCTACAAGACGATATGGCTCTTGTTTCTCCACTGCCTTCAACCTTGTCTGGGCAGTTTGAAGGCAAGGCAATAAACTTGATTCACATGAAATTAAACCGCTCTGCTCATCTTGAAATAGACTTTAAAGACATGCCGCTTGGGCAATCCAGAATAAGCAGCGACCAGATACAGTTTATTGCTCCTGGAATTTCGGAAGTGAAAATGCTGCGCGTTCGGCAAACAAATCCATTATTTGTTGAGCTAGATGCCAGAGTTGAGCAAAAAATACCAGTGCTATCCAAAATCCATGTTCAAGCGGCGCCAGGCTTCACGCTTATAAATGAACCGCGCATAACGCCAGACTCCATTCTTGTTTCCGGAGCTAAAAGCGCAATAGAAAAAATAACGCATATATCAACAACTGAAACTTCCATAACAAATTTGAAATGGAGCAACTCGCTTCCAATACAGCTGGATTTATCTTCGCTTAATTCCATAGTAGAAATTGCAGACGCAACTCTGTTCATGCAAGTGCAAATTGAGCCTTTAGATCACAAAATATTTTCTGGCATTCCCGTGCGCTTAATAGGAAATTACGATAGAAGCCTCTACTCGCTTTTGCCCGCAAGAGCCGACGTTGAGATTTCTGGCGGAAAAGAACTGCTGTCAAAAATAAACCCGCAAGATATAAATCTATACATTGAATTTTCCAGATTTTCCATTGAAAATACAGAAGAGTTAAAACCAACAGTCCACATTCCGCACCGCATTAACGGCTGGCAGGTTCTCCCCGATAAATTTCGTCTGGTGGAAAATGAAGAATAAATCCCTTTGGCTTGGCATTGAAAGCAGCTGCGACGACACCGCATGCGCAATATTGGAAGAACATGAAAATTCCATAGAAATATTATCCAATTGTCTTTACAGCCAAATAGACGAGCACAAAGCCTGGGGCGGAGTAGTTCCCGAGCTAGCCTCCCGCGCTCACTTGGAAAAAATAATCCCAGTGCTTGAGCAAGCCTTAGCAGAAGCAAAAATCAGCATCAAAGAAATCAATCAAATAGCCTTCACCGCCCGCCCCGGCTTAATGGGTTCGCTATTAGTAGGCGCCAGCTTTGCCCAAGGCTTAGCAAAAGATTTAGGCATAGAATGCTACGGAATAAACCACCTAGAAAGCCACATATATTCAGCATTTCTCAACTCTCAACTCTCAACTCTCAACTCTCAACTCTTAACTCTAAACTCCCAACTCTCAACTCTCAACTCTCAACTCATCGCTCTGATAGTCTCTGGAGGGCATACCGAGCTGGTTTTAGCGAAAAATTTTGAATATGTTTCAGTGGGCAAAACAAGGGATGATGCTGCTGGGGAGGCTTTTGACAAGAGCGGAAAGATTTTGGGGCTTGGCTACCCTGCCGGCGTTGAAATAAGCAGATTGGCAAGGAATGGAAATCCGCATTTTTTTGAATTTCCAAGAGCATTAAAGGATAATTCTTTTGAATTTTCTTTCAGCGGGCTGAAAACTGCTGTTCTTCGCTATGTTCAAACTAATGGCCAAGAGTTTGCAAAGGAGCATATTGCGGATATTTGCGCAAGCTTGCAAGAAGCTATTGCGGATATTTTGTCTTTGAAAACAATTAATGCGGCAAAGAAAAACAATGTTGAAAATATTGTTTTATGCGGCGGAGTTAGCGCTAATTACAGATTGAGAGAACTTATGAATGAACGCTGCGAAAAAGAAGGCATAAACCTTATTTGCCCAGAACCTTCGCTGTGCACAGACAATGGAGCAATGATTGCCGCTGCCGCCATTTTTAGAAAGAGGGCTGGGGCGTTAACGCAAAACAATAAAGTTGAAGCTTGGAGCGATTTATGGTAACACTTGCGCTTGAACATTTAGAAAAGCACTTCCCAGAAAAATTAAAAGGAAAACGGCTGGGCGCAGTTTTGCATCCGGCTTCCATAACCGCAGATTTGCGGCACACCCTTGCAACGCTAGAAAAGCACAACGGCTCTCTGTTCAAACTTGCCGCTCTTTTTGGTCCGCAGCACGGAATTTTAGGACACACCCAAGACAATATGATTGAATGGGAAGGCTTCACAGACCCACGCCTTGGCATTCCGGTTTACAGTCTTTACGGCGAACACAGGGAACCTACCCCCGAAATGCTAAAAGACCTTGATATGCTCTTGGTTGATTTGCAAGATGTGGGCGCAAGGTATTACACTTTTATCTGGACTCTTTTTCTTTGCATTAAAGCCGCCGAAAAACGCGGCATACCTGTTATTGCAATAGACCGCCCAAACCCAATAGGCTGCCACATTACGGAAGGTCCTGTTTTGGATTTGGAATACAGCAGCTTTGTGGGCTTGCATTCCATACCGGTGCGGCACGGCAAAACAATCGGCGAACTAGCTGTTCAATTCAAAGAAGAACGTTTTCCCAGCGCAGAAATCCATGTTTTGGAAATGCAAAATTACAAAAGAAATATGTGGTTTGACCAAACCGGACTGCCTTGGATTATGCCCTCCCCCAACATGCCAACTTTAGACACGGCAATAGTTTACCCCGGGCAATGCCTGCTAGAAGCCACCAATATCAGCGAAGCGCGCGGCACAACCAAACCCTTTGAGCTTTTCGGAGCGCCGTGGATAGACAGCCCAGAAATGTGCAATGAGCTAAACGCTTTAAAACTCCCCGGCGTTTATTTCAGAGAAAGCCATTTTCAGCCAACTTTCCACAAATACGCAGGCCAAATCTGCCACGGAGCGCAAATACACGTTCTAAATAGAGAAGCATTTTTGCCCTTTGAAACAACAATCCAAATTTTGAAACACGTATCCCATCGCTATAAAAACGACTTTGCCTGGAAGCAGCCGCCTTATGAATACGAATATGAAAAAATGCCAATAGATATACTGCTTGGAAGCGGGAGTTATAGGGAATTGAGAAATGTTAAATAGGCTCCCATACCTTGCTGTTGAAGCCTTCAAAGGGCTTTCAAGGCATCGCCTTGTGATAATCCCTTCGCTTGCCACAACGTTTCTATGCTCGTTTTTGCTGATAGCAAGCATGAATGCTTTGAACTCTGCAGTCTCGCTTTCCATGCGTTCTGCATCTCTGTACAGAATAGAAGCGTTTTTTTTGAACACGCCCACGCAGGCAGAAGCGGACTCTATTTTAAATGCGGTGGCATCTTTTGAAAACGTAAGCTCGCTGATTTACGTTCCAGACCATCAAGCTCTGGAAGAATTCAAGCAAAGCTTCCCAGAAGACATGCTCTACCTTGTTGAGGGCAATCCATTGCCAGCCTCGCTTCGCATTCAGATAAGGGCAAATGCGCAAAACATTGAAACCATTGAAAAAACATCGCAGCTGCTGCTCAATATGCCAGAAATTTCCGTTGTTAAGGCTCCAACGGAATGGATTAAGCGGTGGGAAAACTTCAAGTGGCACTTCTTTGCCATTCCCATGGCTGTGTCTGCATTTATGTTGATTGTTCTGTGGCTAATAATGTGGAACGCCGTGCGGCTAACGCTAATTTCAAGGAAAGAACTTGTAAACAACATCAAATATTCCGGCGGAACTCCGTTCTTTATACAGTTTCCTTTTGTGTTGGAAGGTTTGCTTCAAGGGCTTATAGGAGCAGGCTTGGCTGTTATTTTATTCAGCTTGCTAAAAAACAACATTGTTGAATTCTTTCCAATCATCTTGGAATTTACGCAAAAAAGCTGGCAAGCAAGCATTTTCGTTTTGCTGTTCGTAACCATATCCGAAGCCGCCGTGAGTTTCTTTACGGTGCGCAAGTTCTTGGCAAAGGGTATTTAAGTGGCTAGTGGTCAGTGGCTAGTGGTTAGCGTGCTTATAGGAGCGCAGATAGTATATGCTAACGTTGATAGAGAGCTTAGAACCAATACAGACGCTTTGAGAAATATTCAGAGGGAAATAGGGAGAGCTGAGACTAGGCTTAAGGAATTGAGCAACAGGGAAAACAGCGTGCTGAAAAATATTTCGGAAATTGACAATGGTTTGATTACAACGCAAGAATCTTTGAGCGATTTGGAAAAAAAAGAAAGAGTGCTTGGCAACACGATTAGAGGAATTGAAAGAGAAATAGATATTTTGCAAAAAAATATAGACAAGCAAAAAGAAGCTATAGCTTCAAGAATAAGAAATCTGTACATACATGGCAAGCGAGAAGAATGGGAACTTTTATTCAATTTATTGAAAGAAAACGAAGACCCTGAGCGAAAGCTCTACTGGGTTCAGAGGCTTTTGGAAAATGACAAGATTGCAGTTGAAAATTATCTGGCATCCATAAACAAGCAAAAAGAAACAAAACAGCAGCTGGAAGCAAAGCGAAAAGAAATGACTGCTCTCCATGATAGCAAAGCGAAAGAACGGCAAAAACTTGAAAACCAGCTGTTGTACCAGAATGACCTTTTAACAAAGGTTAAAAAAGACAAAACCACGCAAGAAAGAGCGATTGAAGAGCACAGGCAAAACCAGCAGGCTTTAACAGCGCTCATAACAGCCCTTGAAAAAAGACGGAAAGCAGAACAAGCAGCAAGAAAAAAAGCCGAAGAAGAAAGAAGAAGAAAGGCTCAAGCCACTCAAAAAGGCAGAGTAGCCATTCCCAAAGAAACTCCCGTAGCCATTGGCGCCAAATGCACGCCATTAAAAGGGGAAATAATAAGCTCATACGGTTACTACACAGACCCTATCCTAGGTTTTAAAAAAGAGCAAAAAGGCACGGAAATCAGGGGGCAAAAAGGCGAAAGCGTTAAAGCCGCCGCCGAAGGCACGGTTGCTTGGATAGGAAACCTGCCGGGACATGGTCCTGGAATGATTTTAGACCACAAAGGCACTTATTTTACCGCTTACGGGCATTTAGCCTCAAGAAATGTTAAAGTGGGCGATGCCGTAAAAAGCTGCCAGGATATAGGCACGGTGGGCAACGCAGAATCCATCAATGGTTACAAGCTGTATTTCCAAGTTTACAAGGGAACGCAGACCCAAGATCCCATGAAATGGCTAAGGAATTAAAAATATTCTACCGCTTTGACGTTTTTTTTTATATATTTATTAAGATATGAATACAATTCCGGTTACCAAAGAAACTTACGAGCTTCTGGTGCAAGAGCTTGATACTTTGAAAAAAGTTGAGCGGCCGCGTATTTTGCAAGAAATTGCCGAAGCCAGAGCGCAAGGCGATTTGAGCGAAAATTTCGAATACCACTCCGCTAAAGATCAGCAGGGCAAAATTGAGGCCAGAATACAGTTTTTGGAAGACCGGGTTGCCAGATCGGTTATAATTGAGCCCGATACGGCATCTGCCGTTCGTATTTTGTTTGGGGCAACGGTAAAGGTTAAAGACTTGGCAAGTGGCAAAGAAATTGAGTACACGCTTGTTTCACCGGAAGGCTCAGACCCTGTAAACGGCAAAATAAGCTCGGTTAGCCCAATAGGAAAAGCTTTGATAGGCAAAACCAGAGGCGATAAAGTTGAGGTTCAAACGCCCAAAAAGGTATTAAAATTGGAGATTTTGGATTATAGGTAATTTTTTTTACTATTTTGTAAGATGGAGCAAATATGAAAATAAAATTTAAGTTTTTTGCAGTATTTTTTTTGCTGTTTGCAGTTTCCGCATGGGCAAGTAAATGGACTATTGCCTCTTTTGATGATTCTCCTGATCCTGGAGAACCGGATAAATATGTAACAGAAGAATCTCGTGGCTCTGGACTGAAATCTGTAGAGCCTGCGCAGGTAACTCCGCAATCTGGCCGGCTTTACGTAAGGCAAAAGTGTGAAGACCTTTTTGGCGATGATGCCACTTATCAAATTTTCCAAGGTCGCGC
>Ga0099364_10008476_pt1 | contig 14458 bp, 10 predicted proteins | sample TergutTh196P3_FD_73070 | JGI IMG/M metagenome (GOLD analysis project Ga0099364, IMG submission 73070) | Microcerotermes parvus P3 segment gut microbial communities from Pointe-Noire, Republic of the Congo - Th196 P3 | ecosystem: Host-associated > Arthropoda: Insects > Digestive system > Gut ... | reverse complement strand
TGTATTCAGTAAATGGAAATGGCGGCATTTTTCGAACCAATTCATGAAATTCAAATCCGCGTTCTTTTATATATTTCTCACTTCGCGGATGGACAGAATAGATAATAGGCATACTATGTATTTCTGCAAGTGCGTTGATAGCTGACATTAAACTCTCAAAGGTGGCTGAACTATCTATGTTTTCCTCTCTGTGAGCGGAAAGGACTATGTAGTTGCCTTTCTCAATATTCAGCCGTTCCAATATATTGCTTGCGTCGGTTTTTGTTTTGTTTACAGCGATAACTTCCGCCATCGGCGAACCGGTTACGAAAATATGCTCTTTTCGTATTCCCTCGTCTATTAAGTATCGCCTCGCATGTTCAGTATAAGGCAAATGCACATCGCTAATATGGTCAACAATCCGGCGATTAATCTCCTCGGGCAAATTCTCGTCAAAGCAACGGTTTCCCGCCTCCATGTGAAAAATCGGAATCTTCAGCCGTTTAGCTGAAATTGCGGAAAGCGCGGAATTCGTGTCGCCAAGAATAAGCAACGCATCCGGCTTTATTTCGCTCATAAGCTCATAACTTTTCGCAATAATATTACCAATTGTCCGTCCAAGATTTTCGCCTGCCACATTCAAATAATAATCCGGTTTTCTCAAATCCAGATCATCGTAAAATATATCGTTTAAATTAACATCATAATTCTGCCCGGTATGAACAAAAATATGCTCAAAATATTTGTCCGCTTTTTTTATCGTTTCCGACAAACGTATAAGTTCCGGGCGAGTGCCAACAATTGTCATCAGCTTTAATTTATCCACAATTCCGCCTTATCCAAAAACTCTCGCATATTGTACTGAGGATAATACGCCTTATATTTATTAATCCACTCTCCCATCTCCTGAACCATTTCGAAATAAGACGGTACGCTGAACCTGAAATCCGAGCGAGTATTTACAAGGGACTTATCCACGACAAAACTGTCGTCAGGCGTGACTGATATCGATTCCGCTCGTAAACCGTTGAAAATATTCAGTAATTCATATTTATTTATCAATGAGTTGTTTGCCAGATGGTACAACCCTGTCAGGCCTTGCGCAAGCGCCATTTCAATCGCGTCGGCAAGCGTAATCGTTGTAACGCCCGTCCATATCGCCTGCCTGAATCCTTTTACTTCCCCTCTTTGCTTCATAAACCAATTAAACAGACCGACTCCATTCTCGTTAATATCCGGTCCGACTATCGACGTGCGGAACGTTAAATTCCTGTCGTCGTTTAGCTCTCCCAATGCTTTTGAACGCCCGTAATAATCATCCGCGGAGCAAAAATCGGCTTCTTTGTACAGACCGTTTTCATGCCCCGAAAAAACACAGTCCGTACTTAAATGAACTATCCGCGTTTCAGTGTTTTCGGTTAATTTCACAAGTAAATGCGGGAAAAAGGAATTTATCCATATTCCGTCGCCAGGATTTTTATTTATCGCCCCAGGCAGTATCCCGACGGCATTGACAACTGCGTCGAAATTTTGTTTTTTCAATATGGTTTTTATTGTACCTTCATCACGGACGTCGCCTGTTACGATATTGCAATAAGGCAGGCTTCTTCTGGCAAAACCTGTTACGGAAAAGCCTTTTTCCTGCATACGCCGCACAATTACATGTCCGGCCATGCCGCCCGCGCCCAATATTAAAACATTCATTTTGCCAGTTCTTCTTTAATGTAACTTGTTGTAAGTAACTTTCCTTTGATTTGTTCCGTATCCAACTGCGTGGTATTGTTGGAATTAAATTCATCAAAAGTTCTTTTTCCCGTCTTGCCCTGATCGAAGTACTGCTCATAGTTTAAATCGCGGTTATCCGCGGGAACACAAAAGAAATTACCCAAATCCGACGCATGCAGGCATTCTTCCCTGGTAAGAAGAGTCTCATAACGCTTCTCGCCGTGCCTTATACCAATATAGTTGACAGGATTTTCCGTTTTAAACAACTCCTTAAGCGCCTGCGCTAAATTGCCGATTGTACAGGCGGGAGATTTTTGTACCACAATGTCCCCTGGTGAAGCGTGCTGGAATGCGTACAGCACCAAATCCACCGCCTCATCAAGGTTCATGAGAAAGCGCGTCATTTCCGGATCGGTAACGGTAAGTGGTTTCCCATTTTTTATTTGCTCAACAAAAAGCGGTATTACCGAACCGCGCGAGCACATTACGTTCCCGTATCGCGTTCCGCAAATCAACGTTTTGCCCGCCGTGCGGGATTTGGCCACAAACACGCGCTCCATCATCGCTTTGCTGATGCCCATGGCGTTGATAGGATAAGCCGCTTTATCCGTTGAGAGGCAAACTACTTTTTTAATGCCCTCTTCAATCGCGGCAGTAAGTACATTGTCAGTGCCTATTACATTGGTCCAGACGGCTTCCATCGGAAAAAATTCGCACGAAGGCACCTGTTTCAGCGCAGCGGCGTTAAATACATAGTCCACGCCGTGCATTGCGGTTTTAACGCTCGCCGGATTTCGAACATCGCCTATGCAGAACTTGATTTTCGGATTGCGATACTTTTTACGCATATCGTCCTGTTTTTTTTCATCGCGTGAAAATACGCGGATTTCGCCTACATCGGTATTGAGAAAGCGGTCAAGCACCGCGTTTCCAAAGGAACCTGTTCCGCCTGTTATTAATAGAGTATTATTCGCAAACATACTTTCACCCAAAATCAAAGTTTCTCCATAATCAGCTCGGCGATATTGAATCCGGCTGTTTCGTTATTCTTCAAAGATTTCATATTCTCAGGAATTGTTATTAACTGTATATGTTCCTGTATTGGAAATGGAGAAACTTTAAAAGTTACAATGCCGTTGACTCCCGAAATATCCGTGATTGCCTGTTCCGCGTAAGGCAAGGCTTTGTCCAATGCCGAGGCGAGGATCGGGCTGTCAAAAGCAAGATATTTTTTTTGCGATATGCCTTTCAGTTCCGGAATAAGTTCAGCAATCAGCCCTTCAAGCTGCAGCAATGCTCTTGCCGCGGCTTCATCATTCATCCCCCCAAACTTACGGCAGGCAAACCGAAATTGCCCTAATGCGATTTTCTTATATTCCAATGAATAATCTTCATATTTGCCCAATTCGTGAAGTTTTTCAAACAGCCATTTTAATACTTTTCCTATATCGCCAATATTTCCAGAATTGTTTGAAAGGCTTCCCGGTCTGTTGCGAAAGTAATTTATTAACGGCTCCGGTATATATGAAATCAGGTTTGCGCCTGCGATTATTGCGGGAACGCAGGTATCTTCGTAGGTAAATTCCGGAAAATAAAAATTCAGTCTGGTGATCAATTCCTTTTTAAAAATTTTCCCCCACGCAAAAAGCCGTGATTTATTTACAACGCTCTTATCATCACGGCATGACACGGTTAAACCGTCAAATCTTAATTTAACCGCTTCCCGCAGCATTGTTTTGCTGTTGACATAATATATATCGCATTGCCCAACATCGCTTCCGCTTTCGAGCATGGCCAGGATAATTTTCTCAATGAAGCCTGGTTCAAACCAATCGTCTGCGTCAAGAAAAGTGATATATCCGGCTTTCGCGGCTTTTATCCCCGTATTTCGCGCATTGCCAAGGCCTGAGTTTTCCTGCCTTATATAAACGACACGTTTATCTTTTTTCTCCCATTCACGGCAAATCGCCGTGCTGCCGTCCGTTGAGCCGTCGTCAACTAAAATTATCTCAAGATTTTCGTAGCTCTGTTGCGCAACCGACGCAATGCAGCGCTCCAGAAATTCTTCGGCGTTGAATACCGGGATAATTATGCTTACGCAAGTTTGTGGCAAAATAATATCTTCCTCGCCTGTAACTTCCACCCATATTGCGTCCCGCTGGGACGCGGATTATTGGGTAAGCCGTTTTCTACCAATAGTTTGTCCCTACGGGACAACGCCATTACGAAACATCCGGCTTTGCGCCCCGTTAGGGGCGTAATATGGGTAGAAAACGCATAACAAAAATTCCCGCGTCCCGTAGGGACGCAATATGGGTGGAAGCTTCATCAAAGTTACCAAATAGATGGTTCGCGGCATAGGGCGCGATAAATCGCGCCCCTACCGTTTTACCTGCGCTTCCACCACGCTGCCGCCTGCGTATTTCCGGCGCAATCCGGGTTTTTCGATCTTGCCGGTAGCGTTACGTGGAACTTCGGCGAATATGACGGCCCTGGGTCGTTTGTAGCGGGGCAGTTCCTTGCAGAATTCGTTGATCTCCGCCTCGTCGCACTCCACGCCGGGTTTGAGATCAATTATGGCCGCCGCGATTTCGCCCAGCCGCAGGTCGGAAAGACCGATGACCGCCACATCCTTGATCTTGGGGTGCGCCCGCAGGAAATCCTCGATCTGCACGGGGTAGATGTTCTCGCCGCCGGTGATGATGACGTCCTTCTTGCGGTCCACCAGGTATATGAAGCCGTCCTCGTCCTCGCGCGCCATGTCGCCCGTATTGAGCCAGCCGTCTTTCAGCACTGCCGCGGTAGCTTCGGGGTCCTTGTAGTAGCACAGCATCACGCCGTGACCCTTTACGCTGAGTTCACCCACCTCGCCTTTGACGACGGGGTTGCCCTGTTCGTCGATAATCTTCGTCTGCCAGCCGTAGCCCGCAACGCCGATAGCCCCTACCTTGTGCATGTTCTCCACGCCCAGGTGTACGCAACCCGGCCCGATGGATTCAGACAGGCCGTAGTTCGTGTCGTACTCGTGGGAAGGAAAGCGCGCCTTCCAGCGGCGGATGAGGCTGGGCGGTACGGGCTGCGCGCCGATGTGCATCAGCCGCCAGTTTGCAAGGTCGTAATCCTCGAGTTTCAGTTCGCCGCCGTCCAGGGCGTCAAGGATATCCTGCGCCCAGGGTACCAGCAGCCATACCACCGTGGCGCCCTCCAATGATGCGGTTTCGAGGATCCAGCGCGACCGGGTGCCGCGCAGCAGCACGGCGCGGCTGCCGACAAGCAGGCTTCCGAACCAGTGCATCTTCGCGCCGGTATGGTACAACGGCGGAATACACAGGAATACGTCGTCGTGGTTTTGGCCGTGATGGCGCTGCTCCACCTCGCAGGCGCACACCAGTGACCTGTGATTATGCAAAATCGCCTTTGGGAAACCCGTTGTGCCGGAGGAAAAATAAATGGCGGCTACGTCCTCGTCGTGGAGGGCGACCATCGGGGGTTTTGTGCTGCAACGCGCAGCCAGGGTGGCGTAAGGCCTGGCGTAGACGGGGCGCTCCCAAGGCGCACCCACAAAGAACTGCAAACGCAGACGGATATTGTCCTGTATGACATTCATGCGTTCCACGAATTCCGGCCCGAAGATGAGGATATCCACGTCGGCCAGATCCAGGCAGTACCTGATTTCATCCGACGAATAGCGGAAGTTCAAGGGTACCGCCACCGCGCCCGCCTTCAGCGCGCCGAAATAGACCGGCAGCCACTCGATACAGTTCATCATCAAAATGGCGACCTTGTCGCCCGTTCGCAGGCCGTTGTTCAACAGCAGGTGCGCAAACTGGTTGGCCTGTTCGTCGAAAGCGTGCCAACTGAGAGTTTTGCGATAGTCCGAGTGGAAATTGCGCTCCACCAGCGACATCTCTTTCCAGTCGGGCCGCCTGGTTTCCAGATCCCGAATTTCGGGTGTGACCTCCACCAGTGCAATTTCGTCGCCGTAGTGTGCCGCGTTGCGCGCCAGGAATTCAGTAATGGGCATGATTTATTCTCCAATATCCGCCTTTGTTGAGTTATTTTTAATTTCCCTGGAATCCATGTATTCCAGTAATATTTGTTTTAAAATAGTGACGATGGGGACTGCCAGAAACATTCCGACCACTCCAAAGTACGCTCCGCCCGCCAGCACCGCGAATATTATCAGCAAGGGATTGATTTTTAAAGTTTTCCCCATTATTTTGGGTTCAATGAAACTTCCGTCTATCTGCTGAAAGATTATCAGCACAATCATAGTTGTTATTGCTTTGGCAGGCCCTCCGGTAACTAATGTTACAACACTTATGAACGAAACAGCCGCCAGCGATCCCAGATATGGAATGAAATTAGCTATTCCGCAGATTATTCCAAGTAAAAAGGCATATTTTACGTTGAGGATCAGCAATACCGTCGTTACGACTACCGTATTAATCACGCTGTCAATGCTTTTGCCCAGTAAAAAAGCGAAAACAACCTTATTGATCTGACGCAGGTATTTTATAAGCTGCTCCCGGTTTTTTTCTTTTAAAATCACATAGGACAGTTTATTGAAAAAATCAGCTATATTATCCCGGTCAAGCAATATGTACAGCGAGACGACCAGTCCTATGACGGCCTTAAATATTCCGCTGGTAAAAGCCATGATGCTTTTGCCTAATTGTTCAAGTTTAATCGGGTCTGCCAATTGAATCAGGCTGGGCAGATCGAAACTGCTTAAAAAGGCGCTGTTCGGATATTTTTCCATAATATGCTTATAATAGGCCGGAAGGCTGCTTGTAAATTCAATCAGGTTTCTGATCAGTACGGGTATGGCAAATGTTACAATTAAAACAACCGCCAGCAGTAATGCTGAATACATCGAAAGGACGCTGAGTAATCTCGCTTTTTTTACTATGAAACTTCTTTGGGATTTTCCATACAGCCGTTCAAGCTTTTCACACGGAATATATAAAACATAAACAACAAGTATTCCAAACAGGAAAGGCGATAACATTCCAAAAAACTCGCCTATCCAATGCGTTATCTGGCCAAAACTGTCCAGGGTTTTGTATATAATTATCAATAATGCCGCGAATATAAAAGCAGGCAATAATCTGAACCACCGATTGTCATTCAAATTCACGAATTTCTCTCTCCCGCCCGCGTCCGACGGTTATTCGTCCGACGGTTTCACGTTACCGTACCTACGGGACGTTTGAACGCGGGCTTACCTCATAATACGGTATTTTTCATCGACGAGGGTGAAGTCAACGCCTCCGGTCAGATATATACTCCGGTCGTCAAATACAAAAATCGCCTCCACGCCTTCCAGGGATTCGACAAAAGCCCTGCCCTTTTCGTAGCCCATAACGAAAACCGCGGTGGAAAGCGCGTCGGCATACATGGAAATATCGGCAATAATGGAAACCGAAAGCAGTCCGTTGTCGGCAGGGTATCCAAGCGAGGGGGAAAAAATGTGGTGGTAATGCGTCCCGTCGGCGACAAAGAACCGTTCGTAAACGCCCGATGTCACCAGGGATTTTTCCCTTACCCGAACTACCCCGATATAAGCGCCGCGGGTGTCCAGCGGGTCCTGGACGCCTATCCTCCAAAGGCTCCCGTCATTTTTTTCGCCGACGGCCAGGACGTTGCCCCCGATGTTTATCATTGCCTGTGATATCCGTGCTTTTTTTATAATCGCCGCGGCCTCGTCCGCGGCGTATCCCTTGGCTATGGCGCCCAAATCAAGCGCCATGCCGGGCTTTTTGAGGAAAACGGTTTTATTGTCCCGGTCGACTTCAATATCCCGCCGGTTTACCAGGGGCAGAACCCTGTCAATTTCCTCCCGTGCCGGAACCACGGGGTTTTCCCCGCCAATACCCCAAAGGGTGACCAGTGGTCCTACCGCGGGATCGAATGCGCCCCCGGAAAGTTCCGCGTAATGCACAGCCTTTTCTATTACGTAAAATACATCGGGATGGACTTCGACAGCTTCAATCCCCGCGGCCTTATTGATGCGGTCAACATCCGATCCTTCCATAAAGACGCTCATCCGGCTTTCAATTTCCCTGAGCCGCGCAAAAACGTCCTGATATACCCGGGGCGTCCCCTCGTCATAAAGAGTAATGGTGCAGATCGTCGCCAGCACAAACTCAGACCGGCTCTGGGCAGGTTTTGAGCAGCCCGCAAGAAAAAAGACGGCAATACCGGCAAAGAAAAACCGCAGTTTATTCATGACGGGGAAACATACACTAATTTTTGATTTTTGATTGAGATTTTTTGATTGGCGGAGCGCGGCCGGGCGCCTGCGCTTAATTAATAAAATAAAAGGAAGCCCCGACTGTTGTTGCTACGCGTCTGTGTCTTCATACAGGCATACCCTGTTTCTGCCCTTCTCCTTTGCGGTATAAAGCGCGCTGTCTGCCCGGGAAATGAATCTGTCAAGCGAGCTACCGCAATCAGGGAAATCCGTATTTACGCCTATGCTGATTGTAACTTTTGTAACCCCGCCGTCAGGATGTGAAATAGCCGCGCTCTCGACGTTCGTGCGTATCTGCTCCGCGATTGTCAGGGCGCCCTTCGTATCCGAAACGGCCAGCAGCACGGCGAACTCCTCGCCGCCCCAGCGGGCCGCGAAATCACCCGGACGCTTGATCGTCTGCGCGCAAACCTTCGCAACCGTCTGAAGCGCGACGTCGCCCTGCTGATGCCCGTACGTATCGTTGTATGTCTTGAATTTATCCACGTCTATCATTAAAAGACTGATAGGAGTCTTTTCTCTTATCGCCCGGAGCCATTCCATATTCAGCCGGTCGTCGAAGTTGCGCCTGTTGGGGATATCCGTCATCTGGTCGATCATGCTCAGGCGTTTTATGGTGCGCAACTGGTTTACGATTTGCACCTGGTTTCCAACCCGGAGTTTTACGGTGGCGGCGCGAAAGGGCTTGATTATGTAGTCCGCTGCCTTTAAAGCCAGCCCTTTTTCCTCGTCCTCGCCGCTGTCCAGACCCGTGATGAAAATAACGGGGATATCCCGTGTTTCCTCCGAATTTTTGAGAGTTGCAAGCACCTCGTATCCATCCATTTCAGGCATGATAATGTCGAGCAAAATAATATCGGGTAAAAGCGCTCCGGCTTTATTGATGGCGTCCCGTCCGTCCTTTGCCGTATAAATGGTATATTCCCGGCTTAGTAAATGAGTCAAAACCACTAAATTCGATTTTTCATCATCCACAATGAGTACGCTGTTCTTTTTTATTTCATCCATTAATTATTCCCTATGTTCTTTTTTAATTCGGCAAGGGCGGAAAACGCAAGCTCAAAATCAAAATCTTCTATCTGCCGTATCAGATCCCCGCTTCCAGGTATCGCGCGCAGACCGTCGACAAGGTCCAGGCATTCCGGATTACCGTTTTTCAGCAGGGGTTCCAATACGCTGAACAGTTCCCGCGCCTTTTCCATGTCTAATGGTTCGCCTCCGGCTTCGGTTCGAAGAGTGTCCTTGTCTTCCACAAACGGCGCCAGTTCCTTCAAAACCGCGGCGAGTTCGCCCGCGAGAGCGTCCATATTCGCTTTCGTGGTCAGATCTTTGCCGTTCCTGAGCAGCGTCTCGACGTCGCCGGCGGCCTTTTGCAGCGCTGTTTTGCCGAGCTGTCCCGCGTTGCTCTTCAAGGTATGCGTCAACACGTAAGCCCGTTTTATGTCGCCCGCGCCGATCGCGGCGGTAATTTCCTTAAATTTCTCGCGGTTTTCATTGAAAAATAAGGTTTTCAGTTTCAACATCAGAGCGTCGTCGTGCAGCGGCTGCCAGGTTTCATCTATCGGCTGATTCTTCTGCGACAGAGAACTCCCGCTTCCGGAGGCGCCCGGATCGACAGGCTTCAGGTATTTAATCAGACAGCGCCATAATTCCTGTGAAGTAAAGGGCTTGCCCACGTAACCGCTCATGCCGATCGACTTGTATAATTCCTTGTCGTCGGACATAACGTTTGCCGTCATGGCCACAATGGGCGTTCCCGTGCCCAACCGCAGGATCCTGGGAGTTGCCTCAATTCCGTCCATTACGGGCATGTGTACGTCCATGAAAATTAAATCGAACGGCGGCTCGCCGTTTTCCATGCGCCGTTTAACCGCATCCACGCCTATCAGGCCGTTTTCCGCTATCACGGTCTGAAGCCCCAGTTTCTCCAGATGTTCGCGTATGACCGTCTGGTTCATGATGTTGTCCTCGCAAATCAGAATAATTTCTCCGCTGAAGGCGGGTTTTTCAATAACAGCGCCGGCGGAACCGGCTACGAACATGTCCCCGGCCGCGTCCATCATTCTGAACGTCAGATCAAAGCTGAATTTACTGCCGATGCCCGGAGCGCTTTCCACATTCAGTTTGCCGCCCATCAGCTCAACGATATTTCTGGTTATGGAGAGTCCGAGTCCCGTGCCGCCATACTTGCGCGTCGTGCTGGAATCCGCCTGCGTGAACGGCTCGAATATCTTATTGATCTGCTCCGGCGACATGCCGATGCCGCTGTCGCGTATTTCAAAATGTATGGTGTTTTTCTGTTCCGTCGAAAGTTTGATGGTAGCCGAAAGTTTTATGGCGCCGACGTTCGTGAACTTTACGGCGTTTCCAAGTATGTTGATCAACGCCTGTCCCAGTCTTGTCGGGTCGCCGAGCAGCGGTTTGTCGGTCGCGGGTTCCGAGTAAAATTTTAGAAGGATGCCCTTTTCGAGCGCTTTTGGGGTAATTATCGACTGGCAGCGGGCCAATACGTCGTTTAAGCTGAATGGAATCGTCTCAAGTTCCATTTTGCCTGATTCAATTTTAGAAATATCAAGGATGTCGTTTATGATCTGCAGGAGCCAGGTGGAGTTTTCCTTGATTTTGCTCAAATATCCCCTGGTTTTCGGCGTAATTTCGTCGTCCAGCGCCAGCTCTGAAAACCCTACGATGCTGTTCATGGGCGTCCGTATCTCATGGCTCATATTGGCCAGGAAGGCGGATTTTGCGCGGCTGGCGGCCTGCGTCGCCACAATCGCGGTTTCCATTTCGCGTTGAAGTTTCACCGTCTCGGTGACGTCGTCCGTGCTGCCGACAACGCCGATCATATTGCCGCCGCCGTCGTAAATCGGCTCCGTGCGCGAGTGGAATATGTCGCTTTTGATTTCGCTCATCCAGTCCTGCGCGGATCCCTCGCGGAATGTCCTGTCCACATTGTCGATTATATCCGGATGCCAGTTTTTAAGCTGCGAGGTCTCAAGCGTTTTTCCCTCCACAAGCGACGGATCCAACCCGATTATCTTGAGATATTGCCCGTTAAAAGTAGTGATTACGCCATCCTTGTCGATGCTCCAGATAATGCCCTTGTAGTTGCTGATGACGGCCTTCAGCTTCGTAAGCGCGTCCTTCAGCTCGGATGTACGCTCGCTTACCAATATCTCAAGCCGCTTTCCCGCGCTGCGATTTCTTTGAAATAAAATAAACATGAAAACAAGCACGAACATCAGCATGGTCGCGCCGGTCAGCCAGGAAGTCCGCTCACGCATCAATTTTACCCGGTAATCGTAGGTTTTACGCAGCCACTGTTCCGATATCCACTTTACGTCGATCAGTTGAAGCGCCTTGTCGATGATGGAGCGCAGCGCGGCTTCGTTCTTATTGAATCCGAATCCTGGCTCGTAGGAACGGTTGAATACGACATTGGCCTTATAACCCGGAAGCTCACGGTAATTCGTCATAACGAGAAGATCGTGATAGCTCGCCATAAACATATCCACATCGCCGCGTTCCAAAGCCTCGAAGGCAAGCTTCATGCTGTCGTATTCAACGGCGTTGGCATGGTTCGGGAACCAGCTTCGAAACAACTCGGAATATGCGGAATCCTTTACCAGCGCCACCTTTACAAACAATATTTCGTTGATGTTGATATTACGGTAATCCGATTTTGACAAAAGCGCGTAATAATTCGTCGTAAGCGCGTTTTCCGCCCATAAGAACAGACCTTCCCGCTCCTTTGTGCGTATCAGTTCCGTGATCATCGCCGCGTCGCCGGTTTCAAGCATTTTCAACAAATCAGACCATTCGGCATACCGGTCGTTGACTATTTCAAAGGACAGCCCGGTGAGTTTTTCAATTTCCCGCAGTACATCGTGAGCGATACCCTGCCATTGTCCTTCATGCGCGTTATAGAAACTGATCGGATAGTTGTCGTATTCGGCCGCAAGCCGTATGACGGGGTTGGCGTTTATATAGGCGTGTTCCTCCCTGTCGAGCAGCGTAGACATCTTATGTTTTACATATTCAAGATGTCCGGCGTTGTAGAGTTCAACCAGGTAACGAATGCCGCCGCTTTGCAGTACCTTTTGCACGACCGAGATAACAGGCTCAAGCGCCGGGTTCTGCGTCGCCAGGGAAACCGGGCCGTAAATCAGCGGAAAAAAATCGGAGGCGACTACGTCGCCGTAAACGTCAAAAGCGGCCTCCGCGGTACTCTCGTCGAAAAAAGCGTCGATTTCGCCGCTTTTAAGCAGATTATAAGCGGTTTCGTAATCGTCGATGAGCAGCGTTTCAAAGGTTTTGGTTTCATGCGACGACACGTTGTCAAACGTAACGGCGCCTTTCAGGAAAGCGTAGCGCAGAGGCCGAAACACCTCGATTGCCGCGAGAGGCTCGCTGCCCATGATGCGCATATATTTTACGGAGCGTTCGGCGATGGCGTCGGTCATAAAATAGATTTTCCGCCGCTCCGCGGTAGCCGTCAGCTCGCCTGAAAAATCGATTTTATGCGATTCAAGCCCCGCGACCAATTCGCCCCATTCATAAACAACCGGCTCGAACCTGATTCCGAACAATTCGCTCAGCCATTCACAAAACAGCGCGGCATATCCCCTGATTTCGCCGTTTTCACCGTAAAACGCCTCGGTACTCGGATTCACCCCGAAAACAAAGAAGCCCCTCTCGCGAAGCTTTTCGATGGCTTCGATTTCTTCGCCGGTTATGCCGGGAACATCCTCAAGCGAGGTAAATCGCGTGATGTCGCCCGGCTGCTTCGAGGAAGTGTTTTTGCAACTTAAAACTGTCGTTGACAAAAGTAAAACAGCGAGCGCCGCGCATATCGTTCTGACGATCATTCCCATTCAAGTCTCCGCCGCATCCCGATCCCGTATTTTCCGGGAACAAACTATATATTATATTGGAAAATGATGAGATAGTTAAAATTTCCGGGTTAGCTATCTTGGAAAACTGAAAGTGATTTTATGAAGGAATTCCTAGTAGAATTAGACGAAGCGTCAAATTTATTGGTCGTGAAATGAAGGGCGGGTAATGGAGGATGGTAATGCCCCTTGATTTAACCAATCTGGTGAATAGCGTAAACTCATTGCGTGAGGCGATAGACGTTTATAATGAATCGGAAAGCCTGAATCCCGCGGACGCTCCTGTTTTGAAGGTGCTTCGCGCCGGCGTGATCCAGAATTTTGAAACAACCTATGAACTGGCGTGGAAAATGATGAAACGCTGGCTTGAAAAAAACGTCCGCGCCGACCTGGTTTCAGGCAAGCCTCAAATCGAGCTTTATCGCCGCGCGGCTGAATACGGGCTTATTGCCGATGTTGAGGACTGGATGCGCTTTCACCGGGCAAGGAATCGGACGTCTCACATTTATGGAGAATCGCTGGCGGCCGAAGTCCTGGCGCTTGCGGTTCGTTTTTATCCATTTGCTGAAAATCTGTCGACGTATCTGAAAGCAAATAATCCGTGATTGATTTAAATGAAAAACAGGCGTCGCTTGTACGTTCGATTTTAGGGCAATACCTTCCGCGCGGCGAAGCGTGGATTTTCGGTTCTCGCTACCGCGGCGTTGCGAAGAATTTTTCCGATCTTGATCTGGCGATAAAGTCAGACCGTCCACTGACGCTGGATGAACTGGGGCTGATCAGTGAAGCATTTGAAAACTCATCTTTGCCGTTCCGCGTCGATGTTGTTGACTACCTAAGCGTCGGAGAAAGTTTCCGCGCCGTGATCGACGAAAATTCCGGGCTGTTTTATAGTTCTGAAGCAATCTAAGTAACCTCAATTTATTGAAAATTCAGGCGTATGCGAACGATTTCCGGACGGTTTGCCGTGCGCACGGGCGGTCCCCATATGCACGCGCCGCTTGATACATAATAGTGCGTATCTCCTATTCGTTTATATCCCCAGGCGAGTTCATATATCGACCTGACGATGAAATTGACCGGCCACAGTTGCCCGTAGTGCGTGTGTCCCGACAATTGCAAATCCACGCCGTTTTCCGCCGCTTCATGAAGATCATAAGGCTGGTGGTCCATAAGAATAAGCGGAAACCGCCCGTCAACCGCGTCCATCAGAACATGCAGATCTTTCCGCTCCTGCCCGAAGCGCCGGCTTGCCGTGCGATCTTCTCTTCCGACAATGTAAAATGAATCTTTGATTTTTACGCTCTGATCGCGCAGTACGGTAATGTTGTGTTCTTCCAGAAAACGGCTCGCAATGTCGCTGCCGCCGAAATATTCATGGTTTCCCAAAACGGCAAAAACGCCGTAACGCGCCTGAATGCGCACTAACTCCCCGCCCAGGTTTTTACGAATAACAGTACCTATTGCGCCGTCCAGGATGTCTCCCGGCAACAGTACAATATCCGGAGAGAGCGCGTTGATTTTGTCAACGATCGACGCAAACCATGAACGCCCGACAATCGTTCCCAGGTGCGTATCGGCAACCATGACGATGTTCAGGCTTTTC
>Ga0099364_10008475_pt1 | contig 14460 bp, 12 predicted proteins | sample TergutTh196P3_FD_73070 | JGI IMG/M metagenome (GOLD analysis project Ga0099364, IMG submission 73070) | Microcerotermes parvus P3 segment gut microbial communities from Pointe-Noire, Republic of the Congo - Th196 P3 | ecosystem: Host-associated > Arthropoda: Insects > Digestive system > Gut ... | reverse complement strand
CATTTTACAACACGACCGCTCATCCGATGAATTGGAAATATACCGGATTGCCTGAAAAAAACACTTAATGAAGCGCATTTGGAAATCCAGGTACTAGTACCTGACCTGATCCAAAATTGTGGATTCGATCTCCGTCATTCCCGCGTAGGCGGGAATCTAGAGGAGGGGATATAACATCCTTCCTCTAGGCTCCCGCCTTCGCGGGGGTGACGGAAATGTTGTCCAGAACTATTTTTAATACGCTCTAAAATCGTGCAGTTCGAGCGTGTTGGCATCCATCGGACGGGTTTTGTGGGGATCGTAAGGGACGAATAGAATCGCAACCTGTTCGCTGACGGTGTGGAGAAACTGAGTACGAAACGGTTGCTCGACACCGGGACCGGCCGTCATAGGAACATTCGGCGGATACGTCACTTCGACCGTCCTATTGGTGACCACTTCACCAGTCTTACAATCGAAGGCGCGAACCTGAAGCTGGGCTCTGCCTTGCAAGAGATGCGGTGAGTGCGAATCACGGAGGCGGAATCCGACAAGGTCGATACCGATCACATAGTCGGCGGCAATCGAAGGATCGCGTCCGACTTCGAGGAAGTCACTAAAAACGTTGTCGCAGTTATCGAGCCAGGCGTCGACCTTTGTTGCTTCAACGACTTTCAGCTTTTTGTTTTTGGTTCTAGCGTGAATCATATCGCCGATCTGTCGGGCGAGATCGCGAGGAACGTTCTGCGTGGCCAGCTGATCGGCGGCCATCGAGCGGCAAACGACGGCGACCTTCTTGTCGCCTTTCAGCAAAACCGTACACGGTGGCTCGACATCGGTCCCCTTGAGGAGAACCATCAGTGTCAGCAGAGGCCCCTGGCAACCGCAAAGCAGGAGAAAAATCAGGCAAAACGGCGACAGTACCCGCAAAAAACGACGATATTTCATAGCTTCGTCAAGAAAGAGTAGAAAACAAACCGGCGAAGGGTAGGCTTTTCCGCAAAAAAAATCAAGGGCGGTTTCAAACGCACTCAAACTTGGCCCTTGCGCAAAGTCCCCGTCTCATTCTCGGTTATGGACTTTCCCCTTCTACAGCTTTTTTTCGCGCAAAGTCGCAAAATCCGTAAAGTTCTCCCCTTGCGATCTTTCCGTACAACTCAGATTATCGGATAAATTCCTCCCGATCCTCCGGCGAAAAGGTTCCTACGAGTGGTTCGACGTTACGCTGCATTCCTGGCCGAAAACCGAACTGGTCCTCGGCCGCTTTGGCAAGCGACAGGTTCAAAAGATCGAGATCAATTCCCGCCGGACAGGCCAGACGGCACGCCCCGCACCCGATGCAACGGCCCGCCAGATGGAACGCCCTAAGGATGTTCCATGCAAAATTACCTTTGAGCGTTGCCGAGGTGTCGATCCGGACTGGCCTGTTTTTGTCCGCCACACAGACTTCACAGTAGCACATCGGACAGTTTTGTCGACAGGCGTAACACTTGAAACAGCGGGAAAGCTCCTGTTTCCAGTATTCGAGGCGTTCGTCCGAGGACATTTCCGCCAATTTTTCAAGTTTGGCATACCGTTTTCCCGGTTCGACATTACGGGCGGCAACCAGCGGCGGTCGCGTTGCGACAATCACTTCGTCGCAGTGCGGCGGTGTTTGGACGTCACAGGAATAGCATTTTTTCGAGATGTCTCCCTTTTCCCATATACCGCCACAGGTCATGCCGATGACAAATAGGTTGTTGCGGTCGACTTGGTTTTCGATTTCGAGAATGGCCAGGGACTTGGCATCACACCCTTTGACGACGATGGCCGCTCTGCCGAGTTTTTTTACATCTTTACGCGTCAAGTACGTCGTCAGATTGGCCGTGCAGTGTTCGTCCCAAATAAGCGAATCTGTTTGGTCTGGATCGGTCACGAACACTGCTCCGATGTCACCGGTTTCCAGTGATCCGTATCCAATGACAACGTCAACCCGCTCTGACGTCAAAAGCTCCTTCGCCTTGGCTCGTAGTTCGTTTTCCTGATTCATGGCCTGCTGAGTCGTTGAATGCCGGTAGTAGACACCGAAAGGACAAACACCCAATTATAACATTCCTTGAACCCTGTTACCACTGAGCGGTCAGGCGGTTTTCCTTTTTTTCGACGAATACTCAAACCTTCGAAGAGAATCCGAAAAGAAATCGTGTTCATTCATGGTTGCCCCGATATCCTCGGCGATCTGTTCCGCCGTGAGGCAATATTGTTGCAATAAATAATCCTGGCCGCCGATGTGTTTCGTGAATACCGAAGGACTTCCCCGTCATTGGGGGGTCAACAATTCCATAACGTTTTTGGCAATATCATATTCGTTGAAATAATAGTCTTTTTCCAAAGTCCTTGCCGCCGGAGCCGGAATATCCGGCAAAGCAATGCGAAGAACGGAACGACGAAGATCGCTAAAACAATGTTCATGAATAAGTGCCGAAACCTCGGCAGAAATGCCAAAGGACCGCCAACCAACATCAACGACGGCAACCTTTCCCGTTTTTTTCACAGACGCCTTGATCAAGTCTATGTCGATCGGCTTGGCGGAGCGAAGGTCGACGACCTCGGCTTCAATTCCTTTGTCTGCCAACATTGCGGCGGCTTTCATCGTCAGGTGGGCTCCGTAAGAGATACTAATCATCGTAACATCCGTTCCAAGTCGTCGAACGATCCCTTTTCCGATGGGCACTTCGTAAATCTTTTGGGGAACTTCTTCCGTTATTTCATATAAAAATCGATCGTCGATAAAAACGACCGGATTCGGTTCACGAATGGCCGCAATCAATAATCCCTTGGCGTCGAAGGGTGTCGATGGCATCACGACTTTTAGTCCCGGAATATGCGCAAACAAAGCGTGAAGGGCTTGGGAATGCTGCGCTCCTTGTTCGCCGCCGCGATTGATAATGCCCCAGAAAACAACGGAGCACGGTGCACGACCAGCGGACATATAACGCCAATTGGCTGCCTCGTTCATCATCGGATCAAACGCATAGAACATAAAATCCATGCGAGGATGAACGACGACCGGTTTCATACCGGCAATCGCCGCGCCAACGGCGGCTCCGGTGATGGCATTTTCGGAGACCGGCGTATCAATGACACGCTCCGGCCCAAAGGTCGCCAAAAGACGATGAGCGGTCTGACCGACATACCACGGACTTTTGACTCCCTGGCCGATCAACATCACGTCGGCATCGGTCTCCATACTTTGGTACAAAGCCTCATTGATTGCAAGGCTGAATTTCAATGGTCGTGAATCAGAAGACATGAGCATATAACTCCGTTGTTGCAGGGAAATCGTCCGATCTGGCCTGCTGAAATGCAAGCGTTACCCGCTCCGAAATTGCACGAAGGATTCTTTCGTTTTCGCTTTCGTCGATCCCTCCGCGCTGTAACAAAATGTTATATGTTCGGAGGATAGGGTCTTTTTCTCTCCATTCCTGAATTTCTTCAGACGGTCGTATGTCCGTATGATCTCCCTGGATATTGTCGTCCGGACCGACGTGGCCTCGAAGACGATAGGTTTTGCATTCGATGAAGTAGGGACCGTTGCCCGCCCGACAATCTTCAACGGCGGTCGATGCGGCAGAGGCCATCGCTTCCACGTCGTTTCCGTCGATCAACAGGGATTTGATCCCTAAATGCGGAGCAAAAGTCGCAATGTCACGTCCGACTCGACATTCATCAATCGACATATGCGTCGCATAGAGATTGTTTTCGCACACGAAAACGATAGGCAGTTTTCTCAATGCCGCAAAGTTAAGCGATTCATAAATGACGCCTTCTCCCATCGCTCCGTCACCGAAAAACGAAACGGCGACCCGGTCGGTTCCTCGTGTTTTCGCAGCAAGAGCCGCACCCATTGCAAGGGAAACGGTTCCGGAAACGACAGGCGCGGCGCCGAGAAATCCCTTTTCCGGATAATAAAGGTGCATAGAACCGCCTCGGCCCGCACAACAACCCCCCTTGCGACAGAACACCTCGGAAACGAGTCCCTGAACATCGCCTGTCTTTGCAAGGTAATGACCGTGAGAACGATGGTTCCCGAAAATGTAATCTTCCGTCTTGAGCGCCTGACAGACCCCCACCGCAACGGCCTCCTGCCCCGAACAAAGATGAACAGGACACAGGATTTCCCTCGAAAGAATCGGTTCTACAAACGCCTCCTCACACAATCGGATAAGGAGCATCATTTGATAGAGTTCGAGCAGTTTTGATTTTTCCAATTTCATAGTTACAAAAAATTGTTTGTCAACGGCGATAAAATCCAACGATTTGATCGCACACATAATGGGCGTCTTCGTCCGACACGAACGTACTCATCGGAAGCATAATGCACCGTTGAAAAAATCGTTCGGTAATCGGCAACGACTGCGAAAAGCCGAGTTTCGTCATAAGGTGAACGGGAGTTCCGCCCCACTGAATCAATGTTCCGACGCCGTTGTCGGCGAGATAAGCCTTGAGGTCGTCCCGTTGATCCGCTTCGATTTCGTAATTTTGGAAAACGTCGAACCAATCCGAATCGTCCTCTGGTCCCGGCGGCAAAACCAGTTCGGAAAGGTCCTTGAGTCGGCTCTGGTAAATCGACGCTATCGACCTGCGGTGACGAATATAGTCGGCGTATTTCGAAAGTTTGTAATTGAGGATCGCGGCCTGCAAATTATCCAAACGCGAATTGAGACACCAACACTCCGCTTCCAATTTTTCGTTACGACCGTGGTCCCTGTATTGGCGAACCAACTTCGCAATTTCGTCGTCATTGGTTACGACACAACCGCCGTCGCCCAAGCAGCCAAGGGTTTTGGCGGGGAAAAAACTGATGACTCCTCCGCGCCCGAAACCACCGGCACACGTTCCCTTGTATTGGGCTCCCAATGCCTGTGCGGAATCTTCCAACAGAAAAAGGCCGTGTTTCCGACAAATGTCCTGAAGGGCGTCCATATTTGCGCAACGTCCGTTCAGTTGAGTCGGCATAATGGCACGAGTGCGTTTCGTGATCGCCTTTTCGACGGACTCCGGGTCCATTGTCCAACCGTGCCCGACCTCGCAGGGAACGGGCGTTGCACCGGAAAAATGAATCCCCGCCGCAGTCGCCACCATCGTGTGACTGCAAAAGATCACTTCATCGCCGTCCTTTAATCCTGCCGCTCGACAGAGCATCCAGAGCGCATCCGTCGCATTGGCAACGCCAATGATGTGTTTGATTCCCGTAGACTCCGCCAAGTTGTTTTCGAACTCAAAAACATCTTTTTGCAGAATAAACGCACCGCGTCTGCCGACTTCATCGACCAGTTCAAGGATTTTATCCTTGTCATCAAGATAGACTCGCGGATAATTGAAAAAAGGAACCTTTCGAGATTCTGCCATATTCATTGTGAGGTTGGTGGTTGTAAGTGAAAAGTTACATTCCTTCTTCGATCAGTCTCAGTGCCTCGGCGCGGAGCGTCTCGAAGTCGGGATAGTCCTTGAGTTCCTTCGGAAGGAAACGTTTGTTGACAATTCGATAAATCGTACTGAAAATGATTTTCAGATCGAAAAAAAACGTTCTGTTGTCCCGGTAGTATAGTTGCAGTCTGACTTTCGTCGGACGAAGCACGATTTGATAAACGGCGTCGGCATCTTTCGCTCCGTCCAAAACACCGCCTTCGTCGGCGTTCCAAATGGAAGCCCAGTCCGTAATTCCCGGTCGCAAATCGAGGATTCGTTTTTCCTCGCCTTCATATTTGGCAACCTCCGAAAGGAGATCGGGACGCGGACCGACGAGGCTCATATCGCCGAACAGAACGTTGATAAGTTGGGAAATTTCGTCGAACTTGCAGGCGCGAATGAAGCGACCGCTTCGTGTGATCCGTCTGTCGTCATTGGCGGTCGAACCGGGCCCGATTTTGTCTGCATCAATAATCATAGAACGGAATTTGAATATTCGAAACGGTTTTCCGTTCCGTCCGCCGCGTTCCGGACGATAGAACACCGGGCCCTTGGAATCGAGTTTGACCCAAAGAGCAACGAGGAGCAAAAATGGAGACAAAACAATAAGCCCGAAAAGGGCGGCGCAAATGTCGAAAAGGCGTTTAAGTATCATATAATATTATCAGAACGAAATGGCTTCGTTTTCCTATTGCGGTTCGACGGCTAATCGTGCCCGACGGTTCCGCAAAACACGTATTTCCAAGCGAGGAATCTCATCCGTAACATTTCGAGAACGAGAGAATCCAAAGGCCGTAGACCAGCAACGACAAGTCGCTGGAGCGGCGGAAAAAACTTGAAACAAATTCCGCCCAACTCCAAAAAATTGAAGTACCTGACTTCCGACTGTGCAAATCGGGATCGCAAATCGCGTATCTCTTTATGGCCGTGCAAACCCTTCAATGTTTGCGCGTCGTGAACTCCACGAACATTGCGCATAAAATTCATCAGCGGATTGCCTCCGTATGTTTCTACACACAGGAGATGACCGCCGGGATTCAAACGTTGCCGCAAACGTTGCATCAGTGCGTCCACGTCGAGATAATACACAACTCCCGAAGTAAAGACAAGATCAAATTTTTCCTCATTTTGTTCCATCCATTCCAAGGCGTCGCCGTGATGAAACGCAATTTTTTCGGAGAGTCCATGATGCTCGGCCAGTTTCTGCGCGGCTTCCAGCGACTTGGACGAACAGTCGATGGCCGTCACGGTCCACCCTTGTTGAGCCATGCGGACGGTGTGGATGCCTGTTCCGCATCCGAGATCGAGAACGGTACGCGCTCCCTCCCGATGGAAGGAATCCATTTTCCGTTCCGCATAAACGTAAGGTGAACGCAACGGCAGAGAATAATTCCCGCTGCCCACGGAAAAATCACGCAGATCGAAAGCCTCGGTTCCGCTCTCGTCGTAGTGACGACGTATGTCTTCAATGGAATTCATTTTTGATTCGCTATTGTTTCAAGGTAGGTAACAAAGCCGTTGTAAACGGTTTCGGCTTTGTATTTTCGTTCGAAAAGTTTTCTCGAATTTTCCGCCATTCTTTGACGGTAGGGTTCATCGTCCAAGAGACGAATGATCGTCGCTGCCAATCGGTCAGCGGAGCCGCTGTAAGTCAAGCCGATCTCGTTTTCCCGGATCAAATTCGCTACGTAACCCTCGTCAATGCTAAACAGAATCGGCAGACCGCCGGCCATGTATTCGATGAGTTTGTTCGCAAGATTATGCCGGAAATTGTCGTTTATATTGTAAGGGGCCAAGGCAATGGAACTGTGCCGCATCAGTTGCCAAATCTGTTTCGCATTGACCCACCCCGGAAAAACGATCCGTCGTTGATGGGAATAGTGTTCGCGAAATTCGTCCAAACGCTCTCCGTTTCCACAGCAGACAAATAAGGCGTCTTTTTGATTCAACACTTTTTCGGCGGCCTTAAGAGCCTCGTCGAACCGGAATTGATGGCCGAGCGTACCGAAAAAACAGATGATGGACGGGTGTTTCCTCAGATTGATGCCTTTTGACAACCAAAACGTGTCGGCATCTCTTTTATCGTCTTCGGACATCGCCGGTTCTTCGTAACCGAACGGAAAATCCTGGTCCTGTTGACAAGCGGAGCGTCGGGCTTTGCGGAGTCCCCATTCAACGAAGTCCGGTGCGTTTCCTGTCAATGCTGTTGCATTTTTGCACGCGGATTTTGCCATTGCGTAATACGGTGCGAGAATTAATGGTGCCGACCACTTCAGGAGTCTTGGAATCCTGTCGGCAATGACATCCGGCCAAAGATCGCGGATATCAACGACGACCGGGACATTGAATTCTTTTCCGTAACGCACGGAAGCGGCGGCCAAATCCAATGTTGGCAAGGAGCAAAGAATCACATCGGGAGGCGTTTCCTTCCGGGCTTGAACGGCAAATTTTTGTGCATAAATACGATGGTCCCAAAATCGTGCCAGGGAAATATGTTTGTCATATCCGGGAGCGTGGAGAAACCGAATGCGATAATTCGGTTCGATTTCGATTGTACGATCTTCGCCGAAGCGGTGTTTTTTCGTCGGATGACAAAAATCGGCGTTCCACCAAAGCACTTCGTGTCCTTGCTGCAAAAGGTATTTGGAGAGTATCCCCATACGAAGGAGACGGATTTCTCCTTCGTCCAAAGGGGTCGGCTCCGATGAATTGATTAACCAAATATACATTTTTTTCGGCGGAACGAGTGTTATTGTAACGATTCACTCAGATAATCCCATGAATGTTTGTATTCCTCGTCCAACAAAGTCAAGGGGATCGTATAGTCGATAACAAAAGGGTCCACCGGCGGCGGTTCTTTGTCTGAACAGATTCGCGACGCCAATTGTACCTTGTCGAGTATACCGGTAATCCGCGATCCGGCGGCGACGCTATTCGTTCCCTTGTATTGCGTGATAAACGGTTTTCTATAATTGATGGAAAGTGCCGTTCCGTGAAACGACGTCGTCAGGACGATTTCGGCATCACGGATCAGAGCCAGGAATTCACGGGGGCCGACGTCGAGCATCGCTTTCATTGATCGGCAAAAGATTCCTCGTCCGACGGCATCGACGAACAAAATGGGAAAACCGGTGCGTTTTTTCAACGTGCGGGCCGTTTCGAGCAATGTTTTCGGATAACTGAAAATGTAACAGAGGATGTAGGGTTCATCGACGACACGTTCGGCGGCAATTTCATTCCAATCGTCCTGTTTGATCAGAAAGGTCGGGTCCAGTACCACTTCGGACTCACGTCCGACTATTTCCGCAATGATTTTTTTTCCTGTTTCTTCTCGTGTGGAAAGTGAATGAAAGGACGCAAGCGATTTTTTCACAAATTCACGATGCGAGTCCTCAATGTTCGCATGTCCGAAACTGGGTGCATAAGCAACCTTCCTTTTGTCCGGCGGCACAAAATTGAGAAAATATCCGTCGTTTATGCCGTAGGATCTCGTATTCCACACTTGGTCGCTTCCGCAAACAAACGTGTCGTATTTTGATGCGATATTTCGCAAGTCATCCGTTGTTCGACAGGTTTCGGCGGCGAGCTTCAGTTGGGAGGAGAAGAACTCCATGAATCGCTCATACCGTTTTTTTCGCGGGGCGGGAAATAAGATTCGGTCGATTCCGAACACTGCCAGCGAGGACGGCGAAATGCCCTTTGAAAAGAGTGACGGCTTTTCGTAAAACGCCTGACTGCGTATTGGAGGGATATAATTGATGATGTCGCTGGAATAACCGAGTTTTTCAATCGTTTTCCGCAGGGCGTACGCCTGTAGGACGGCGCCATAATTGTACGATGTCTGAAAAGTGATAGTTCCGACGTTTTGTTTTGTCGTTTTTTTCATGATTGAAATGAACCGATCTTGTTTTTGAAATAAAGGGAATAAAAAGTCGCCGCGCCGTAGACTATCATCGTCGAGCCGTGAGAGATCGTCATCGTCCAAGCTGCTCCGTATGCGCCCCATTGGGGGATGACCAGTACCCCCATTGCCACGCAGATGACGCTGCCGAACGCGACTCCCAAAAAGTATAAGAGTTCATGTCGGGCATTTTGTAAATAGAGCGCATAGACTTGTCCTTGCGACAAGAGGATCAAATAGCCTGCAAAGACCGGCAGGGAATCGGCGATGGCAGCATATTCTGGCCTGAAAAAGCACGAAGCAATCAAGCCTGGACACAGGAACATCGGCAAGGCGACGGGCGTGACGACGACCGACATCAATACCGCGTATTTGATAATGGTTTTTCGCGTCTGGCGAATGTCGGCTCCCGATGCCGTGACGCGCGCGATGGTGGGACCGCAGGCCCGTGCAATTTGAGCAAGAAAAAACGCGCCGATCAAAAGAATCAACAGTGATGTGGAATACAAACCGACTTCCGCAAAATCATGACTTTGTTTAAGGAAGATTTGAATGACCGGGCCGAAAACAAGTAGCAAACAGGAAGCCGTAGCGATTGGGAAATTTGCTGCGAGCTGTCTCAGAGCCACTTTACAGTTTTTTCGACAAAAAATGACGGTTCCCTTGCGGCGTCGAAGTTCGGCGTATTGCAAAAACAGGACGAAGAGTACGGAACCCAACGTCAGCGTTGCCACTGTTGGAATGCCGAACCAGTCGGGACGCCAATAGCAGATAACCCACAACGGAATACAGGCAATGGAGTATTGCACGAACAAATAGATCGCGTGTTTACTCATTTCCATCCAGGAATCATAAACCGGCTGTAGGTCGAAGGACATTAACATTGTTCCCCAAACGATCAACCACAACATTGGCGATTGATGGATTCCGAGGAGATAACATCCAAGGGCCACTCCCACTGAATAGAGCAGAGCCAGCAGCCAACTCAACAGGATGGTTCCGCCGACAATCCTATCGAACTCTTCCGGCGGCGATTGAACGAGGTCACGCACCATCGTTTTCTCCCGCCCGTATCGCACGATTTTTTGACCGATGGTTCCCACGGCGATATAGAAGGCCAGTTCGCCGAAAAGCATTTTTCCCAAAACGTTAGCTGTCAGCATTTGCGTCGTGAGGCCCATCACGCCAATCAGACCGTTGAGCAGGATTAAGACGGCAATGTTCGTTCCCGTTCGGGACGTCGCCATGCGTTCCAGCGAGTTCCAAAGGGGAGTCCATCCCCGTGGAATGGCGGGGCGCATAATACCCGCACAAAAAATAATGACTGAAACGGTCCACGCTTCGAAACGTGCATGAAGGGTCCATTGACCGGCGTCGTGGTCCGTCGGTTGCGAGCCGGATTCGTGGGAAACGTTTGATTGTTTGTCGGTGGACAGATGCGTCATCGGGAATGATCGCCACGGGGTTTTAGAGCGTATTAAAAATAGTTCTGGACAACATTTCCGTCACCCTCGCGAAGGCGGGGGCCTAGAGGGCAAATGTTCACATCTTCTTTAACGGCAAAAGGTTATGGCGACAAAACAAACTCAATGACGTCGAGGGGCTAGGCCCCCGCCTGCGCGGGGGTGACGATAAAAACTCCAGAGCAATTTTTAATACGCTCTAGTATCGCCCCAAGTCTAAAATTGTGGATTCCCTATCCGTCATTCCCGCGAAGGCGGGGGTGACGAGTGTTCACAATTTTAGGCTTGGTGCGGTACTAGACGCTGTTTTTTTGTGCAAATTTACCTTTGATTGATCTCAGGAGTGTGTCCAATCGAAGCATCGTCGCCGCGCCGAAGCACTGATAAGCGACTTCCAAAACGAAGGAGACGATGGCTGGATCGACAGGGCAGTATTTTCGAACCAGCCGGTCAAACGAAAGCGTGTCAAGTTCCGCAAAAAAGTCGTCTTGGTCGGACAACGGCGGAGGATTCCGGAGGAAACGCGGATTCGTTTCATTTAGTTCGTCAACCACTCGTTTGATCGAAATCAGATCGGGCTCGATGTGGTTGAGAAGGCGTTGTCCTTTTTCACTGTGAATGAGGACTCGCGATATGCCGCGATCTCTATTGGATTTAACGGTGGCGTCCCCCCGAATCTCCCAGTAATCACACAGCGTCATGTCGCTTTGTCGTGGAAATGTGCGAAAGGGGCAGCGAAAACACGAAGGTCGTAACGAATAACACCGCATAAAGGCTCGCATGAAAGGATTGCGTATCGCCGGTGTCGATATTCGGGAACCGTCGTCGAACGTGATCGACTCGCGAGAAATGCTCCACCCCTTTGCCTTGTCGCGGTGGTCAACACCGACAATTTTCCTCGAATGTTTTTTTTCCAAATATTCAAGATAACGCTGAAACACTTTTGGAGAGGGAACTCCAAAACAGGCCAAATCGCAAGCAATTAACGAATCATGGTCGGCTCCAAGAAATCCGTAGAGCCCGGCGACTTGACATGGCGTCCCGACATAAAGGACAGGTTTGCCTTTTTCGAGCCATTGCGTGGTTTCCCTAAAAGTCGTTTTGGTGTCGCTCTGAACATATTTTGACTTCCTCAACGGAACAAGTGACGCGGTATCTGTTGCGCTTTGGTGAACCAGGTTGAACGCTGCATCGAAAGCGGCGCCGAAAACGACACCGCCTTCCTTCAAAACGGCCTCGGCAAGAACAGTAAACAAGGCACCTGAAGAACTTTTCTTTAGGAGTTCGTCGTTTTTTGACCAACAGGCAAACACGGACGGTTGTTCGAAACGATTGATGTAAGGACGTGCTAAAACGGGGCATGTATCCTGACACAGACCACATTGGACACAGTTTGGTTCGTCGATCCAAGGATTAAGGAATCTCCGATCGTCTGGGAGCATGGAGATTACTTCGGCTGGACACCGATTCCGACACGCCCCACAACCGGTACAGGTCGTGTGATCGCACAATCTGATTTTTCGTTGGGGTGTGTTCATTGTTTTCATTTTTCCGTTTCCATTTTCGACGGGGTTTCCATTTCCCCTGTCTCTTGACATTGATTTTTGTATCTTTTTACGATGGCGGTTACGGCCACTAAGGCAAACCACATGCGAACATTCGTATAAATTGAGTAACTGGAAAGGGATTGAATGAAGAAAAACAAGAAGAGAACCCCATAGAAACCCATAATAGGTTTTCTTTGAATGACCCAAATACTGTCCCGGATGCCGCAGCCGACAACAAACAAAAACAATACTCCCCCGAAAACTCCCCAAACCATAAATGATTCCAGGACTGAATTGTGGGTATAAGTGTTTATGAAATCTTTTCCGTTAGTCAATCTGATGACGGGCGGATTTCCCCACAGCGGCGATTCAACGAATTTGATGATGCTGGTGATCCACATCGCCAAACGAGCATCACGTGGTTCCTGTCGATTAAGGAACTGCACAAGTCTTTTCCTGATCGACTTTGGCGTTTCCCGAACGTCGTTGGCGTCTTTGTTTGTGATGTTTTCTTCATCTGTAATGTTTTCGGGGTTCACGTCATCCCTGACAGCATCATCGGCCCGTGCGGCAAGGTCTTCGACATGCAAGGCAACATCGTCGACATGTGTGGTAAGGTCTTCGATGTTCGTATTATCATTGTTGACATTCACGACGCGATTGCCGCCATGCGCGATGCAGTATTCCAATGTTGCATCGTTATTTGGATCGATATTAATATTATGGTGGAGTTTCACAATGGCATCGCTTGGCGGAATGACAATCGTGTCGTTGTTATCGACCGGTATGGGGGCATCAACCGTAATAACGTCGTTGCTCGTCACATGCGTGTGAACATCTTCGATGGTCGGTACGACAGTCCAATTTTGTCCAGAGGGTGAGTCGGTTTCGTTCGGGTAAGGCAACATAATGACGGATTTCCAAAAGAATTCCATTCTCTTGGTCAATCTCTCGGCGACAAAGATATGTGATAGTACGAGCAACGTTACCACATAGGCCAATACGAACAATGCGTATTTCTTTTTCCAATACTTTGCGAGAATAACAAAAGCGACCAGCATTATGACGCCGGCGACCACGGGTCCACGTTTGCCTGCCATGAAGAAGGTATAGGTACCCAGGGGACACAGGAGGTAGAACATCCACGTTTTCAAGAGGTCGCTGTGCCAGGCCCACAAGAGTAGGAGGATAAACAGCGATCCCGCCTGGGCAACCGTTATGCCGTTGACATAGACGTTCATGTTCTGAAAGTGCCATACTTTCCATTGCGACAATTGAAATACAATAATGGCCAGAGCGCACTCCAATCCGACCAACAGGCCATAGAACTTGAATAGATTGCGTTGCTGTCGGGCAGGAACCACCAGTGAAAAAAAGAACACTGGGATAAGCAAACGAAAGACAAAGTCCAACCATATTCCGGCAGTGCCGAGACCGGAGGTGGAGTTGAACAGCCTTTGCGGAGAGATGACGGTATCGTAAAACAGCCTTAGAAACATCAACAGGAGCAAAAGTATAATGCTATAGGATAATCCTCCGAACGCGCGGTATCCATATTGCATGTAGTGCCGGAACGCAATATAAGCGCAAAACACGACACCGACCGCACTGGCAACGACGGCAGTGGGTTCAAAATAGCGGGTGACATTCAACGTATAACAGCAAAGGGAAACCAATAAAGGCACCGCAAACATAATCGCAACTGTCACACCGTATAATGAGGGATGGATTGCGAGGCTGTTTTCATGAATTTTCGTTCGCATTTGATACGATCCTTTCACGGTGAAACACATTCTATTTTTCTTGTTCGGATACGAATCGGCTTACCTCAAGGGCGCAGTTATTCACGTCGGTCTTTCTTCCAGTACCATTAAGCCTCCATTGACGAGATCGGACACATAACGTTTCTCTATCTCAACAGTAAACAAACGCCGACAACCATAACAAAAACTATCCGGCGGGACAATTGAACCATCGACCAACTGTTTGCGAAGCATTTGATAGGCCTCCCCATTCCAAATCTCCCTAACCCCCCCCCCCCCCCCCCCCCTCTCCCACACACCCACCCCTTTTTTTTTTTTTTTCTTTTCCCCCCCCCCAACAGGGGCTCGGTCACTCA
>Ga0099364_10008474_pt1 | contig 14462 bp, 10 predicted proteins | sample TergutTh196P3_FD_73070 | JGI IMG/M metagenome (GOLD analysis project Ga0099364, IMG submission 73070) | Microcerotermes parvus P3 segment gut microbial communities from Pointe-Noire, Republic of the Congo - Th196 P3 | ecosystem: Host-associated > Arthropoda: Insects > Digestive system > Gut ... | reverse complement strand
CACGCCCGAGGGCAAGGCCATTTACGCGCGACGAAAAGAAACCATTGAGCGCGTGTTCGCCGACGCCAAAGAGAAACACGCCATGCGATATACCCACTTGCGAGGTCTGGCCAGGGTAACCGCCTGGACCGGGCTCAAGTTCGCCGCCATGAACCTCAAAAAGCTCGCCTGCTGGAGATGGAAAGCTTCCCTGCCTTCTGCTTTTCCCTTGTTTTTGACTCTGCTTTCTCCAATTCCGCAAAAATTTGCCCCCTGTCGCGCTTGAGACAGGGGGTTCTTTGACAGGCTGAAGCTCAAAAACGGACGTTTTAGAGCCTTTTTGTCGTTTTGTGTATCCCTCCTGTCCGAATTGTTAGTATTGCCGACATTCAGCCCCAAGCGACCACCTCTCTTTAGCGATTATTGCTAAATTTTTTCGGGGAATGTACGCTCAAAATTATAGTGTCTAAAACGACCGTTTTAGAACCTTCCAGCGACAGCAAACCCCTTGATACGCATAGCTTCCCGCCTTTGTTTCATACATTGGAGCAAAGAGAGGTTGGGAGCAATGCTAAAGGGATACGCGCGGGCAAGCCTTGAAAAACAGACGATTGACCGACAGCTTGACGAGCTGGCAGCCGCAGGAGTGCGGCAGGGCAACATCTATCAGGAGAAAATCACAGGCACGAAGCGCGACAGGCCAGAGCCGAACCGTATGCTTGCCGCGCTGAAGCGGGGCGATACGGTTATCACGGTGGAGCTTTCGCGCATGGGGCGCAGCACAAAGGACTTGCTGGAAATCGTGGAGCTGATTCACCGCAAAGGGGCGCACTTCCGCAGCCTAGACGAAACGTGGCTTGACACCACAACCCCGCAGGGGCAGCTTATCTTCACCATCTTCGCGGGGCTATGCCAATTCGAGCGTGATTTGACCGCAGAACGCACCAAATCGGGCTTGAAAGCCGCCGCCGCCCGTGGGCGCAAGGGTGGCAGACCTGCCACGGAAAAGGGGCAAATAGAGGCGGTGGAGGCTATGCGCCGCCGCAAGGTGAAGATTGACCAGATTGTAGCGGACACTGGACTAAGCCGCTCCACCGTCAACCGCATCATCGCGGCGATGAAGGCAAGAGAAACATAATCTTGCGATACACCACTTTTTTCTTGCTTTTTTGTGCTGGTGGTGCTATACTGGACAAGCTTAAAAAGCTTGAATGTTACGGTACAAACAGAGAAACTCAATCAACAAAAATTGGAGGTAAATTGTTTTGGACAAGCTGGGCAAACGGCTGTTGGCCGTGGTTTTGGCGGTCGCGCTAACATTGGCGGCTGGTTTGACGATTCCAGTTTCGGCGAAGTCATCTGCGCCTGGGCCAAACGGAAAATGGAAATTCCCTCTAAATTCCACAGACCTGGGGCCAGGTTTTCTTGCTTCACCGAACAAAGCAAGCGATGGCTACGGTTCAGACGGAAAATATTTTGGCGGCAAGCGTCATGCAGGGTTAGACTTGATGGCTGATTTTGGCGAACCTGTTTTCCCTGTCGCACCGGGTACGATAATTGAGGCGTGGGAGCATAAAGGTTATGGAAAAGACTTTGGTTTAGGCGGGGCTGTTTTAATTGAACATAAAAACAAGTATGAACAAGTTTTCTATGCTGTCTATGGTCATATCGATATTACGCCCGAATTGAGAGGGAAAGGCGACTATGCAAAGCCGCTTGGCAAAAAGGTTACGGAAGAAACACAATTGGGAACCATTCTTGATTTCGGTGAAAACGGCGACCATCTGCATTTGGGGATCAGCACAAGGCAACAAATACATCCATGGGCGGGCCGTTTTGACTTGAGTGTATCTGTTCCTACAGGCTGGGTTGATCCGGTGGATTATCTCAATCACTATATGGATCGTGACGCCGAGCCGCAAAAAGTAACGCTGCACTTTAACGCTAACGGTGGTTGGTTCGCACCAAAAGAGATTACTGCCGATTTGGGCGGCGTGTATGTCATTCCGAAATCACATCCGATGCGCATTGGCTATCATCTGTTGGGGTGGTCGCGCTCCTTTGATGCTGCGGAAGCGGAATACAATTGGGAAGGCGCGTGTATTAAAGCCTATGAAAATCTCACGTTGTATGCAGTCTGGGGCAAAGGCTTTCGCCCTAGTAATCCGAACAAAATGACCTGGATCGATAAAATCAAAGACTGGTTCACGCCAGACCCAGTGCAGGCATCTGATGTGCCACAACCGATACCGGGCGAAGAAACAATGCTGACGACCCCGCCAACAGAACCGCCCGCCACAAAGCCTGCTGCAACAACACCGCCCGTGACGCAAGCGCCAGTGACACAGGCGCCAGAGACACAGGCACCAACTGCTGCTCCGCAACGGAGCCAGTCTCCTATTGAGCAAGCGGTTTGGGCGGCGTTGGGTTATGATGCCGAAAGAGGAACAAAGATTATGCGGGAACCGCGTATGTCTGGTATGGTTCATATCGAAGCGGAATATGTGTCAAGCGGTTATTGGGAGGTTCTTATTGTTTCCGGCAAAGGAATGCCCTTTTTTATGCACAATTATCAGATTGACGGTACATCCTATGAACTTATAAATTCTTCATTAACAGAATTATATGAAAATCCAGATTTGCTATATGGAATAAACAAGTGGGATGCGCTGACTGCCGTAATGGATTACATCGGTCAATCTAAAGCAAACAATATTGCATTTTTTATGCTTTCCGCTGAAGAAGATGAACACGGCTATGAAATTGAAGTTAGATATCGTAATGGTGAAGAATTTTATTGCTTTATGAATCCTGTGACTGGAGCGATTTCGCCCGGTTAATCATCGACATTGAATCTTACGACACAAGTAGGCTCCCGCTTCGGCGGGGGCTTGTTCTATTTTTTCTCTGCCCCCGCATAAGCTTGGACAAAAACCATCAAAGGGGGCATACCATTGAGCAAAGCGAAAGTAGTTATTATCTCCGTATCCATCGGCGCGGTGGGGTTGATTGCCGCCGCGCTATCTCACCGAGCAGCGCGGACTTTCCCGCCTGCTGATCGAGCAGCTCGTCATTGACCGTTATTTGTTTCAGGAAGCCAAAACCAACAACGCCGTTTTCCCCATTTATGAAAACCATCTAAACGTGGGCGCGGACAGCAAGCGCGGCTGCGGCTACAATCTCACCTTTGGTGATGAAGAACATCATCGCCCATACCATAGCGCAATTTCCGGATGCGCAGCCCTTTCTGTGCGTGGATAATGACGAAGCCGGGCACACGTTCATTAGGACTAAAGCCGTTGACACACACGTTAAATACATTTTTGAGCTGTCGGAAAGCGCAGAAGCGCGGGAGGAGAAGATGTGCCAGTTTGCGGCCCTTGAAAACAAGACGTTGTCCAATATTTTTGCCGAGATGAATAACAAGATAAGGCTTTTTTCTTCGGACATATTTTTGTCCATCCCGGAGGATAAATTAGACCAGTGGAAGTCGCTGTTTACCCTGATGTCAATCAGTTTCTCAAGCATTTTGAGCGCAGGCCCGACAACAATGCCGTGCCCATCCCCGCCGAAGCGGGAGCCTGTCTTGAGCGTTAATGTTCAAACTCCTAAGGCCCCATGAATTGCCGCCAGCACCGCCGCCCTCGTGCTGGCAATATAAACATTCCCCTTCGCGCTGCCAACGCGTCCCTGATAATTCCGATTGCTGTTCCAAACGCCGTTTTCGCCGTCACCAATGGCCGCTTCGCCTTGACCAATGCAGCCGCCGCAAGCAGGCTTGAGGACAACGCCCCCGGCCTCGCGGATAATATCAAGCAGATCCAGCTTTTCCGCTTCTGCATAAATGGGATTGGAGGACGGCTGCACATACAGCTTAACCCAATCGGCAACGTGATTGCCCCGCAGCAGATCGGCGGCAAGCTGAATATCATACAGCAACCCGCCGGTGCAGGAGCCGACAAAGACTTTGTGAACCGGCACGGGTTCCGGCAAATCTGCCAGCGGCATATAATTCCCCGGATTGTGCGGCAGCGCAACAGCCGGGACAATTTTATTCAAATCAATGGTGAGGGTGTCGGTATAATTGGCATTGAAGCCCGGCGGCACGGCAATACCGCCCCACGCGCCCGCCTCAATCGCGGCTGCGGCTTCGGTGGCCCCAACCGCCAAGCCCAGCGCCCCGCGAATACCACAAGTAGGCGTGTGGGAATCCGTGCCGATGATGAGCTTGCCCGGCGCGGCGTAGTTATCGCGAATCACGCTATGGCACACCCCGCCGCCGTCGGCGGCCAGAAAATGTGATTGAATGCTATATTCAGCCGTGAAATCATAGAGCATATCTAACAGCGGCTTGAACGCGGGGTTGGAAGAAAAGTGATCATCAAAAGCCAGCACGCAAGGGTGGGCCAGCCGGGAAGTCCCGGCCAAGGCCCGGCGATCTGCGGCTGGGCCTGTGCGCTGGCGGGCTGCATCTTGGCGGCGATAATTTCAGCGTGATTTTCTCCAACAATACCGCTATGCAGGATTTCACCAATCTTGCGGATTATGTAGAACGCAATGGGTTCATGTTCCAGCAATATATGGCTTAAAAAGTTAAGGATCAATCACATTCTTTGAAGCCGCTCGTTCGTTTTGCCCATACCTTTTGTTTGAGGAGTGGCCGTCGTGTTTCTCAATCGTCGTGTTTCTCAAAACTTTTTTTATTGACATTCCCGCCGCTTTCCTCTATAATAGATTTCGACGTTATTTTAGACATATATTTCTTCATGAAAGGAATGGTTTATCATGCGGAAAGCGGCGTTGGTTACCGGCGCGTCCAGGGGGATCGGTCTGGCCGTGGCGGAACGGCTTCTCAGCGACGGTTACATCGTTTACTGCGCGGCGCGCTCCGTGGACCAAATGGGGGGCCTTGCCGAAAAAGGCGGCGTTGTTCTCCCCCTGGACTGCGGTGACGAGGCAAGCGTTACGGCCCTCGCGGAACGGATTATCCAGGAAAACGGCGGTGTGGACGTCATCATCAACAATGCGGGCTATGGGCAGTACGGGGCCATTGAGGCTGTGCCCATGGCGGTGGGCCGCGCGCAGATGGAGGTCAACTTCTTCGCCCCCGTGCGCCTCATCCAGCTTCTGGCGCCCGCCATGCGCGAACGGGGCGGCGGCAGAATCGTCAACATTTCCAGCGTTGCCGGCAGGGTTTATTCCCCGCTGAGCGGCTGGTACTGCGCGTCGAAATTCGCCCTGGAGGGCATCAGCGACTGCCTGCGCATTGAGCTGCGGCCTTTTGGTATCCAGCTGTCCCTCGTCGAGCCAAGCCCCATCAAGACCGAGTGGTCCGAAGGCGCGAAGAAGTCGCTGCTGGAATACTGCGCGGGCACGGCGTACGAGGAATTCGCCCAAAAGAGCTACCGGCTGCTCAAGGGCGCCACGGACGGCAGGGCGGCCTCCGGCGTGGACGCCGTGGTGAAGAGCGTCATGAAGGCGGTGAACGCGAAGAACCCGAAGCCGAGGTATTATTCCGGCAAAATCGCGCGGCTTTCGGTGGTCTCGAAGACCATGCTGGGCGACAGGCTGTTTGACCTGGCGATGAACTCTCAATTGAAATAGTGAATGATATCAAATAGTGAATGACAGCACTCAAAAATCAAGAACATAGTGAAGGAACGAAACGATATGGGCCTGCGCCAAAAATTCGAAGAGCGTTTTCCGCCTGAGCTGCGCGAAGAGCTGAAGAAAAGCATCCGGCATCCGGTTTCCTGGGTCAAGGGGGTTGAAATCAAAGACGGTAACCGCATTGCCCCCTACGAGCTTCTTGTTTTTTCCGTCGCGAACTTTTTAAGCAGCCTGTCCGGCGCCTACGCCGGAAAACAGGACTTTCTTTTCAGGGAGGTCTACCGGGTTCCGCCGAATTTAATGAGCGTCGGCGGCATCGCCACTTCGCTGTATGACGCGTTTAACGACCCCTTTGTAGGCACGTGGATGGACCGGTGGCGCCTTCCCGCACAGAAGTTGAAGTGGATCATGCGTATTGCCGCGGTCACGGGGCATACGCTTGACTTAATCAGAATGGTCGACGGCGGTCTTGGTCCCTGGGGCCATATCCTTCTCCTGATTTTCTGCAATTGCCTGAAGGATACGATCAATACTTTTGACTCGGTGGCCATCTATAAGCTGCGGTCTTCCATCAGCCCATACACGCAGGAGCGGGTGCGTGTGAGCATCTGGGAATCCGTCGGCGGGCAGATGGCATACCCCTTAACGACCATACCCTTGATATTAATGGGCTGGAAGGATACCTTCGGCTTTTCTGACTATCAGATTATCTTTATCGGCGCGCTGATCTTCCTGCCGGTGAATATCATCGCCTCCGCCATGAAGTCTTTCATCAAGGTCCGGGTGGATTTCAACGCCAAGCTGCGCGCGGAAGAAGCCGCGCGTCAAAAAGATTCGCAAGAAGATTTGTCAGAAGATTTTATATCAGAAGATTTTACAGAAGAAAACGCCGGGGCTCCGGAAAAGCTCAGCGTGCGCGAGACCCTCGGCGTAGTGAAATACAACAAATACTTCAAAGTAAACATGATCTGCGGCCTGCTCGCGGTGCTTACGCCGACGGCGGGGGACTCGCTGGTGCAATGGCGTTATCTCGCGCCGAAGGCGACCGTGTTCGGCCAGACGATGAGCGGGGAGGGCTGGCTTTTGCTCAAGGACACGCTTTCGGGCGTGCTGAATACCATCCTGAATCCCTTTGGCAGGCAAATTGTCAATTTGTTTGGCGGGCCGCTGAAAATGCAAAAAATCAAATCGGCTGTGGATGTTGTCGGTCATCTCATCAAATTTGCCGCCGGCATCCGAACCGTTCCGGGTATTTTCATCAATATTCTGGTGGATAATGTGCTCATGGTGATCGGCGGCGCCGACGGCGTTGCCGGCAACATGCTCAATTATGAGTTTTACGACTACGTCGAGCTGCAAACGGGCATACGCTCCGAGGGGATCACGACCTCCGTTCAGGGCCTGATCAACAAAACCGTCACCAACAACATCGGCACGGTCACGGGCAACGCCGCCCTGGACTGGATGGGCTACCGCGGCGGCTATCTCGAGGAGGGCTCGAAGCCGCCGGAACGGTATATGAAATATGTCTGGCCCCTGGCGACCCTGGCTCCGGTGATAGATAATCTGATTTATCTGATCGGGCGCTCGACGATTAAATGGACCCCCGAGGACCGGGAATACACCGAAAGCGCCTTGAAAGAGCGGCGCGACATGCTGCTGGCTGAAGTGCAGGATTCCTGACGGCCATTTTAAGTAAATGATTTTGCTTTCATCATAGAACTCTTGCGAAATTGATATTGGTTATCGGCGGGCGTCGCCCACTGGCAAAAAAACACCCATTTCGCAAGAAGTCTAATTTATCATTTCTTTGTAAATCTATCATTTCAACGAAAGGTCCCGCTTATGGAAAAGGTGAAACGGATATTCTTCCGTATCCTCTGCGGCTTTTTTCTGGGCTTCAGCGTTTTCGCGCCGGGCATCAGCGGCGGCGTGATCGCCATTGCCATGGGCGTCTATCAGGATCTTTTGCGCATCGCGTCCAACCCCTTCAAACGATTTAAGCACAACCTGCTGTTCTGCCTGCAGCTGGGTATTGGGGCAGTGCTCAGCGCGGTGCTGTTTGTGGTCGCGTTCAAATATTTATTTGATTCCTACGAAAAAGCCATGCACTTTCTCTTTGTCGGCCTCATCGCCGGAAACCTGCCGATTATCCGCAGGGAGCTCCGGCAGACGGTCTTCCGCAAGCGCTACCTGATCGCCGGAATTCTCGCCTTTGCCGGGGTGCTGACCTTCGCCCTGCTCACCGCGGGCGTCGAAAAGCCGGCGCAGGGCGGGGGCGCGGCGTCGCTGCCCCTGCTGGCCCTCAGCGGGGTTCTGGCCGGTGTGACTATGGTGGTGCCCGGGATGAGCGTATCCATGGTGCTCATCGTGCTGGGCGTCTACGGCGAGCTCCTCTTCGCGGCGGAAGCCCTGCTGCGGCTCGACTTCGGGCCGCTGATCCCCGTGGGCGTGTTCGGCGCCGGCATGCTGGCGGGTCTGGTGCTCACCGCCAACGGGATCAAGGCGCTGTTCGAAAAGCACCCCGGCGCCGCCAATTCGGCGGTGCTTGGCCTTGTCGCGGGCTCTCTCGCGGGCATCGTATTCCAAAGCCTGCGCATAGAGGATCCGGGCTTCCGCTGGCCCCTGGCGGTCATCATGCCCTTGGCTGGCTTTGGTTTTTCCATGCTCTTTGTGCTGATTGGAAAATTCACGGGCAGGGCACCCGAAGCAACGGAAGCCTCGTGAATATTTATCACTTTACAAGGGCCATGCGCATATGATATAATACGCGCCAATACAAATAGATCTGAGCAGGCGATAAATCCTTCCCGGGATTTGTGGGGCCGGGCCGCTTAAAAGCGGCAGCAGATGATATCGCATCTGTGGGACAGTAATATGTTCCGCGGATGTGTTTTTTATATATTATAATAAAGGAGAATCACGCATGTCAACGCTTGCACACACAGGCCTTTCCACCGAAGAGGTCATTGCGCTGCAAAGGCAATACGGCAAAAATGAATTGGTCCCGCAAAAAAAACAGGGCTTCGCGCGCAAGGCGCTGCATATCGCGGCGGAGCCCATGTTTCTGCTGCTGCTGGCGGCGGCGGTGATTTATTTTATTCTCGGCGAGGCCCGTGACGGCGCGGTCATGCTTATCTTCGTCGCCGGCATCATCGGCATCGACGTGGTACAGGGCTGGAAAACCGACCGGACCCTGAACGCGCTGAAGGATCTCTCCGCCCCCCGGGTCAAGGTGATCCGCGACGGGGCCGAGACGGATATCCTCAGCGCGGAGCTGGTGCCCGGCGACCTCATATTTATCCAGGAGGGCGTAAAAATCCCGGCGGATGGCACTGTTCTGCGCTGCAGCGACCTGCGCGTGGACGAATCCTCTCTCACCGGCGAGGCGGAGGGGGTCTGGAAGGTGCCGGAGGGCAGCGCGGGGGCAAGCAACGGCTGCTGGCGGAACGATTACTGCTACGCAGGCACGCTGGCCACCCAGGGCACGGCGCTGCTGCGGGTGGAACGGACAGGCGCGGCCACGGAATACGGCAAAATCGGCAGCCATGTGGCGCGGGCGCGGGAGGAAAAAACGCCTTTGCGGCGGCAGACGGACCGCCTGGTAAAGCTCTGTGCCATCATCGCCGCGGTGTTTTTCGTTTTGGTGGGCTTCGCCACCTGGTTTAACATTGCCGGCCATCCGCTTTGGGAACGGCTCATCGAAAGCGTTCTGTCGGGCATCACCCTGGCCATGGCCATGATCCCGGAGGAATTCCCGGTGATCCTCACGGTGTTTCTCTCTATGGGGGCATGGCGGCTGGCAAAGAAAAAATCCCTGGTGCGCAGGCTGCCCTGCGTGGAAACCCTGGGGACGGTCTCGGTGCTCTGCGTGGACAAAACCGGTACCATCACCCAAAACCGCATGACGGTGCAGGAGCTCTGGACCCCGGACGGCGATGAGGCGCTTCTCTGCGAAACCATGGGCCTGGCCTGCGAAACCGAAGCCTACGACCCCATGGAGCAGGCGATGCTGCTCCACTGCGAGGCGAAGGGCATTGAAAAAAGCCACCTGTTCGGCGGCAGCCTGATCTTTGAATACGCCTTCACCAACGAGCTGAAAATGATGGGCCATGTCTGGCGCCATGACGGGGAAATCCTGATCGCCGCGAAGGGCTCGCCGGAGCGGCTGCTGTCCCTGTGCCATATGGAGGAGGCCGCGCGCAAGGCTGCCGGCGATACCGTATCGCGGATGAGCGGGGAGGGCCTGCGGGTGATTGCCGTGGCCATTGCCCGGCTGGGGAGCGAGGCCGAGGTCCCGGCCAGCCTGACGGACTGCTCTTTGACATTCTGCGGCTTCGCCGCTCTGGCCGACCCGCCCCGGGAGGGTGTGGCGGAGAACATCGCTCTATGCTACGCGGCAGGCGTCCGCGTGGTGATGATTACCGGCGACAACGGCATTACAGCCGCGTCCATCGCCCGGCGGATCGGCATGCGGCAGACCGGCCCAATCGTCACGGGTGACATGCTTGAGGCCATGACCGACGAAGAATTGCTGGAACGGGTGAAGGATGTGAGCATTTTCTCCCGGGTTGTCCCGGCGCATAAGATGCGCATCGTGCAGGCCCTGCAGGCCAATGGCGAAATCGTGGCCATGACCGGTGACGGCGTAAACGATGCCCCGGCCCTCAAGCACGCCGACATCGGCATCGCCATGGGGCAGCGGGGCAGCGAGGTTTCGCGGGAGGCCGCCGGCCTCATTCTGATGGACGATAATTTCTCCACCATCGTGGATACCGTGCGGGATGGCCGCCGCATCTTCGACAACATCCGCAAGGCTGTGGGTTATGTTTTCGCGATTCATATTCCCATCGCGCTTTCTTCCCTGCTGGGCCCTCTGCTGGGCATCAGCTCCGGCGCCCTGATGCTGCTCCCCCTGCACGTGGTGCTGCTGGAGCTGGTGATCGACCCCACCTGCTCCGTGGTGCTGGAACGCCAGCCGGCGGAGCGGGACATCATGCGCCGCCCGCCCCGGAATCCCAAAGAACCGCTGCTCACCGCGCGGACGCTGCTCAAGAGCGTGCTGCAGGGCCTGACGATCTTTGGGGCATCCTTTGGCGCGTATGTCTGCGCGCTGCGCCGGGGCGAAAACGCCTCGGCGGCCCGGAGCATGGGTCTGGCGATTCTGATTCTGGCGAATCTGCTGCTGGTGCAGGTTAACAGCTCTGACTTGGACTCCATTTTCAGCTCCCTGCGCCGGCTGGCGAAGGACCGGGTTATGTGGGCGGTGAACCTCATCACCCTGGCGGTGCTGGCCCTGCTGCTGTATTCCCCGCTCAACGGGCCGCTGAATTTCGCGGCGCTGCCGCCGGCGCAGCTGCTTGCCGTAGCGGGCTTATCTGCGGGCGCGGTGCTTTGGTATGAAATTGTGAAATGGAGGAAACGGAGAAAGAAGAAAATAATTCTAAACGGAGAAAGAAGAAAATAAAAAATTAACAATGGACTTGTTGCGCAAGAAGTGGCTTTTTGCCAGTGGGCGGCCGAAGACCCTAAATCCGCTCGCCCACTGTTTGGACCTTTAAAATGTTCGTGGTCCCTGTCGTTCCCAGCGGCACACCGCCGGTGATGACTACCGTGTCACCGTCCGCCGCGATGTCAAGCATCCGCGCGCAGTCGATGGCGTGGTGGAACAGCTCGTCCGTGGAGCTCTGCATTCTGGCCACAACGGGGTACACCCCCCAGGAAAGCGACAGCTGATGAAAGGTCTTTTTATCCGGCGTAGCCGCCACAATGGGGGTCTGCGGGCGAAACTTCGACATGCGCCGCGCTGTGGAGCCGTATTTCGTGACAGCGATAATCGCGCGGGCGTGTAAATCCCGGGCAGTGGTGCAGGCCGCGTCGCAGATGGCGTTGGTGGTGTCGTTTTCGTCCATGTCGTGATGGATGTCCCGGTAGGCGCTTTGGGCGAAGGCGTCCTTCTCGGCCTGACGGGCAATTTTCGCCATGACTTCCACCGCGCGCACGGGATACTGCCCCGCCGCGCTTTCAGAGGAGAGCATCACGGCGGAGGTGCCGTCAAACACGGCGTTGGCCACGTCGGTGATCTCCGCGCGGGTGGGGTCCGGGCTTGTGACCATGGACTCCAGCATCTGCGTGGCGGTGATGACCATTTTGCCGGAGCGGTAGCAGGCCTTGATAAACTTTTTCTGGAGGCCGGGCAGCTTCTCGTAGGCCACCTCCACGCCCATATCGCCACGGGCCACCATGATGCCGTCGGACTGGGCGAGGATTTCGCCGAAATTTTCAATGCCCTCCATATTTTCGATCTTGGAGATGATTTTAATGTTGTGCCCGCCGTTGTAGTCAAGGAATTTGCGCAGGGCGACCACGTCCTCGTCCCGCCGGACAAAGGAGGCGGAGACGAAATCCACGTCATGGGCAATGCCAAAAAGCAGGTCGGCCTTGTCCGCCTCGCTGAGATAAGGCATGTCCAGGCGGCTGCCGGGGATATTCACGCCCTTGCGGTCCTGGAGAAGCCCGCCGGTTTCCACCTCGCATATGATATCCGTTTCAGTGATTTTCACGGCGCGCAGGGCGATCCTGCCGTCGTCGATAAGAATGCGCGTGCCCCCGGCAATCTGCGACGGGAGCGCGTCATAGCTGATGGAAACCGCCTCGCCGCTGCCCGGTATCTCCCTGGCGGTGAGCGTGAATTTATCCCCCGGCTTCAGCGTCACCGGTCCCTGTCCGAACCTGCCTATGCGGATTTCCGGCCCCTTGGTGTCCAGCATCACCCCGGCAGGCAGCCCCAGGGCGTCCCGCGCCTCCCGAAAACATTCGATGAGCGCGGCGTGGCTCTCGTGGGTTCCGTGGGAAAAATTCAGGCGCGCGATATTCAGGCCGGCCTCCAGCATGCCGCGGATGGTTTCGCTGTCGCTGCTGGCGGGCCCCAGGGTACAAACGATTTTTGTTTTGCGCATGGCTGCCTCCTTCGGTCGCACAAACTACTGCATTTTATATTATACCGCAAGATCCCGCAAAACGCAAGCAAAAATCTTTTTCGGTCTCAGCGAATATCCAGCACCTCGTCCATCAGAAGAGCTCCCGCTTTGTCGCGGGCGGTCAACCGCACGGTGCCGGCGGCGGTTACCTGTGCCATGGAGCACAGGTAGTTCCCTCTGAAGCGGCCGCCCGCGGGCCCGCCCGCGACGAGCAGCGGAAATGGCGGTTCCATATAGTCGTCCTGGCCGGGCAGCGCCAGATAAAGCTCGTGCCAATGGCCCGAAAATTGCATGCCGACACCCAGGCGCTCCAGCGCGGCGAAGAAGCGGGCTTGCTTCGCCGCGTCATTGTCAACAAAGCCGGGGATGTGAATCGCCGCGAAATGCAGTGTGTTCTCCTCCGGCGCGGGCAGACTCTCCAGCCAGTCAAGCTGCCCTCCGCGGTAGCTGTCGCCATAGGACAGGCTGATTTTTTCGCTGTCCCATTCATCGTTGCCGCCGTCGCAGATGGTGAAAAGAACGTTGCCGCGCCGCACTTGATAATAAAAGCTGTCCAAGCCCAGGCTGGGAAAGACGCTCCCGGCCAGCCTGCCGTCCATTTCATGGTTTCCCCGCACGAATATGGCGGGGATTTCGCTTTTTGTCATGTCGGCGCCGGCGGCAAGCACGCAGCGGATGAGCTCGTCCTCGCTGTTGTAGACCGTTGCGTAATCGCCCAGCATGAGGAAAAGATCCGGCGCGGGGAGCCGCGCGGCGGCGGCGAGGGCGTTCTCCGGGTAATGGTGCCAGTCAGTGGCCATCAAAATGTTCAGCTCGTCCTTGTATTCCCCCCTGAACTGGAATTCAGGGCTTTCGATTTCTCCGCCGAAGAGAACATTGACCCACATCCAGGACCGCAGCTCCCGCGCGGAAACAGTATAGGCCGCGCCGTTGAATTCCTCCCGCGGCACGTTGAACTGATGTAACCGCCCGGCATTCAGGCTGCCATGGCCGCTGTCCGCCGCCTGTACGACTTCACCGTTTTCAGCCGTATAGGTCAGCCAGGCGACGCTGTCACGATTCGTGGCGAAAACAACGCTGTATTGATCATTGCCGATATCCAGCACCAGCGGGTTTGCGCTGAAGGCAAAAGGCCTCAGCGCGGGTACGCCTACACAAAACACAGGCAGCGCAATTGCCAGGCTGATGATCAGAGCCAGTATGGCGCGCGTTCTTTTCCGATAGCGGGAGAATAAAACAAACAGGAAAGGCAACGCCGCGGCAACGCTGAAAAAGGGCAGGTTCGGCGCGAGCCCGGCCATGCCGTTTTTCAGGCTGTATGGGTCAATCCCTTGATCCAGGCTGAATTGCAGCATGACCGTGAAAACAAACAACGCGCCCGACAAAAAGCAAAATATGAAGCAGCCGACGCGCGCCGCGCGTGATGTCCGGCGTTTTTCCGGCGCGAACGAAAAGCCAAGCGTGGCGGCGGCGCACACGCAAAGCGCGGCAAAGCAGGCGGGGACAAAAAGTGTGCCCAGGGGATACGATGTGGCGATCCAGCCATAGGCCCATTTGGCGCTGTGCAGCAGCGTAATAGCCGCGGCCGCCAAAACGTAGAAAATATACACGCCGGCGCGTGTTTGCGTCGCTGTTTTTATGCGTTTGAAAATGCTCATGGAGTCGCTCCTTTCGCGTTCTATCGCTTTGATCAAATTATAGCATATGGTTCCGGATAATGCAATAGACGCGAAGAGGCGGCGCTTGAAAGCGCCGCGCAGCCTGTCAAAGAACCCTCTGTCTCAAGCGCGACAGGGGGCAAATTTTTGCGGGATTGGAGAAAGCAGAGTCAAAAACAAGGGAAAAGCAGAAGGCAGGGAAGCTTTCCATCTCCAGCAGGCGAGCTTTTTGAGG
>Ga0099364_10008473_pt1 | contig 14463 bp, 12 predicted proteins | sample TergutTh196P3_FD_73070 | JGI IMG/M metagenome (GOLD analysis project Ga0099364, IMG submission 73070) | Microcerotermes parvus P3 segment gut microbial communities from Pointe-Noire, Republic of the Congo - Th196 P3 | ecosystem: Host-associated > Arthropoda: Insects > Digestive system > Gut ... | reverse complement strand
CCATCCAGAACTTCTTCCCGACGGACGAGGTAAAAATATTACTACTCATAAACGATTGATTTTAATTATTATACTATATTTTTTTATTAAATTAACGTTCGCAAAGATAATATAATTTTTTCATACAAACAAAATTTTTGAAAAATTATATTTTACTTTTTTTGCAAAAATCTCATTTTTTATTTTTTTTTTGATTTTGTATTATTATCTTTGTCGCAAAATTTTAATAAAAAAAATCTTTATGAAGAAAGTCATTTTTGAATTGTTTAGAAGTTATTCAGTCATTTTGCTATTCGGAAGTTCGTTAATAGCAAATGCGCAGCCGTCTTTTTCCGGATTAGAGCATCTGTTCAAAACGCCGCTTCATTATGTGGCTTGTTACACAACAGAGAGCCCCGTTATAGATGGTAACCTATCGGATTCCGTTTGGGACAATGCGGTTTGGGGTGAAGATTTTCGCGATATAGCAGGGGATCGTAAACCGAATTCACCGTATCGAACGCGAATGAAAATGTTGTGGGACGAACAGTATCTATACATAGCGGTAGAAATGGAAGAACCGCATGTGTGGGCTTATCTCAATCAACATGACGATATAGTTTATTACGACAATGATTTCGAGGTCTTTATTGACCCCGTAAACACGACGCATAACTATTTCGAGATTGAGTTCAATGCCCTCAATACTGTTTTAGACCTTTTCATGCCAAAGTCGTACCGCAATGGGGGCGATGCGTTGCTTAGCTGGAATGTAGACGGATTAAAATCTGCCGTACATATTTACGGCTCGCTCAATAATCCTGCGGACGCCGATGTCGGCTGGACTTTGGAAATAGCGATTCCTATTGCATCAGTCACAATGTTCAACAGTTCTGTTCTTCCAAGCGATGGACGTGTGTGGCGTATCAATTTTTCACGTGTGAACTGGCATACTGATATTGTTGATGGAAAATACGTAAGGCGGAGATCTCCGAATGGTAGACTTTTACCTGAAGAAAATTGGGTTTGGTCGCCTCAGGGCGTCATTAACATGCATTATCCCGAACGATGGGGCTATTTGCAGTTCAGCTCTGAAACAAAATCTTCCGAAACGCCAAAGTTCGTTTTGCCCTATAGAGAAAAACAAAGGCAGTACCTGTGGTTAGTATATTATCGTCAAAAAGAATATTTAAGAAGCAATAGAAGATATGCCTCTACGTTGGCAGAATTAGAAATCAATCCTACCGTATTCGATATTGATGGCATCAGAAACACACTCACTATGGAGGCTACCGGAACTCAATTTTCGGCAATCATCGAATCGGCAGACAGTCGCATTTCCATAAACGATGAAGGATGGACCAGAGTTGCTAATATAAATCGACGAGGCGAATAATCGTAAATAAAACAATAATAATAATTTATAAAAAAAAATGAACATGAACCGATTTTTGTTTACATTAATAATATGTACATTTGTTTCTTTTTCGGCTTTCAGCCAAATTAGAAACGTATTACCCTATAAAAATCCTGCATTACCGATAGAGACGCGAGTTGATGATCTTTTGTCGCGGATGACGCTGGAAGAAAAATTTTGGCAACTTTATATGATGCCCGGCGACCTGAATCTCGGTAAAGACCGTTTGCAGCATGGTATATTCGGTCTTCAGGTACATACATACAGTAACGATGCTGAAGAAGCGAGGCAGATACTTAATTATGGTCCGGGTCTTACAGCGAAGGCTACTGCGGAACATATTAACGAAATACAAAAGTTTTTTATGGAAGAAACGCGTCTTGGTATTCCCATGATTCCTTTTGACGAGGCGCTGCATGGGTTAATCCGTCGAGGTTCTACGATATTTCCGCAGTCCATAGCGCTTGCTGCTACATTCGATACGACGCTAATGCGTCAAGTTGCAACGGCAATTGCAAATGAATGTAAATCAAGGGGCATTCGCCAAATTCTGTCGCCTGTAGTGAACTTGGCAACCGATCCGCGATGGGGACGGGTAGAGGAAACGTATGGAGAAGACCCATATCTTTCTGCTCTCATGGGAGTGGCTTTTGTCAGCAGTTTCGAAAAGATGGGCGTAATCACAACCCCCAAGCATTTTGTTGCCAATCATGGCGACGGCGGACGCGACAGCCATCCTGTTCATTTTTCCGATCGTTTCATGGAAGAAACTTACTATGTGCCGTTCAAAGCCTGTTTTGTCGAAGGACAATCGCGTTCGGTTATGACTTCATATAACAGTTTTGACGGGGTGCCTTGCTCTGCAAATTCGTTTTTGTTGAAAGACAAACTGATAGGAGAATGGGGATTCGAAGGCTTCACTATCTCCGATGCTAATGCGGTGGATATCATGTATTATCTGCATCATACCGTCGCTGATTTTGAAGAAGCGGGAGCTGCCGCATTAAATAACGGTCTTCATGTGATTTTTCAGGTGACATACGATATGCACAGACCCTACTTGGCAGCATGCCAAAAAGGGCTTGTAACAACAGAAAATTTGAATGAAGCCGTACGACGTGTATTGCGTGAAAAATTCAGATTGGGATTGTTTGAAAATCCTTATGTAGAGCCTGAAGAAGCTGCTCGCCTGAATGCTTCCGCAGAGCATCGCAACCTTAACATACAAGCGGCGCAGAAGTCAATCGTATTGCTTAAAAACGAAGGAAATACGCTTCCTCTGTCTAAAAACCTGAAAAAGATAGCCGTACTTGGACAGGATGCTATGCAAGCCCGTCTGGGAGGATACAGCGGTCCTGGTATCGAACGAATCAGTATACTGAAAGGGATTGAAGAAAAAGTCGGAAAAGACGTTGAAGTCGTTTATTCGGAGGGTTGCAGAAGAATGGCGCCTTCGTATATAACTATTCCCGCAAACTGTTTGTCAGCCGACAACGAAATAGGACTGAAAGGCGAGTATTTCGACAATATTCGTTGGGAAGGCGAGCCTAAATTAGTGCGATATGACCGTAACATGCGCATGCAATGGACATTAAATTCGCCGGACAGAAGGCTACTTGCTTTCGACTGGTATTCAGTTAGATGGACAGGACAATTGAAATCGCCGGTATCGGGAACATATGAAATTGGCGTTGAAGGAAATGACGGATATGCACTTTATATCAATAATCAAAAGGTTATTGACCGTCCCACAAAAGTAACCTACACTCAAAAGCTTGTTCCCTTTACTTTCGAGCAAGACAAGACGTATGATATCCGTTTGGAATTTTACGAAAACTATCGAAACGGACGTGTAAACCTGATATGGAACGTAGGCGTTGTAAACGAGGATGAAAAAATCAGTCAGGCTGTTGAGACTGCCCGTGGCAGCGATGTTGCAATTATAGTAGCCGGCATTGAAGAAGCGGAGTTCAGGGATAGGGCTTTCCTGAAATTGCCCGGCAGGCAGGAAGAATTGATTAAGCGCGTTTCCGAAACCGGCACGCCGGTTGTCGTTCTTATAGTAGGAGGCAGCGCCGTTACCATGAACGAATGGATTGACGATGTACCTTCCATAGTGGATGTATGGTACCCCGGTGATATAGGCGGGTTAGCAGTTGCAGACGTTTTGTTCGGAGATTATAACCCCGGCGGGAAACTGCCGCTGACTTTTCCCCAGCGAGAAGGACAACTGCCTTATAACTACAATCACAAGCCTACCGGACGGGGCGACCAATACCTTGATTTGAGCGGTGAGCCTCTTTTCCCTTTTGGGCATGGACTTAGCTATACTTCGTTCGAGTATTCGGATTTGAAATTTTCGTCTCCGGTCATCGCGACAACAGAAAGTATAGTGGTTACCTGCAAAGTGAAGAATACGGGTACAAAAGCAGGCGATGAAGTGGTGCAACTATACCTTCGCGACCTCTTAACAGCCAACGTTACACGTCCCGTTAACGAACTAAAAGGTTTTCAACGCATTTCGCTTGAACCGGGAGAAACGAAAGAAGTTCAATTCAAACTGACTCCCGAAGCGCTTTCTCATTTGGATCTGTATATGAACAGAATTGTTGAGCCGGGCGATTTCAGAATAATGATCGGCAGTTCATCAAAAGATATCAGATTGAAAGGAATTTTTAATGTAAAAGAATAGTAATGAAATCAATTAATTATTTCTTTATCTTCCTGTTTGGGTCATTATTAGTTGGATGCAACACAGGGTTGAAAATCAACGGAATATCCGATTATCAAATAGTGATTCCGAGTGAGGCAGACACTGTTGAAACAAGAGCTTCAAAACAACTTCAACGATATCTGTTTGAGATGTCCGATACAGAACTTCCAATTGTTAAGGAAGGAGAATATTCGGGAACGAATGCCATATTTATTGGGCGTACCGCATATGCAAATGATTTGAACCTGCCTGTCGATCAATTACAAGACGACGGATATATTTATAAATCTGTAGGTAAGAACTTTATAGTTATCGGTGGTGAAAAGAATGGAACTCTTTATGGCGTTTATGATTTGCTTGAGTTTTTTGGATTCAGAAAATATTCGCCTGTTGCCACATTTATTCCCAAAAAGCGATCGGTGGTTTTACCAAATGATATGGTTTTTGTTCCTCGCGTGGTTTATCGCACTACAAATACGGGGTTTGGTACCGCGCGAAGTACTCAAATCGTTAGTAGAGAAGATAATAGGGAATATAACGAATGGCATAAAATTTCTTTGCGAAGCGATTATTGGGGTTCGTTTGTTGATACCGTTACCAACAGGGTTGCTTCTGCGTTTGTTCATACATTTATCAGAAGTCTTGTTAAGCCCGCTCAATATCTTAAATCGAATCCCGAATATTATGCATTGCGCGACGGACAACGATTGCCAACTCAATTATGTTTGTCAAATCCGGGCGTTCTGAAAGCTTGTATTAAAGACCTTCAAGATGCGATTGACAGATTTCCTGCAGCAAAATACTGGTCAGTAAGTCAGGAAGATAACGCTCAAAGTTGTTTATGCAATGGTTGTATTGAATTAAACACGAAATATGGCGGAGCCCCAAACAGAAACAGCGGAGCTATGATTTGGTTCACCAACGAAGTAGCCAAAGCATTTCCGGATAAAATAATTTCGACTTTGGCATATTGGTATACGCTACCGGCGCCCGACAATATAATTCCCGAACCCAATGTCAATATAATGCTTTGTAATATAGACAGCAGGCGTCACCGACCCATTTTTGAAGCAGATACCGCTTTCTCAAGACACTTAACAAACTGGGGAAAAATTTCGCAAGATATCCTAATTTGGGACTATAACATTCAATTCAGCAATATGGTCAGTCCTTTCCCAAATCTACACGTTATAGGACCAAATCTTGATTTCTTTACCGACAACGGCGTCAATGCTTTTTATATGCAATCAAGCAGTACATACGGAGGCGAAATGGCAGAATTAAGAACTTATCTTATCTGCAAACTTCTTTGGGACCCAAAGGCTGATTATAACGCACTCATTGATGATTTTTGTAACGGTTACTATGGAAAAGCAGGTCCTTATATTCGAAAGTATATTGATACTATGCGAGATGCATTATTGGAAAGTGAATTTAGATTAGACATTTTTGGTTCGCCGGAGGGAGCAAGAAACAGTTATTTGACCGAAGAGTTGATTAAGGAATACAGGAACATTTTTGATAATGCCGAAAAGATTGTTCAAAACGAACCAGAATATCTGGAACGCGTAAAAGTAGCCCGTTTACCTGTTATGTACGCTCAAATTCAAATTAGCCGAACGGAAGTAAATACTTCGCGAAGTTTGTATAAATATGATGAAGATGGACAACTCTTTATAGACCCTGAAATCCCACTGTTACTTAATTCGTTTGTAGAGACTATAAGAAAAGCCGGAATGACGCAGTTGAGAGAGCGCGAAATAAGAATCAGCGAGTATCGGGCTGCTTATAACCGTATTTTCGAAAAAACCGAAGACGCCAGGGGCGCTCTTTCATTGAATATGAATATTACGCCGGTTTCCAATTTTTCCCGCCAACATAAAGGAGTGGAAGCATTGACCGATGGTATGTTCGGTTCTTATGAAAACTGGCGCGACGCAATGAATGATAACTGGGTTGGAGTCAGTGGAAATCACATGACTTTTATACTCGATCTGGAATCAATCAAAACTATAAGATACATCAATATGGATTTCTATGACGCTAAAGATACCTGGTTCCAGATGGCTTTGCCGAAATATGTATCTTATTCGTTTTCTTCAGATGGAATAACCTTTGGTGATGAATTAAGAATAATGCCGCCGATGGACCCTATGGAAATCGAAATTGACAATATGCCCAGAGATATTTATATTCATTCATTCACCGCATACACACAACGCAGAGCGAGGTATATCAAAGTTCATGCTGAGAGTATTCTTAGACTGCCAAATTGGCACGTTAGAGCAGGCTCTCCGGTTTTGATGTACACTGATGAAATTGTTGTAAAATGAAGACCTTCGTCGCTACGTTTTCGCGCGTCATTGCGGGCTTGACCCGCAATCTCCTCATTTGCAGAGACGCATCCCTAACGGGATGCAGGTGCAACGCGGCGAAAACATCGTTTCTACCGAGAGATGCATCCCTGACGGGATGCCAAAGCGCGGCGTGCGTCGTCCCGTTTGGGACGTAATATCGGTAGAATCCGGAATGTTGCCGACACGCTCACGCCGTCCCGTTATGGACGGAATGAAAAAGTTAGTTATAATAGTAATAATAGCGGTTATCCCCATTTGCCTTTTTTCTAAATGCAGCAGTTGTGAAATTAAGCCTCCTTCTCCATATTCTTCAATAAAAATTATATATCCAGCGGTGTATCAAATAAATGAAAATGGCACAGAAGTGGATATTACATTAGATATTCATTCATATATTGAAGATGATGCGTATTTAGTATTACGGGTAGATAAACTATGTCATCAGTATTCTTCAAATGCTCTTTCTATATATGGGGGATTTGAGGATAGCTTGAAAATAGCCGGTTTTAATGTTCGTTCCTATTCTACATTTTATCATTACAACAGCATTATTGATACTGACGGGAGCATTGTTGATTATCCGATGTATATAAAAAAGACATCCATCAGAAAAGGGAATAACAAAGAGGAGTTAAAAATCGTTTTTCCACGAACACTTTCCTCAATTAACGCGCAAGTAAGAGTTCAAATAGGAGTTGTAAGATTCAATGCTGAAATAAAAAACAATTTTGAAAATTTTCCTGATAAATATAAATGGTCAGTTACCACTCAATGTGATCATGGAAATTTTGATAGTTACCCTAAATTTTATTTTGAAAATTTTCCCGATTCTTCAAAAACTTCTTTTGTTTTTTCTAATTTTTATATTCTTGAATCTATGTCCTGGATGTCAGGAAATGAGATACCGACATTGTACGAAAAGTGTGGTTTTCCCGCTAAAGAGTATACATTCAGTTTTACGGAATATCCCAATTGGGGATTAATATGTTTTTGGATAGAACCTTATATATAAATATTAAATAGTTAAACAAAAAAAGAGAATTATCATGCAATTACGTTTTGAGGCGAAAATATTTTTCAAAAAGATGCAAAAAAAATCAAAAAATATGCAACATTTTTGGGTGCTTTTTCGTATATATTGTACATAATGTATAAAGCCATATTGTATCAAAATGAAAGTATAATATAAAAAATTTTAAAGTCATGGAAACAATTAGTTCTATGCTTTTGATAATTACAGTAGTAGCAGCAAAAGCGCTGATACAGGCACACTTTCCCGCTCGGTTTGGGCAAAGCGGAAAGTTGTCATGCCCCGAATTGAAATTGTTTCGGGAGAGTCGCGCTGTGTATCAACCTTTTGAACCCTATGAATAGAAAATAACTATACCATGGAACATCTGATGCAAGACAAAAATGACAAAATTGGCTCCGTATATAAAGCAATTTATACCAAGCTATTTGAATACGGATGCAGGTTTACCGGCGACTATGGACTTGTGGAAGATTGTATACATGACCTGTTTGTGGAGCTAATTAATAAAGACGATTTTTCGGATATACAGAATTGGGGCTTTTATTTGATGAGGGCTTTAAAAAACACGCTGTCGAACAGGTTAGAGCGTAAAAAACCGGCAGAATCGATAGACGAAACACAATACACGTATCAATTCGAGCGATCGGACGAAGATATTATGATAGCAAAGGAAGAAACGAAATCAGTAAAGGCAAAAGTACACAAAGCCATTGAAAGTCTGGACGAAAGACACAAAAAGGTTATCATCCTTCGATTCTTTAAAGAGTTGAGTTACGATGAAATAGGTCTATTATTGGGGATAAAATCTAAAACAGCACGGGATTATGTACACAATGCATATACACAATTCAGACATATTTACAGTTCGTTATGAGAAAATCATAACATACACAATATGTGGCGAATACAAAATTTGACGACCGTCCCCAAAAAAAAGTTTTCAACATTTAACATTTTTTAACTAAAAAAACATAGACAAAAACCAAAGTTTTGTGTCTTATATATAAAGGGACATTTTGTCTCGAAGTAAAAATTAATAAACAATAAATGTATAAAGTCATGGAAACAATTAGTTCTATGCTTTTGATAATTACAGTAGTAGCAGCATTTGCGCTGATACAGGCACACTTTTCCGCTCGGTTTGGGCAAAGCAGAAAGTTGTCATGCCCCGAATTGAAATTTTTTCGGGTTGGCGGCGCTGTGTATATACCCTTTGAACTCTTTGCAGGGCGGTTCAGATGGAAGCGGCTACTGTACTTTATCAGGGCAGTTGGTTATTTCCCCTTCGGCAGGCTACCGTATAAGTTGCCGCTGCGTGACATGAGTTGCATTGCTCGTGCAGCCATGGCATGGTTCGGGAGGAGTTGCATTGCTCGTGCAGCCGCCAAGTTTGGTAATGTATTTGGGCATACGGTTTCGGATATGGCGTTCTGCAGCGTATCCGAAAAAAATGATGTCGCTCGGCGCAAGCGTAGTCGGGCGAAGCGTATATCTGGGAAAGTCCTTGCTGTTGTAACAAATGTTGCCTGCAAAATGACAGAATCATTAGAAAAACTGTTTTTTGCAGATTATGACCCTTGTACGATAATCAAAAATCGAAAATTGTTTGAACGCTTGCTGCAGTCTACCTGTTTGGAAAATTCGCCCGCCAAAACAGCGAATATGGAGTTTACGGACTCCGGGCGGAAACTTAATAATTTATCAAGATGAATTGTAATATGATCAAAAAATCCTTTGAGCGTTTGCAGAAGGTAGCAGCCGTAGCGCTGTGTGTAGTGTTGGCAGGGAGTTTTTATTCCTGCGGAAAGAGAGTAGAAGCAGGCGGCGCAGTGCCGTTTAAGGCTTGCCCGTGCGATGAAGATAAGTCAATGCAGTTAGCAGACTGGGGCGACACACCCGTAGAATTTTATTTGGAGGGTTATTTGTTTAAAGATTTTAGACCTGAAAACTTAATACTCGAACCATTTGTAAAACATGAAGATCCGTTATTAACTCATGCATACTATATCGTATACGACAGTGAAAAGGACATGGCTTGCTATAGTGTTGAAGGCGGTATTCCAGGGACAGGTTCGCCTTTAAGAATATGTAATTTTCCATATTTTGCGAAAGAATGGAATATTCCTGAAAACGGTTTAAAGATTTCTTTTTCAGGCGTATTCTACTTTTCTTGTGAAAGAAAAGCCTATATGGAATGTTGTGGTAGCGGAGATTGGAGTTCGCAAGGTGGTTTCTATTTTACCCACGATATTATATTAACAAATTTAAAAATAAGAAAATGAAAAGAGTTATTATTAGTTTAATATTTTGTTTTGTAACTGTTTATCTATTTGGACAGGACTTTTACATGTATGTTCGAGGTCAGAAACGCTATTTTGAGATTTCTGAAAGTAAAATGTTAGTAAAATCAGAAACTCTCGACGCTTCGGACATCCAATCTGCAATGCGGCAATCGGAGGCGCTTGTAGACGTAAAAAACGTCTACGAACTGCATAACCATTTATCAATGGTCGACGTGCAGGTAACAAGCAGAGCTAATCTCGTTGAATTGCAAAGACATTGGAATTCGAGAGAGGATGTGCTTTTCGCGTCGCCGGTTTTTGTTGATGATGAAACTGGACGCGAAATAGGCGGATTAACAAATCAGGCGCTTGTCAGATTAAGAAGCGAAGCCGATTATCCGCTTCTGCAAAAGGCAATAGCCGCCTTTCAAATAGAAACAGTAAGGCAGTGTGAGTTTGATAAGCAGGTATATCTGCTTACTGTAATGCCAGGCGCTGAAAAAAATGCGATGCAAGTAGCCAATGAATTGTATGAAACAGGCTTGTTTGAATATGCCGAGCCAAACCTTATCCAGTTCATAGAGCTTGCTACAAATGACCAGCATTATCAGCAACAATGGGGTCTACATCATAATTTGTATGGTATAAAAGCTCCGCAGGCATGGAACATTACCACCGGATCTCCATACACAAGAATTGCCATACTTGATGTTGGTGTAGAATTAGATCATCCCGATCTGGAAAGTAGACTGTTATCCGGTTTTGACGCAACGGGAAATAACAGCGGAGGCGCTGTGACAAATTTGAATACGGGAGATCGCGCTCATGGTACAGCGTGTGCAGGAATCGCTGCTGCAAGGGCAAATAATGGAATTGGAATTGCCGGGGTTGCGCATGACTGTTGGATTTTACCTGTCAGAGTTGCATTAAGTAGCGGCTTATGGACGCAAACAGAAACAAATTTCATAAGAATTGCAATAGACTGGGCAAGGACAAGCAACACTGCCGATGTTATTTCAATGTCTTTTAGATGCGAATATTCAGATGCTTTGGATATGTCAATTTTTCTTGCCAATACCACAGGCAGAACTAATAATCTTGGATGCGTGTTAGTTGCCTCTGCGGGAAATGCTAATTCGCAAATTATTGATTATCCTGCCATACATCCAAGTGTTATTGCTGTAGGCGGTATCAACAATTCAGGAAACAGGTCGAGTTCAAATTGGGGCGATTTGGATGTTGTTGCTCCGGGCGTAAATATTTATGTTACAGATTTGCAGGGAAGCGCAGGTTATAATACATCAAGCGGCGTAAGTGGCAATTATGCAATCCGAACAGGCTCATCAATGGCTGCGCCACATGTTGCCGGCATTGCCGCTCTAATTCTTTCGGTTCGTCCTGATTTATCTGCGCCGCAAGTACGAGATGCAATAGAATTGACGTGCAACAAGAGCCTTCCGGGATGGATTACTACTCCTAATCACACTCGTCTGAATGGCGCTTGGAGTTTAAATTTTGGATACGGATTGGTTAATGCTTATGCTGCAGTAAATTTGGTTGCGCCGAAAATTTCCGGTCCCAAAGATATTTGTTGGTCGGGAACATTCTCAGTAGTCAATGCTCCTGCTGGTTTTAACTGGTATACGAGTTCCAATTTAACGATAAACGGTAGCGCTACAGGCAGTTCTGTTTCTGTTACAGCAACAAGCGGTTTTACCGGATGGGTAAGCGTTAACATACCAGGATATGAATTAGTAAGGCATACATTTTATGTATCTACATATGTTCCAGTATTTGAATATATTAGTGGACCCGAAGAAGTTGAGCCAAGTGGTAATTCCTATTTCTACGAAGCGTATTTTGGCGGTCCTACTTCTTATGAATGGTCAATATCTGGCGCTCCATCATCATGGTATGATGTTTCTAATTCTTATAGTCAGGCGTATCTTTTTTTCTATTACGAGGCTACCTATGCTGTTTATGTTACCGGCTACAATGCCTGTGGCTACGATTATGGCTCAATGTTTGTAGAAGCCTATTATGGAAGAGGCGGCGGCAGCGGCAATGTTTATCCCAATCCTGTTTCCGACATTCTCTATGTTGCCATTGACCAGTCAATGATTGACAAGGTCAAATCCTCTCAGCAAAGCATAATTTCCGCCGAGCCTTCTTTTGACGTCCGGCTCTACGATGGACAGGGTAATTTGTTACGGCAACAGTTTACCAAAGGCGGTACTTTGGAGTTTAATGTAAGTACTTTGCCAAACGGCATTTATTATCTTCATATTTACGATGGGGTAAGCAGTACGCCGGAAATACATCAGATTGTTGTAGAACAATGAAATTAGGCTTCGTTGTTCAATGATAACTTAAAGCCTCTGAATTGCGAAACACTTCAGAGGCTTTTATAAAAAATACGAAAAAATCGAAAAAAAAAATACATTTTTTTTTATTTTTTTCATTTTTTTGTAACTTTTTTGAAACCTGTACGTATAATAAGTAAAACAGGATAGATTGATGTGTGCATAACAAATCGTCTTCCTGAAATATAAAAAAACATTGAAACCATGAAGGTTATTATGACATATAGGCGTATTATCAGATGGATAGCTACACAACTCGGAGGCTTGTTGTACTATCTGTTTACGAGCATGGTTTTTCGTATGGCTGTCATTTTAAACGCAAAATGGCTGTTTAGTCATACCGTATTTAGCCGCGTTGTATGGCATGCTTTGATGCCAACCGCACAAAGACTCGCCCTTATGGGAAAAAACGAATTTGAGTAGTTTGCCTGCTCGCATTTCTGTTCCGTGCGAGAGGTATGCAGAATTTGTCTAAAAAAAAAGATAAAGGATGACACACGCCGAGCCGGCGAGGAACAAATTTCAAATAATTTTTATGTACTAAAAAAATAAACATATGAAAACACAATTTTTTAAATTCATTGCGCTCATTGCGCTCATGACGGCAGGAGTTTTTGCCTGCACAAACGAAAATATCACGGATGATGATAACATGGTATCAATCAAAATCCAAAACTTTAGAGGCGAGATTGATCCATACATTGTTTCATTTGCACTTCCCGGTATAGTCGATGCATTATGTTATAATGGTGCAACGTATCCTAATTTTGTAGGATTTCCTGAAGCATGGGATCCTAACGACTGGTCAATAAACTTGGTTATGGCAAAAGGAACAGATCGTACCAAACTTGCTCCAATCATTACATTGGCGCCCGGCGTTACAATAACGCCAGAATCGGGTACTACGCTTGATTTTTCCAAAAATATTGAGTGGACAGTAAATACGCCGGATGGAACAATAATCAAATATTATATGACTTCAGTTTTTGTTATTGGTGACACGGATGAGGATAACATGGTCTCACTCAAAATCAGATGTATGCGTACCGGCGCAGTTGATCCTTACATTGTCTCAATTGCGCTTCCCGGTCTCGTAAATGCAACAATGTATGAATACCTACCGGAACCTAATTATGGTGGATATCCTAATGCATGGAGCCCTCACACTTGGTCAATAGCGCTGGGTATGGTAAAAGGAACTGATTGCACCAATCTCGCTCCAATAATTACATTGGCGCCCGGCGCTACAATAACGGAGATATATCAATCCCTTGGCGGTCCAGAATTTTCTTATAAGCAAGTCGATTATACTGGAATTGTTGATATCGGCGTGCATGATTTTACCAAACAGGTGTCATTGCACCTAAGTACACCAATGGATGCACCAGAATCAAACGTCGGTTATTCTTTTTTAGCTCATCCTAATCAATGATATATAACAAATTATACACATACTTAAATAAAAAGAAAATGAAATCACATATTTTTAAAGTTATTGCGCTCATAGCACTTTTGACGGCAGGAGGTTTTTCCTCTATGGCGCAAAATAACGGGTCAGCCTTATCTTCGGCTAATAATCCCGTATCCTCATCAACCTCATTTGAGATTGATAAGAATATCATATCAGTTGAGATTTCCAATCTCGTTGATACGCGTATCCTTGAATACGCACCGTATCCTAATTATGGTGGATACCCGGAAGCATGGAGTCCTCATACCTGGTCAATAACGCTGATTATGTTTGAAGGGACTGATGTTACTTCCCTTGCTCCAATCATTACTTTGGCATCTGGCGCTACCATAACGTCGACACATGCCGATATACAAGATTTTTCGCAGCAGGTTGTATATACTGTAATTTGCGAGGATGGTTCAACCGTCTTTTATTCGTTTTTGGCTTATGTTCAGGATAATTCGCGCACACCAGGAACAATTACAATAGAATCTTTGCCTAGAAATGGCGGATCGACGTATCCTTCCGGAAGCGAGCCTTATGATGATAATGATATCTTTCAGTGTAATGCATATCCAAACCCGACGTATTCGTTCAAACGATGGCTTGTTAATGGTTCGCCGTCATTAACCTCCACTACCAGCCTCTTTTGGGATTATATTCCTTTGGATTGGCTAGGTAGAGGTACGCTCACAGCTGAATTTGAATCAAACATGGTGTATACTGTACAGGTCCATAGCCAAAACCCCACGATGGGCACAGTATCCGGCGGGGGCACCGTCACTTACCCTGGCAGTGTGACTGTTTATGCATCGCCTAAATCAGGATACGCATTTGAGGGATGGTATCTAAACGGTTCGAAAATA
>Ga0099364_10008472_pt1 | contig 14464 bp, 13 predicted proteins | sample TergutTh196P3_FD_73070 | JGI IMG/M metagenome (GOLD analysis project Ga0099364, IMG submission 73070) | Microcerotermes parvus P3 segment gut microbial communities from Pointe-Noire, Republic of the Congo - Th196 P3 | ecosystem: Host-associated > Arthropoda: Insects > Digestive system > Gut ... | reverse complement strand
TGGGATACTTATAGGGAGCTGTAATTTTTTTTACATGTTTTTGCAGCTCTTTTTTTAATTCTTCAGAAGCTGTCCACCCTTTGGCAAGCACTATGGTTGCTTTTACAGCTTTTCCCCGTTCAGGGTCGGGAACTCCGGTAATGGCACATTCCATAACAGCCGGATGCTCCATTAGTGCACTTTCTACTTCAAAGGGGCCTATGCGGTAGCCGGAACTTTTAATCATGTCGTCAGCGCGTCCTACAAACCATAAAAAGCCGTCTTCGTCTTTCCATACCATGTCCCCGGTATAGTAGACTCCATCGTGCCAGACTTCGTTGGTTAGTTTTTCGTCGCGGTAATAACCTTCAAAAATACCCCAGGGTTTATACTTGGAAGTACGGACAACAAGCTGTCCTTCTTCTCCGGGCTTACAGGAAATTCCGTCTTCCAAAAACATATCTATATCATAACCGGGCGAGGGTTTGCCCATGGAACCCGGCTTTGGTTCAAGCCAGGGAAAGGTAGCGACAGTAAGGGTAAGCTCTGTCTGACCATAACCTTCCCGAAGTTTTAATCCTGTTGCCTTTAGAAATTGTTCATAGGTTTCCGGTTCCAGCGGCTCCCCTGCAACAGTACAATTTTTTAATGCAGAAAAATCCCATTTGGAAAAGTCTTCCTTAACAAGAAAACGGTATATTGTGGGCGGAGCGCAGAATGTTGTAACCCGGTATTTGGATATCATTTCCAGCATGGCTGCCGGTGTAAAACGATCGTAATCGTAAATAAAAACTGCACTTCCGCAGAGCCATTGTCCGTAGATTGTTCCCCAGGCTGCTTTTGCCCAGCCGGTATCCGCTACGGTAAAGTGAAGTCCCCGTTCGGTAACCTGGTGCCAGTATTTTGCAGTAATAATATGCCCCAGGGGATAGGCAAAATTATGCTGAACCATCTTTGGCATACCGGTAGTGCCCGAAGTAAAATAAAGCAGCATGGTATCGCTGTTGCCTGCAGTTACAGCCGGTTTGGAAAAATCATTTTTGGCTGCTTTCATAAGCTGCATAAAATTTGTCCAGCCCTGTGTACCGCCGGTATCCGGCATAATTGCCTGGTCCGGCAGAGTTGCCCGTATAAAAGCCTTATAACACAAGGCAGCTTTACCATTTTGGTGCAGTTTTTCCTCTGCATCATTTACCGCAGTCATAACGGTATTGTCTTCTACACAAATAATTCCCTTAATACTTGCAGCATTGCATCGGTATTCAATGTCTTTGGAAGTTAATAAATGTGTTGCAGGTATTGCCACTGCTCCGATCTTGTGTAGTGCCAGTAAAATGGGCCAGTATTCCCAGCGGCGCTTAAGAATAAGCATTACCGGATCGCCTTTGACAATTCCGGAATTGACAAGTACATTGGCCGCCTGGCAGGAAAGCTGCTTAATTTGTAAAAAATTAAATGAAGCCTCTGCTCCTTTTTCATCGCACCATACCAAAGCTGTATCATCCGGCCGGGTTTCTGCAAGGTAATCTGTTACATCCCATGCAAAATTAAAAGTGTCCGGAATGACAAGTTTAAAATTGGAAAAAAAATCTTCGTAGGAATTAAAGTCCTGCCGGGGCAAAAAGTTGTTTAAAAGTTCCATAGATCCACCTACAATATTATAGCCAAAAAGCGGGCAGCTTTGCCCCCTAATGCTTTCATTCCATGGGGTTCGCTGGAGTCATAATAGATACAGTCTCCAGGGCCCAGTTCTTCTTCGTGTCCGCTTACAGACAATAACAGCTTTCCTTCCAGGACATAATTAAACTCATGCCCGGGATGAGTGTTAAGGCTTAGGGTTTTGTTTTCCGTTTCTGCACTAACCTCTACCAGAAAGGGTTCTCCCCTTTTATTGTGAAATGTATAGGCAAGATTCCAATAACCATACATGGGCCGGCGGCTTACTTCCGGAGCATTACCGGCTCTGGTAATGCAGTAGGTGGTAAGCCGGGACGGACGGCCCTTAATTAGTTCTGTCAGGTCCATCTTAAAATAAGCAGCTATTTCGACAAGAGCACCTATAGGAAAATCCTTTTCTCCCGTTTCCCATTGGGTATATTCAGCACTGCTAAACCCCAGCTTCCGGGAAAGTTCCTCTATGGAAATTTCTGCAATTTCCCTAAGCACCTTAACTCTGTCAATAATATCTTTTGTTTCTTCAGATATAGTTCTTTCCATTTTTTTTCCTTTTTGCCGGCATATCAAGCGGCTTTATTAGCGGTTTACAATTTCTGTGCCGTATCTTTGTCCTGCAATAGCTCCGCCAGCCGAGGTATTAACTGATCTGGAAAGTCCCGATCCAGAAAATACTGATACTGATATTTTACCTGCCTAATAAGCATATCAAATCCGTTAAGAGTTAAACAACCCGCTGCCTGGGCTCTTTTAAGAAAAACAGTCATAAAAGGATTGTAAACAAGATCCATAACTGTTTCATGTCCGTTAAACTGGTATAATTCAAAAGGGTCATCGTTTATTGCAGGAAAAAATCCCACAGGCGTTGTTTGGATAATAATATCAGAATAGCGCTCCATGGTATCAAGAGCATGGCTGTCCAGCCCTCCCCATTTATAGTCATAACGAAGGGCAAGTTCTCTTGCACGCACCGCATTACGGTTTAAAATAAGACATTTTCCCTTTAATCTAAACAATTCAGACACAACAGCTCTTGCAGCTCCGCCAGCTCCAATAACAGTGATCTTTTGTCTTCTAAAATTTTTTCTGTTCATAAAGTGAAGAAGAGATTCAGAGAAGCCCAAAATATCGGTATTGGTTCCATTCCAGCCTTTTTTCTGCTTATCTGCAAGATAAACAGCCTTGATGGTATTGCATGCGCCTGTAATTCGTATATCATTTGAAAGCATGTGAAGATAAGAAATAATTTCTTCTTTATATGGGATGGTAACGACAGAACCTTTAATACCCAGTTCCTCGGCCAGTTCCAGAAAGTATTCCAGGTGATCCTGGGCAGGAAAAGGAACATACACAGCATCAATTTTTTCGTGACGAAAAACAGCATTATAAATCTGGGGAGTAAATGTTTTTATCAGCGGAAAACCCACAACGCTGTAAATATCTGTAGCAGCATTGATCTCCCTAAAACGAAACCGTTCTACTATATCCCGCGGGCTTATTTGACCGGTAGCACTGCTAATGGGAACTTCCTGCGTTTGCATATCAGAAACATAGGTTATGGAAGAACCAAGATGTTTGGCGAGGATTCGGGTATTGGCGCCAAAATGTCCCAAACCAAGAATGATTTTTTCTATACCGGCATTTTCGCGGCCTGCACGGTAAATAGCCAATACATCTTTTAAATGTTTCGGCGTTACTACCACTTTTGCAATTTCATCCCCCATTCTGCGAAGTTTTTTAATTTTTCCGGTAATGTTTTCTACCGAATCAAAGTCATAACATGAACGGATTACCCGTGTGCCAAAAGTACGTACCGCCTCTTCCAATCCGGGTACATCGAGATCTTCTTCCAGTTCTACATAGGCAAAATTATTTCGTTTGTCCGCCTCTGCATATGCAAGACCTCTGGAAAGCATTGCTATTCTGGAACCCTCTCCCCCGTTAAAGAATCCGCCGTCCCTGGTACGCCGAATAGTTAAAATTACCGGAAGTCCTGCTTGTTCGGGAAAACGGCGTATAAGAAAACGTTCATCCGAATCCAGACAATCTACCCGCAATTCTGCCATGTCAATATAATTGCGGTATTTATCAAGTAGTACCAGATTATCGGAAAGGGTTTTTCCGGTTAGGCACAAACAAATTTTAGCCATAAAGACAGGTCCTAAAAATCGGAACGAAAAATATAGATGCCGGCAGCCCGTCCGGATGTATTCCAGTTTATTCTAAGCATAAGGGGCCAGGTTCTGCTGGGAAGCTGGTAAAGGGTAAAACCTTCATAATCCATGCCGCTTCCCAGAGTACGGGTTACCGCTGCTTTTGTATCACCGTCTCTGACATTATAGGCAGATCTAAGCCTTAACTGCCAGACACGGTTTCCAACAACAAAAAAATCTCCGCTGTCATAAACAAAAACCACATCATCCTGCCAGACATCCGCTCCCCGGACAGGATAGACTTGTCTGGGAATGCCAAAACGGTCTATCAGTTCTGTAAGGGTAATCCCAATAAGGCTTGAAGGATCATTCTCAGACTGACCATATATAGAAAAAGCAAGGAATAAGAAGAAAAATCCCCGGTAAAGCACTGTTTTTATAATCATCATTCGTCTATGGTAAAACTTTCCACCAGTACTCCTGCTGGCTGCCGGAATATTTCTCTATCCACCATATACAGAATAATTACCGATCCTGCGGGCAGTTTATAAGGTATGCTGAATTCTCCGCCCGAATGATTTGTACTGGCAAGAATCTGCCTGTTTCCGTTTGGCAGTTCTGCTTCAACTATTAGGGGCAGCGGGTAGGGATTAACAGGTAAATTATAGCTAAAAAGCCCTGTTGCTTCTCCAGCTTCTGCAGCAGGAATATTGACACTAACGTTTATATTGCCGTCCGATCCTACCGTTGCTCCTCCCGCAGGTCTTTGTGCATAAACTATTCCGGGATTTTCTGCATTATTTCTTATAGAAAAATTAAACCCAACCCTAAGCTGGCTTAGCCGTGCTATGGCATCTGTAAATGTAAGACCGGATAGATCGGGAACGGTAATACGAATATCTTCACGGCCCCGGCTGACAACAAGATCCAATAAAGTCGGTCCTGTTAAATCTGTTCCAGCAGAAGGATTTTGCTGCAAAACCAATCCGGCGCTTACGTCAGAATAAATATACATAAAAGGCTCGCGTATGGTAATTGTAGTTTCCGGGGATTGGAGGTTAAAGTTATGAATTTCCATGCGAACATCATTTATATTGCTTCCCACAAAGTTTCCAATTCTATCCAGCGCCATTCCCTGGCTGACAACCAGACTAATCCGCCGTTCAGCCTTTACCAGAGTACCTGCATCGGGATTTTGCTCCAGAATTATGCCCTTTTCTTCACCTGCTGCGGCAGAGCGAAGAGTGATACGGGGATACAGTTCCTTATCCTGAAGTTCTACCAGAGCCTCTACAAGTCCTTTTCCAAGCACATTGGGAACCATTACTTCTTCTTTCCCCTGGACAAAGACAAAAAAAACGGAAAGGGCAATAAGTCCAACAAACATTAACAAGCCCAGAGTAAAAGTAACAAAAAGCCGCAGATGGTTTCCCATTAAGTTTTCTATACTTTCCAGGTCAAAGCCGAAGTTTCTTCGCGCCATGATATCAACTACCTCCCATCAAAAAGGGCTAAGCCCGTCAAATTCCTAAACAGGAACCAATAAAATCCCTTGCTCCGTTTATAAATGCCTGCCAGGAAAGAACCTTCCTGGTTTGGTATTGAAGCTGCGTAAGTGCAAGAATTCCATCACCTGTTTTTACCAGTATACCGTATTTTTTATCAATACCCAAGACCCATCCTGGGTCGACCCGCCCGGCGCAGGCATGCGAGACATCGAGCATGTTGACGGAGTTATGGCAGTACGGCGTAGGCCCAATAGATGCCCCTGTGTCGGAAACGGACGAAGGGCCGCCGCCCCCGGCGCAGGCATGCGAGACATCGAGCATGTTGACGGAATCCAGATTAGACAGCACAGGCACAGCTTCAAGTATATTGAGAATAATACCATTATGCGCAGTATAAGCCAAAGGCCAGGGATTACATGAGCGTATTTGGGCATCTATCTCTATAGCGCTTTTGTTCCAATCGATTAATCCCGATTCTTTTGTAAGCATAAAACAATAACTGGCCTCTCCCTGCTGCGGTATTCCCTGCGGAAGCCGGTCTAACACACTGTCAAGCAATGCTGCTCCCTTAACACCGGCAATATCGCTAAGCGAAGCTGTGGTTTCCCGCCCACCAAGGGGAATTGTCTCCTGGGCTAAAATATCACCTGCATCCATTTCCATAACGATACGCTGAATGGTAATTCCCGTTTCGGTATCCCGTCGCAAGATCGCTTCCTGAATGGGAGAAGCCCCCCGGTATTTAGGAAGCAAGGAAGGATGAACATTAATCCCCCCCAGGGGAAAAAGAGCCATAAATTTTGGACCAAAAATACGTCCGTATGCAAAGGAAACAAGCAAATCGGGCTTTAAGGAAAAAACTACTGTTCTAGCCTCTTCCTTTAGCGTATCGAACTTTAAAATAGCCGGTACAGCTATGCTGGACGGTACAGCTATGCTGGACGGTACAGCTATGCTGGACGGTACAGAAAGCTTAAGAGCAGCAAATTCTTCCAGAATTGTTTCTGCAAAGGCCCCCACTTCGCTTGGGCTGGTTTTCCCGCTGCGGCCTTTAGCCTTGTCGCAGTTGGTTAGTATCCCTGCAAGCTGCCAGCGCCCCATTTTTGCACCTTCAGCAAGCATCTGTAAAGAAGGTACAGCTATTGCAGGACTCCCGGCAAATAAAAGCCGCAGTTTAGGGTTTTTCATTAAGTGATTTTTTTCTCTTTTCGCGCTTGGTCATTTTGGCAAGAAATTTAGCCCGTTTTGCTTCATCAATCCGATCGATAAATAGTATACCCTCCAGATGATCATATTCATGCTGAATTACCCTTGCCAGTAAACCCGATACATCCAGGGTAAATGCCCGGCCATTTTCGTCCCAGGCCTGTACTTTTATGTGATCCGGCCGTTTTACTTCTGCATAAAACCCCGGAACAGAAAGACAGCCTTCTTCATAAACAGTCTGCTCCTGACTGGTCCATATAATCGAAGGATTTATAAAAACCCTAACCTTGTCTCCGCCAATCTGGGTAACAAAAATCCGCTGTAAAACACCAATTTGAGGCCCTGCCAGCCCAATTCCCTTATCAGCCTGCATTAGTTTAATCATAGACTGGGCAATTTGGCGAATTTCATCGTTAATATGTTTAATAGCTGCGGATTTTTGCCGTAAAACCTGGTTTTTTCCGTCATCTTCACTGCATTCCAGAATAATTACATTCATAATTCAATAATACTCAAAAATAATGCTATACTTCAAGAAAGGGGCTTTACAAAACCATAAAGATGCTGTATTCTTCCAAACTGTTTACAAATGTTAATAACATAAAACAGGGGTAAAGATATGGATAAAGTTTTTACAGAACAAATTAAACAGTCCCTTTCGGAACAAAAAGCAGAAATTATCTCTAATCTTATAGCCAGTGATGAAGATATTAAGGAAATCATGGAAGGGATGGATCCCAAGGATCTGGCTGATATTGCATCTGACGACATAGATCGAAAGATGATAGAAGCCCTGGGAACCCAGGAATTAAAGCGCCTCAAGCAGATAGATTCTGCCCTTACCCGGATAGAACAGGGAAAATACGGCCTTTGCATGAAATGCGGCGTACGCATACCTAAAGACAGGCTGGAAGCCATGCCCTATGCCTTGATGTGCATAAGCTGTAAAACTGCCGATGAGCGCAAAAATCGTTAATCGTGGCAAACCCTAATTTGTCGTTCTCATCATGACACATATAATATCCGTGTAAATACCAGTAGCAGGGGCTGACCAGCCCGATAACTAAGATTATCCTGACTGCAACATGGCTTGCCGAAGAATAGCATTGGCTCTGGTCTGGTAACCTGAACCATCCTGTTTGAGCCATTCCAGAATATCGGCATCAAGGCGTATCTGCACAGTTTTCTTTACAGGCTTGTAAAGCCGTGGGTCTGGGTATTTTGGTTTGAACTCCTGTAATTGCTCTGGTGTTTGAACAGGACAATCAGTGAAGTCTTTGGTTTTGAAATCCTGTAATTCGGCTATGCGTTCATCGCTCATAATCGGATATTTGCTTTTTATAGTTTTCATCATAACACTCCCTTTCAGGCGGTTCCGCTAACCGGGCAGATAATATCCTTGTACGATTCTCTCGCTCGGTATAGGATAAAAAGAAGCAGATACGCTGGTTAAAAGATGCTATGCCTTTCCAACGTGTCTCATCCAAAGTGGAGTTTTCACGGTCATAAGCCTCAAGGAAGAATGGGTCATCAAATAAAGCCAAGATTTCTTGAAAGTAAAAACCATGGTTTTCTTTGTTTAAGCTGTTCTTTTCCTCATCCCATTCAAAACGACCATCGGAGCTTACTACCGTACTCATACAGAATAGTATATACTATTCTGTAATAAGTCAAGGGGATTAAATATCATCCGCTGAGTGTGCCATACACTATTACTGGATGAACGCTGGCAAAGGGTGGCAGCCCAGGGCAGGGCTGCGTGCCATGTGCCGGTATGTATACGGGTACTGTGTGTGTCATGGTCTGCCCGACAAATTAGGGTTAGTCCTCTGTTTCAGTTATCTTAAAGGATTCCCTGGCTTTAATAACATCATCGGCTATGCGGCCCGATATGGGGGCATAGTGGGAAAAAGCCATATTAAATGAGCCGGTACCGCTGGTAATGGAACGCAGATCAATAGAATAGCGCAATAGCTCTGCCTGGGGAACTTCAGCCCGTATTTCTGCAATGCCTCCTGTTGAATCCTGGCCCTGGATTTTTCCCCGTTTGCCGGAAAGATCGCTCATTACATCTCCCAGGTATTTATCCTCGACAAACACGGTTAAGTTGATAATCGGCTCCAAGAGGGTAGGATTGGCTTGTTTCATGGCCTCCCGAAATGCATTCCTTGCAGCCAGTTTAAACGAAAGTTCCGAAGAATCTACCGGGTGATGCTTACCGTCTGTAATCTTTACTTCCACATCCACTACAGGATAAAAAGCCATGGTTCCATGGGCCATGCCTTCCACTACGCCTTTTTCTACACCGGGAATATAATTTTTGGGTATTGATCCGCCAAAAATAGCATTAACAAACTGGTAATTTTCGCCGCGGGGCAGAGGGGCAATTTCCATAACTACTTTGCCGTACTGGCCGTGACCGCCGGTCTGCTTTTTATGTGTATACTCGGCTCCTGCTTTTTTGCCGATTGTTTCCCGATAAGCTACTTTGGGTACACGGGTTTCCAGTTCCACTTTATGGCTGGCCTTAATCTTGTCCAATAGAATAATGATTTGCAGTTCTCCCATGCCGGAAATAACTGTTTCGCGGGTTTCCCCATTGTACTGATAGCGGAAGGTCTTATCTTCTTCCATGGCACGAACCAAAGATTCACCCAATTTGTCTTCGTCTTTTTTAGCCATTGCACTTACTGCCACCGAGTGTACCGGATCGGGCAGTTGCAGGGGAATAAAAGGAATTGTTGTTTCCTGTGCGCTTAGGGTATCGTTAGTTTTTACCGATGCCAATTTGGTAAGTATCCCCACATCCCCGGCATCGAGTTCCTTTATTTCTTCCAGCTTTTTTCCCTGGCATCTGTACAATTTACCTATCCGTTCTTTTTTGCCTTCCGAAAGATTATATGCTTCTGAATCGGCAGCAAGCTTGCCGGTAATTACCTTGATCCACGAAAGCTTGCCGGAAAACTGATCATAGCTGGTCTTGATTATAAGACCGGAAAATGGTTTAGCCGGATCTATCGCTACTTCCTTTTTCGTATTATCTGCAGCAACGGCAGTATCTTTGGCACCAAGGGGACTGGGAGCAATATCGGAGATTATGTCCAATAAGGCCTGGATTCCGGAATTTTGTAACGCTGCTCCGGCAAATGCAGGGACAAATTTATTTTCTGCCAGCGCTTTTTGAAGCCCCAAACGAATTTCTTCCGGACTAAGAGTACCCTGATCCAGGTATTTTTCCATTAGGGTATCATCCCCTTCGGCAGCCGCTTCGATTAATTTTTCCTGCGCTGCGTCAAAATCGCCTTTACATTCATCGGGAATGGCTCCTTCCTTTTCCATGGTATCACCGTCCTGAACCAGCCAGGCTTTGCCATTAAGAACATCGATTACCCCTTTATAGGCAGAGCCTTTTCCCATGGGAATAGACAGGGGTATGGCTTCTCTTTTTAATTTGTCTTTTATATCTTCCAAAGCATGAGCAAAATCGCCTCGATCTTCGTCAAGCTTGTTAAGAAAAACACCCCTGGTTTTTTTTTGTTCATTGGGTATATCATTCTGAGCGCCCTCTAAATTACGCCATAATTTTATTGTTTCTATCTGTACCCCGTCCCTTCCGTCAACCAGGAGCAGAATAAATTCACTGGCCCTGAAACTTAAAAGTACTTCCCCGGTAAAATCCGAAGAACCCGGAGTATCAAAAAAATTGAGCTTTTTACCCTGCCTGTCGATATGCCCCATGGCAGAGCGAATGGAAACTTTTCGTTCTATTTCTTCCGGGCTGTAATCCCCCACAGTTTTACCGGATTCCAGCGTTTCCGGCTTCGAAATCACTGCTCCGGCAAACAAAATCCGTTCAAAAAGAGTCGTTTTTCCGGTACTTCCGTGGCCGGCAATGGCGACATTTCTAATATTTTCGGTAGTATAGCTCATGGGGTCTCCTTGTATCCTTGTATAGATTATAATGAAGGGAAGTATAGTTAATGTCAATGCAGTATTAGAACCGGGTTCTTCTGCGTTCGGCAAAACCGGTAATATTCCAAAATGCTATGGAACTGCCGTCGTCCAGAATAACACGGCCGGAAAATGTCCCGCAGACCTGGCGGCATTTAACAGAATGAAAGACAAAGCGCCGGTATTCCTTTTGTTCCTCAAAGGGTAAAAAGGCCATTTCCAGGCGGTTATCATTGCTGGTAAACTTCCATGGATCCAGCCAGTTTGAAGGGGGAATATGAAAGGTTACCTGATCCAGCTTGTGAACCAGGCCGTCCAGGAAAAATGCATTTTCTGTACCATTGCTTGAATCTGCAGAATCATAGCCTATACTAAATCCGACAAGCCTGCCGTCTGCAATTCCGCAGGCACTAGCCCAGTAGCGTATATCCCAGCGGTGCCGGACTTCCCGCTTCCAGTCATGTATGCCCCAGGCCTTGTCCCGTGTAAAAAAAATTTCTGTGGAACCAAACTGCAATACACCTTCGGTAATATACCAGGGGGAACAACAGGTATAACGAAAGGCTCGTTTATCCCGCCGCCAGGGAGAAACTGCTGCAATAGACTGGAGATCGGGAAAAGGTTTAAGCAGGACAAGCTGCCCCCGCAGATGCCGGTTGGGACTAAAACGGGGAAAATCAACCTTAATAATTCTTGCGCTGCTTTCCATTACAACAAAGTCCAAAGCCAGATGTTTTTCCCGGACTTTTATGGAACCTGTCTCTATGGTCCGGGGCATTCCAAAATTCCCCATGGAAAAAAAACTGTCCAGGCTGCGGCTTGACCAGCGATGATCTTTTATCGAATATATTGAAATCCCAATATGTCCCAAATAACCGCCGTCAATTATTTCAAAAACTATAATATGGGTATGGGTAAAAACGATATACCGGTCGGCTTCTGTAACTCTGGTCCGAAAAGCGCTGTTTATAACAGGAAGATTGTATTCAAAATACGGCTCTTTAGCCCAGCCAAACTGCAGAGGTTTTCCAAATTCGTTCATTATTTGCTGATTTTCTGTAATTTCCATGCCGCTCATGATTCACCTACAGTGGCATTGTATTATACCATATTGAATAACAAGCATTAAGAGACAAGAAAAGAGGAAAACAGTGGGACAATATTTGGGAATGAAAGTAACGATAATGGGGCTGGGACTTAATGGCGGGGGGATGGAATCGGCGCGTTACCTTGCCCGGCACGGCGCTGAATGTACTATCACCGACACCAAAGATCACAAAACCCTGGCGCCTTCCATCGAAATATTACAAAATATCACAGAGCCTCATACCCCTTTTCGTTATGTATTGGGTAAACATGAAATGGACGATTTTACCAGGGCTGATATGGTTATTAAAAATCCCGCTGTCCGTCCCGATTCTCCCTGGCTGGCAGCGGCACGGCGTATCGAAACGGATATTTCCCTGTTTCTGGCTGCATCTCCTGCCCGGCTTAGCGCCATTACCGGCACCAAAGGAAAGTCTGTTACATCCAGCGCTGTTCACTGGGTATTGGACAAGGCAAGGGAAACCGGTTTTTTGGGCGGCAGATCTTATTTGGGAGGCAATATTGCCGTATCGCCCCTTACTTTTATTGATACCTTAACCGAAATAGATGATGTTGTACTGGAACTTTCCAGCTTCCAATTGGGCGATCTAAAAGGCCAATGTATATTAAAACCCCGGACGGCTATTATTACCGGTATTATGAGCGATCATCAGGATCGCTACAGCACTATGGATGCATATGTAAACGATAAACGTCTTATTTACCAGGGACAGGACAAAAATGATATCACTGTAATAAACGCCGATGATTCCTGGGGACAAAGTTTCCTAACAGAAAGTCCCGGCCGTACCCTCCCCTTTTCTGCCCATCCCCTGCCAGCAAAACAGGCCGGCGCATGGATCGATCCCCACAGCGGAGCGGGGCTGATACGCAGCACCTTACCCGGCGTCGCCAACTATGACGGGGAAGAAATTGTTCCTACGCAGCTTCTTGTTCCCGGCAGCCATCAAAAGAAAAATTGCCTGGCTGCAGCCCTTGCCCTCTTCGATCTGGGCCTTCCCATTCCACTGATACGGGAAAGCCTCTTTGCATTCCCCGGCATCGAACATAGGCTGGAATTTTTCCGGGAAATTAACGGCATGCGCTTTTACAATGATACGGCAGCTACCATTCCCGAGGCCGCAGCCGCCGCAGTAGAGGCTTTTACAGAAAATAGATACGACAAAGGCAGTATACATCCCGCTTTGGTTTTAATTTGCGGCGGAACCGACAAAGAACTGGATTTTAGCCCCCTGGTTACAGCAATTCAGACAGCACTTGCCGGCGGGAACAATCTAAAACTTGTCCTTCTGGATGGGACAGGAAGTATAAAACTAATTAAGCTCCTTACACAAGCAGGAATCTCTTTTAAGGGCCCCTATGACAATATACAAACAGCCGCCCAAACAGCTCTGGAATTGGCAGAGGGAAAGGCAGGTACCGTCGTATTGTCTCCCGGCTGCGCAAGTTTTGGCATGTTTAACAATGAATTTGACCGCGGCCGGCAGTGGAAGGAAGCGGTTATGAGATTATAAGCCCCGCCAGTCTTTACCGGTTTTTACCCGCAGATCCAGATCAACTTTCCATTCAAATATGCGGTTTAATTCCTTACGTGATTTTTCACCTATGGCTTTGATCACAGAGCCGCCTTTGCCGACTATCATTCCTTTTTGGGTTTCCCGCTCGCAGATAATAAATGCCCGTACCCACAGTCTTTTTTCCCGCAGTTCAATATCCGCTACTTCTACATGGATAACATGGGGCAGTTCTTCGCGCAGAAAAGGCAGGGCTGCTCCGCGTATTATTTCTGAAATACGAAAATCCATTTCCTGATCGGTATAGTATTCTTCCGGATAAAATGCCTCGCCCTCCGGAGCAAGAGAAAAAAGCATATCCAGAAGTGCATCAATCCCGGTATTGGTTAATGCGGATACCGGGAGTATGCGATCCATAGAAAAGTTTCTGGACTGGATGGAAACATTACTTTTTAGAAATTCTACAGCCCTGTCAAAGTTGGCAGAAGGCAAATCCACTTTATTTACCGCTGCAACAAGAGGCTGGCTATTGAACTCTGTTTTAATGGCTTCTACAATTGCATTTTCTTCGGGGCCAGGAGCGCGGGATGCGTCCAGTACATACAAAATAATATCCGATTCGGAAGCTGCACGAAGGGCTGTTTCCCTAAGACGGAAATTTACTTTTTTTAAGGATTGATGAAGCCCCGGAGTATCTACCAATACAAGCTGACCCTGCTCCCTGTTTACAATACCGCGAATGGCATTACGGGTTGTCTGCGGCACGGGGCTTACTATGGCAATATTATGTCCGCAAAGCTGGTTTACAAGCGTGGACTTGCCCGCAGAGGGCCTGCCAACTATGGCAATAAAGGCTGCTTTAAAAGCCATTTTGTGATTTTCCTCTCACAGCGGCACAGAGATCACGAAGGAGGAAGAATGAGAAAAAAGGAAAAAGAATAGGCAGAAATCGCGAATTATACATACCCTGACAATATGATACTATATATAGCGCTAATAGGCAAACCCAGAATTTTTCCGTTTTTTCCTCACGCAGAGATTCTATGATTAAAATTATCGGGAAAAGTGGTACTCTAGCCTGACGGGGCTAGAGAGCCGGTGGAAGGTTTGTTTCGCGCCGTGAGGAAGTCATGAGAAACCTTGAGGAACCTCGTCGCAGAGAATAAGTCTAGACCGACCACCGTAAAGAAAAACGCGGCTGCTTGTCAGACAGGCAGACCGCGAATAGGAGTACGGTGCACCACGCCCGATAGTTGCTCCCAGCCCTTATTTTATAGTAAGGAGCAGTGGAATGGAAGAGAAGAAAAAAGTCCTAACCAGGTTTGTAGGAATAGACCTTGGAAAACGGACGTACGAACTGGCAATAGTAGGA
>Ga0099364_10008471_pt1 | contig 14468 bp, 12 predicted proteins | sample TergutTh196P3_FD_73070 | JGI IMG/M metagenome (GOLD analysis project Ga0099364, IMG submission 73070) | Microcerotermes parvus P3 segment gut microbial communities from Pointe-Noire, Republic of the Congo - Th196 P3 | ecosystem: Host-associated > Arthropoda: Insects > Digestive system > Gut ... | reverse complement strand
AAATATTTTAATAATAGTCTGATTTTCAATAGATATTTTGTAACTTTACAGGAACTCAAAAACACGGAAGCAATAGACTTTGAAAAACAAAAAGAATTGAAAAATTATATTGACGACCTTGTTTTTGCTATCTATTTTGAGGTTGTATTACCAAACGTTAATTTTGAAAACGCAAAGGAGATTGAGCAATTATGTAACAAAAACGAATTTTATGAATTATCTAAAACTTTATAACAGATAAAAAAGTTTGCATTATAGTTCAAAATGGTTGTATATCAGCGATGTACCTCCCAGCCTTTTGCTCTCCTAACGTCGACTATAGAGCGACTATCGATCGACTACCAACGTCGACTACCGACTACCGACTACCCCCTTTTCGTCTTTCACCACTATCGACCGGTTTAGAAATTGCCTTATCCGGCTGTTCATTTCGTTCCAATGCTCTAAGTCGGTTCGTGCAAGAACGTTGAAATCAGTTTTATAGTGGGCTGTTATTACTATGTTGTTTTCGCGTTGTATGGCGTTTGCTGAAAAGCTGAACTGCGGATGTTCGAAATTTACGCTTTCGGGCAGATAGTCCACGCGGAAGCCTTCGGGGATAGCTATGTTCTGCGTCCAGCGCTGCTCTTGCCTGTGGCTCAGTTCAAAATCAGAGCGACGCTTGTCAGGGTCTATATGCTCATGTATGGGGATGTTTAGAAACATTTTCAGATATATTGTTCCGCCGCTCACGAGGGCATAATCTATGAGGCGATATTGTGCTGCTACATGCAGCGTGTCGTCTACAGCATGCAAATCGCTGTGTTCTACCCTGTCTACCGTCGATTTTGCAAAACCGTCAGAAGCTAATGCGCGCTCAAATATGCGTCTTTGCTCTTCGGCTGTTTTGTGGACATTGGCATACGCAAAACGCTGTCGAAACCGTCCGGAGAGGCGTTGCTGAGTGTTGATATTCAGTGTGCCGCCGTTAATTTCGACGTTCTTATGCTGTTCCATATAATTTACATAATACGGAATTGTAAATATTTTGTATGTAACGCTGTCTATGCCCACCAAACATTCTTTTCCCTGAATTGCTGAGGGCACATACATTATGCTTTGAAATCCGGCTGTAGCATCTAAAAACCACGGCGTACCGTCGGGGTCGAAATAACACAAAATCATGTGGTTGTCTGCGGCGGGCGATGGTAATTCGGTGTATTTATACGGCAAGTTTCTCGTTCCTATCCATGCCAAATGCGAACGCACTCCGGCTTTCTTAAGCATAACGTACATCAGATTGGACATCCCTTTGCAGTCGCCAAAACGTTTGTCAAACACTTCGGCTGCATCGGCGGGAACGTAGCCCTTGTCGCCATCGACGATAGCTACATAGCGAATATTTTCCTGCACCCAGTAATAGATTGCCTTAACCTTGTCGAACTCAGAGTTATGCTTCGTTGTGAGCGAATCTACCAACGGTTGCAGATGCGAAGCGTCATTTACCTCTATGCTCTCTAAAAAACTCCAATATAGACGGTACAGGTCGTCAAGGGACGACAGCACATTTACGGGCTGTTCGGCGCCGGGCGGATGATAACGCGCAATTCGCGGTACAAGTCGCGGAATGTAGCGCAATAAACTTTCTACGTTCTCTTCATATTTCATCGCCGGTATGTCGTTGAGTTCCCTTGTCACAGTGACAATATCACCCCTTTGTTTTGTATCTGTTTTTAGTTTTCGCGGCTCTATGGCAAATTCGTTTAGCAGTATCTCTACTGCGTGGTCGTGTTCTATAATGATTTCCGATTTTTCTACGGCAAGCCATTGCGAAAAAAACAAAGTAGGAATAAAGTGAGGCATGCCAAGCCGTCTGCGAACGCGATACACTGTTTTGCTTCCCTTAGTCAACGACGGAAACATAAAACTGCACGCCTTAGTGTCGTCGTAGAAAATAAAACTCGAAAAATCGAAAGAATGGGAAAAATCTCTTACTTCAATTTTTCTGTATCTGTTTCCTTGCGGAATAAGCGAGTATGCTTCTATTTCTACTATGTCGTTATCAGGCGAATAGAACACTTTTTCGCTTGTAAATGGCGCAACGCGGTCGGTGAGGATTAGAGTTTCCACGTAGACCTCTGTGTGCATTTCGGGTTTGCCGTCTACCATGCTTATTTGCAGTGTTTTGCGTCTTACGGTTTCCACGGCAAGCTCGTCGGGATACTTTTGCTCAAAATATCGAAATTCGCGTGCCGGGTTCTGTGCAAATAGCGGAAAACACAGAAAAAAGACTATAAAAATTATTAATTTTCGCCTGTTAGTCATCTGTTTTCAGTCTGTATTTATTGATTATTATTTCGGCTACCTCTTCGGGAGTTTTATGCGTGGTATCAACCACAATATCAAAATTTGACAGGTCAGCACAGTCTACGCCGTATAGTTCTGCATATCTTTTGTTTTCGCTTGCTTTGCGCGCCGCGATTTCCATCACGGCTTCTTCGACCGATGTAAACTTTTTTTCGCTTTTTCGTTTGGTATCGGTCAATATTCTGCCGGCTGCCACTGAAATATCCGTCGAAAGATAGACTTTAAATGATTTAGGTATAAAAAACCATGCTAATCTCGAATCAACTATCAGGTCGCCCGCATCGTGAAGCGACTTAAAAACAGCGTCTATTTCGTCGTCTATTTCACGGTGAGTTTCAGCATACTGGTTCAACTCTAAGGTTGTCATATTATGTCGTGCAGCTATTTCGCGCTGAATTTTTCCGGTATAAATATATTCGTAATTCAGTCGGTCTATCAATATTTTGGAAACCGTTGACTTCCCGCTTCCCAAATCGCCCGTTATGGTAATAATCTTAGCCAAAATCTTTTAATTCTTAATTCTTAATTCTTATCTCTTAAGGTCTAAACCTTGCTTTTTGCAATATTTGTTCGTAATCGTGATTAAGCAGCAGCTCTTCGAGGCTAACTTTTTCCCGTTTCATGTAGGATGCAACAATTCTGTAGCCTAACCATACGACTGCTCTTCCCGGCGATTCGCGTGTGAACGTCGACGTGAAGGGAGACGGACCTGTGAGTTTAATTATTGTAAACTGGTCGTTTGCAAAAAGCAGGCGATTTTCTACCAGGAACGTCCACATTTGCCCGGTATTGTTTCGACACCAACGCATTTGGTCGGGCGTGTAGCCAAACAAAATACTGTCGGGGGTAGACGGAAGAAGCTGTTGAAGCGCATACATTATTTTACCCTGATAAATAATATTGTTGAGCACATTGTTGATAGAATCATTGAAGGGGAACGCGGTTGTAATCCACGCTTCCATTGATTGCGGGACAATATATTTTTTTTCTCTCAGTCTACGTTCAAAATTCGGCAACTCCAGCCACAGGTATATGTCTTCATCTTTTCCCAAATACTGTTCCAGCCCGATTGCCAAAAAATCATCTGCAACTATCCATTTGCTGTTGAAGCCGGAAATGAGCGTATAAACCGAAGGAATATTCCGGTCGGGAAATTCTTTATTATAGTTATAAAAAGCCTTGCCAAATTCGCGTTCAATATCTTCTAAATCAGGATAAGCCGCCATAACTTTTTCGTAAGCGTCGACCATATCGGGATAACTGATAAAACCCGCTAATTCGTCCGGATAGTCAGGGTGGTCGGGCATGGCGATGTTCAAAACGAGGCTCATTTTTTCAAGCAAGGCGCCGTATTGTTGCTGCAAACGGGGAACGTGTGCGTGAACCGAATCAACCGGAACAGTAAACAAGCATCGCTCCAAACGACTGATAGTCACCGGCATTTCCGGCTGACTACACGAAACAATAAAGAGTGTAGCGAAAAAAAAGAATATCGATTTTTGATTTTTGATTTTTGATTTTCGATTTTCGATTTTTGATTTTTGATTTTTGATTTTTGAAGATATTGCTTTGAAAATCATGATATGATATTTATTTTTGATTTTTTTTGTGAGATAGACTTCCAATGGCGGTTGGAACGTCGAAACAGGTTGGAATAGACTTCCAATGGCGATTGGAAGGTCGAAACAGGTTGAAATAGACTTCCAATGGCGGTTGGAACGTCGAAACAGGAAAAGTGTTGTCCCTGCGGGACTTGGCTTCCCCGATGTTGTACAGACGTGGCATGCCGCGTCTCTCCGTCAGCATGCCGCTAAGGCATGAAAAATCATTAACCTGTAGTTGTTTCAATAGATTCCTCACTACGTTCGGAATGACGCGAGCCGCACGTGAGAGCCGGAGGCGTTTAGCGGCAGCGAAGCCGCCGCTAAACGCCTTTTTCTTTTCCTTTTGATTCGCCGTCATTTCGAGCGAAGCGAGAAATCTACTTTTATTTTTCATACTGAAAACTGATAACTGATAACTGATAACTGATAACTATCGACTAATATCTCTAAGTGTGAAGCTGAACGTTGCACCTTGTCCGTATACGCTTTGCACCCAGATATCGCCGTCAATTTTGTTTACAAAGTCTTTGCACAGCCCCAGCCCTAATCCGGTTCCCTTTTCGTTTGCAGTTCCGGGGGTTGATTCAAACGTGTTCGATTTGAACATCATTTTTAGCTTATCTGCGGGAATGCCTACTCCGTTGTCCTGTACGGATACCATATATACATTGTTGGCTTGCAGCAAAGATATGGTTATCTGTCCGTTTTCGGGCGTATACTTTATCGCGTTGCTAATGAGGTTGCGCAATACGGTGTTTATAACTGCCCGGTCGCTTACAAGGGGGAAGTGTCCGGGAGTAGTGTATTTTATATTTATGTTTTTGCCCATTGCAGCCGTAAGCGCTATTTCCACATTTTCTTTTATTAACTCGCTCAGGTTCAAAGGCTCGGGCTTGAGTTCTATCCTGTTTGACTGCAAACGCGCCCATTCCAAAAGATTGGTCAGCAAGCTGAAAGTGCGGTTTGCCGAATCATTCAGTATCTTGGAGAACTTCCCTATCCGTTCAATTTTAATATTTTCTTTGCCCAACTCCTGTTCCATGGCGTTGCTTGTGCCTAAGAGCGCGCTGAACGGACTTTTGAGGTCGTGGGAAATGATGGAAAACAGCTTGTCTTTTGTACGGTTTGATTCGTTCAACTCGTCTGTATACTGCAGCAATTTAGCTTCGGCAGCCTTGCGTTCGGATATATCCCTGATAACAATAATGAAGCCCTTTGGGTTGCTGTTCGAATCGAGCAGGATACTTGCGTTCTGTTCGGTCCAGAAACTGACGCCCGACTGTGGAATGACGCGCAGCTCGGCTGATGAGGCAACACTGTCGGTCATAAGTGAATCTATCAGACGTTTGAAGGCGTTAAGGTCTTCAGGGTGAATCAAATCATCGTACAGTTCGTGCAGTATCCTGCCGCTTAAATCTTCCTGAGCATTAAACAATCGATAGGCAGCGTTAGAGGCATTGACCACATAGTGTGACAAATCGCACAATATAATACCATCCGGCGAGGTGCTAAAAATTGAGCGGAACAGGTTTTCGTCTTCCTTAATTCGTTCCGTCAGCGCCTGTTTTTCGCGCAGAGCCTCAATCATCTTGTTGATAGCCTCTGAAAAGTCGCCCGAAAAAGATACGCGCTGGTCATAGTCGCCGTCGGCAATTTGCTGAATTTGCCAAGTCAGATGGCGCAATTCGGAGTGAAGCTGTTTAAAGGGGTTCGCAAAGGCGTTCTCACGAGGGGGAGGCTCCGTAGAAAGCCGCCCCATCGATAAGTCCATCATAAACCCGTAGCACTGCATGTACTGTTCCGCTATGGTAACTATGTTACTTGCAAGCTTTCTCTGACTTTCGTCTTCAATACCCTCCACGTCAGCAAGGTCAATTTTTATCTTTCGTTTTCCCGATAATAATTGACCACTTATATTGTTCAGTTTAAGAACAATATCGCCTTCGTTTCCACTCATCAGCCGGTTAAAAAATAACTGATACCGTCACACTATATCAATTAGATTTTATGGCATTTATGGAAAATCGACATGTACGTTCTCCGGTTGTCCAGCAGTCTGTTTCTTTAACGTTAAAGTCTATGCCCGTATATACGGAGAAAATCCCTTCGATGAAGCCCTCATCGTAATCGCACACTGTAGCTCCCGCCAACGGTAAGCCAGAACAGTCAAGGTCTTCAGAAACTGTTGCCATAAAACTCATGTTTTCGATGTCCGTTTTTTCCATACGCAAGATGCCAACTCCAAGCTCCAACAACACGTCGTGCAACTGGGCAACGAATTTGTTGAACGGCAACGAAACATCCAACACGTTTTTACAAAATTCCACTCCGGCAAGTCGCCCCGCAAGAACTAACAACTCTCGTGTTCGTTCGTCGCCATACTCTTTTTCGAGCACTGCGCGCATAGTGTACTGCATAAGGCGATAGACCGCAACTGATGTCTGGTTGCCTAAACTTGGGCGTCCTTCTTCTATGTCGCCCAACTGTTCCCATGAAAAATTATATCCTTCCATTTCTTTTTACTTTTTGTTTTTAAAAAATTTAATATATATACGTAATGAAAAAAAAATTGTTGCAAAAATACGAAAAAAAATTTACTCACCAAAAAAAAATAGTAAAAAAAGTGATTTTTTTTGCAAAATTTGCAAAAACTCAATACTTTTTCGTATCTTTGCAGCTGTAAATTCTTTTAAATGAAAAATATTCAAGAACTAATAGAGATTTCTCAGTTTTACGGAAAAAACAGTGATTTCGTTATTGGCGGCGGTGGCAACACATCGTTCAAGACTGCCGACCGTCTGTGGGTGAAGGCAAGCGGCATCAGCTTAGGTGATATTGACGTGAACGGTTTCGCTGTTCTCGACCGCGCCCGGCTTTCCTGCATTTCCACAAAACAGTATAGCGCCGATTCAACCCAACGCGAACAGGAAATAAAAGACGATTTGTATGGCGCCTGCGTAGAGCCCGAAAAAATGTTGCGCCCGTCGGTAGAAACATCCCTGCACGATATAATACGCTACCGGTTTGTGGTACACACACATCCAACGTTAGTAAACGCCTTGTTGTGTTCGCAAAACGCCACCACAGAGGTAAAAAAAATATTTGGCGACAAGGTGGTGTACGTCCCCTACACCGACCCGGGCTACGTGCTGTTCAAGAAAGTGGAACGCAGTTTACAAAAATATCGCGAACTGTACGATGCCGACCCGCAAATTATTTTGTTGGAAAACCATGGGATTTTCGTGTCGGCAGATACTGTTGCCGAAATTAAGGATACATATAATAATGTAATGTCTAAAATCGAGGCAAAAATACTTAACCGGATAGATATGAAGACTTTGCCGCTTAGCGAAAAAGCTGTAGATATTTTATCAACTATACAAGGACTGCTTTCATGTACTGTAGCGGTAGTTCACAACAATACGCTGTTATACGACTATCTCAGCTACACGGAATCTTTAGCGCCCTTTACGCCCGACATCATCGTTTATTGCAAGGCTTTCCCGATATTTATAGAAAACACCGGCAGCAAGGACGATGCCGTCGACGAGTTTAAGGACAAGCTGAAGCAATATCGCAACACTCACGGTTACAATCCCAAAATCGTCATATTGAAAGATTTAGGTTTAGCCGCTATTGATGAAAATCAACACACAGCCAAAATCGCTTTAGCCGTATACGAGGACCTGATGAAAATATGCCTTTATTCGAAAAACTTTGGCGGACCCCACTATCTAAACCAGCGCGAAATAGCCTTCATCGACAATTGGGAAGTGGAAAACTACCGCCGTGCGGTATCGAAAAAATCAGAAACGTAGAATCGTGGTTATTCAAGCTGGATGGTTCTCAAACAAGTAATTGTAAAACTGAATGTTGAGCCTGTTCCTTCGGATGACTTTACGGTTATTTCGCCACCCATCAATCGTACCAGGCTTTGCGAGATGGACAAGCCAAGTCCGATACCGCCGTAGTGACGATTGTTCCCTAAATCCGCCTGACGAAATTGTTCAAAAACATGCTCAATCTGGGTCTCGGCTATCCCAATACCTGTATCTTCTACAAAGAACTCCAATAAATTATTGTCAGTCAGCGAATAACCAAATCGCACGTATCCCTTTTCGGTAAACTTGACGGCATTGTTTAACAGGTTGCTGATAATCTGTTTAAGGCGTTGTGAATCGACAAAAATGTTGTCATTTTCCAAGAAACAGCTATCGTCGAGTATCAGTTCTATCTGTTTTTTACTGTTTGTGTGAATATACACTTCGTATTGGGTCAGCATTTCTGTCATCATACTGTTTAGCTGCATCTTAACGGGGAGTATGTTCATTTGGTTTGCTTCAATCTTGGATATGTCGATAATTTCGTCAATAATATAGACTAATTGCTTGCTGCAGTTGTTCACTATACCGATGTATTCTTCGCGTTGTGTTGCCGATATCTTCACGTCGCCAATAAAATTCAGAAACCCGACTATTGCGTTCAGCGGTGTTCGTATTTCATGCGACATGTTTGCTAAAAACGCCGTCTTAAACCGGTTTGCTTCCTCTGCTTTTTCTTTTGCGATTGTCAGTTCGCTGGTTTTTGTTTCCACCATCCCTTCCAGATTATTTTTATACCTGTTCAGCTCTCTGTTCGTGCGGATATTGACTACCATTAAAATTGCGGTCAGCACTAATGCAATTAAAATTATGGCGCTTAATATTTTTTGGTGCCTAAGTTCTTGCTGTTTATGCTCTAATTGCAGTCTTGCTGTTTCGCGCATCTCTATTTGGTCTTTTTCAAATTCGTGCTGGATTGTCAATTGTCTAACGTTGCGTCTACTGTCTTCCCTGATTAGCGAATCGTTTATTGCCTGATACCTTTTCAGGTAGTCGAACGCTTTTTCGTAGTTTCCTTTTCTGTGGTTTATAGCGCTCAGTCCCGACAGGGCATTAGAGCGTATTTGTGTTGCTCCTATTCTTGCAGATATTTCGTATGACCGCTGAAAATCTCTTTCGGCACGGTTGAGGTCGCCAATGTTCATGAAAAACATTCCCGTAAGGCTGTAAGCCTGTGCCGTTGATTGCAGGTTTCCTGACAAGGTAGCCGTGTTTAAGGATTTTTCATAGTAATACAGCGCACTGTCAGCCTGATTATTACTTTGTAAAATATTGGCAATATTGTTGTAGACGCCATACAACAGAGGATGTGCCGGATTTGTTTTTTCAATAATTGCAGCAGCCTGCCGAAATAAACTCAACTTTTTAACCGTATCGTCACGATAGACATTTTGAGCCATATTATTTAATGTAATTGCTATCCGTAAGTTGTCTCCCAACTCCTCGTAAACATGCAAGGCTTTTTGAAAATATTCTTTTCCACCGTCTTCGTCGTCCGTCCTAACGTTTATTCTTGCAAGTTGTGTGTATATTGAAGCTTCTTCTTCTCTATTTTGGTTTTTTATTGCCATTTCAAGCGCTTCTATTGCCCAATTTTCGGCAAGTTGCAACTCTTCTACTTGCAGGTATAGTTGAACAATGTTGCGGTAGAGCAAAACCATCCGGTCTAAATTGCCTGCCTGACTCCATATTGCCAGCGCTTTTTTAAAATTATCAAGGGCAAAATAAAATCTTGATATTCTTTGGTACAATATGGCTAAGTTATAGTAGTTTAGCGCTGCGCAGTCGAGGTCTTGCAGTTTTTCGCAAATTTCTAATGCCAACTCGTATTGCCTGACGGCTTTTTCGTTTTCGTTCAGAAAATAGTAGGCGCTGCCAACAGTGCGAAGAAGCTCGGATTCGCCTTTAGTATACCTGATTTGCTGAGCTAACTCCAAGCCTTGCTGTGCAAATTGCAACGCCTGTTGATAGTCCTGATTTTGCATGTTCAAAACTAACAAGCTTCGGGCAAACCGGTTGTATACCATCACCTTAGCGGTATCGGCGGGGGTTTGTTTCAATACGTTTTCGAGGCTGTCGGCAAGGCTCAAAGTATTTCCTAAAACCGTCTGAAACAATAAATTAAAGACGAATATCAGTTTAACTATTCGCTTTGTAAGCGTATTTTTAAATTCCATTTTTACTTATACTGCTATTATTCAACTACTGCTTCAACAGTGAACCCCAATCTTTCCAGACCGGTCAGGATACCTGCTTCGCCGGCGAGATGCAATGCTCCGACGGCAATAAAACTTGGCTTGTCAGCCATCATTGTGGGCAATTTTTCTAACCATCTATTGTTGCGCTCGTCGTTGATTGCTGCTTCTTGTTGGGCGCTCATGGGGCATGGGTTTTCTTCGCGAAGCATAGCCGCCATTGCCGTCAAATCAGCCGAACGATACAAGCGGTTGAGTTTGTGCACGGAATTTAGCGTGTAGTCAGCGTTTCGCAACGAGCACAGGAAGTCCTCTGCCTGCCTTTTTAGAGACGATATAAACAGGGCTGCCGTCTGGTCTTGCGCTTTTTCTAGCCCCAGAACGGGTATTTCACGCGCGATAGCCTGCTCTTGAAACCACATATCAAGGCTTTCGGCAGGATTAACGCCGGGAAATATCCTCATGTACAGCATCATAGTATAAGTCAACCCCACCATTGCGGGTTTGAGCGCCGACAAGGTTTGTAGTCCCAAGCCGATAGCAGCGATAAGTTGCTCGTCTACAAAACGCAGGTCGTCTTCTGCAAGCAGCATTTGCCAAGTGGTGTCCGGTGGCATCATACTTGCCTGTTGCAATACGAATGATAGCGCCGCCATATCCTGCATAACCACTTCGCCTACTATCTGACGGCTTTCCGCAAACACCCGTTTTACTCCCGCAACACTGTCCAAAAAACTATACGGAAAAAGATGAAGAGTGCCGAAAACGTAGGAAGGATGCGCCAATCCGTTTCCTGAAATCCGCCACAACAACGCGCCTGTTTTATTGCTACTTCCCACCTGCGCAGAAGCCGCGCAAACAAAGAAGATTAGACTGCCTAAAACGGTCGCCAACAACATTTTGATATTACTGATATTTCTCATTAATTGTCGGTTAAAAATTATTTTTTATTCCTTTTTGACGCTGCAAAGTTAGATAAAATTTTCTATAATTCCAAGCGTGTGAAAAAATTTTAAATTATTTGAGACACGACCTCATTTTTATACGGTATCGTAAAACTAAAAACAGAGCCAGCGCCTTTGGTCGATTTTACAGTTATTTCGCCGCCCATCAATTGCGTCAAACTGCGCGAAATAGTCAATCCAAGCCCGATACCGCCATAGAATCGATTATTTCCCAAGTCTACCTGTCGAAATTGTTCGAAAATAATTTCATGCTGGTCTTCCGGTATTCCAATTCCCGTGTCTTCGACAAAAAACTCTAATAAATTGTTGTCTGTCAGCATATAACCAAACCGTACGTATCCCTTTTCGGTAAACTTGATAGCATTGTTTAACAAGTTGTTAATAACCTGCTTAAATCGTTGCGAATCGACATAGATACTGTCATTTTCTAAAAAACAGCCATCATCGAGTATCAGTTCTATCTGTTTTTTGTTATTTGTTTGAATATGAACTTCGTATAGGGTCTGCATTTCTTTCATTATTTCGTTAAGCTGCACCTGAACCGGATTTATGCTCATCTGCTTAGCTTCTATTTTAGAAATATCAACAATTTCGTCGATTATGTTCACCAATTGCCTACTGCAGTTGTTCACTATATCAATGTATTCTTCCCGTCGCGCGGACGAAATTTTTACGTCGTTGATAAACTGCAGGAATCCGACAATGGCGTTGAGCGGAGTGCGTATTTCGTGCGAAATGTTAGCCAAAAATGCTGATTTCAGGCGATTGGCTTCTTCAGCTTTTTCTTTAGAAACAGTCAGTTCGCGCGTTTTGGTTTCCACCATTTCTTCCAAATTGTTTTTAAATTTGTTTAATTCCCTGTTAATGCGGACTATAACTATCATCAATACTGCTGTCAATAGCAACGCAAACAACACTAAAGCAATTACAATTTGCTGGTATCTAAGTGTTTGTTGCTTTTTTTCAATTTCCATTCTTGCCTCTTCACGCATCGCTATCTGGTCTCTTTCGAACTCATGCTGGACAGACAACATTCGTATATTTCTTATATTGTCTTCTCTGACAATGGAATCGTGAAGATTTTGATAGCTTAGCAGATATATGAGAGATGCCTCAAAGTTTCCTCTTTGCTGGTTTATGTTGCCTAACCCTTGCAGTGCGCTGGAGCGTATTTGCGTCAGGTTTCTTCTTGTAGCTATTTCATTAGCCTGATTCAAATGCCTTTCAGCACGGTTCAGGTCGCCGGTATTCTTAAAAAAATAGCCTGAATACAAATATGCTTGTGCAATAGATTGTGGGTTGCCCGAAAGATATGCCTTCTCCAACGACCTTTCGAAGTAAAAACGCGCACTGTCGGTCTGATTTTGGTTATATAAAAATTGAGCTATATTGCTGTAAATACTGGATAATAATGGGTGCGCGGGGAGTACACTTTCGAAAATTGCCGCCGACTGTTTTGTTAAGCTCAATCTTTTTTCAGGGTTTTCAACATAAATACTATTAGCCATGTTATGTAGTGTAATTGCGTAACTACGCTGCTCACCCAATTCTTCGTGCATTTGGAGCGCCTTTTGAAAATACTCTTCCGCTTCGCTGATGATGCCCAATCTAACATTAATACTTGCAAGGTGTTCGTACAATTGAGCCATCAACACTTTGTTTTCAGTTTCGATAGCCATTTCGACCGCTTCGAGAGCCCATTTTTTCGCAAGCTCATTCTCTCCAATAACCATGTGTAGTCGAACAATAGCCGTGTAAACTAAAGTTGTTCGTTCCATATTTTCCATTTGTATCCAAATAGCAAGCGCCATTTGAAAATTATGAATTGCATAATAATACCTTGTCATATTTCGGTATATTAGTCCCAAATTATAGTAATTTAGAGCCTTGCAGTCGATGTCGCCCAATCGGTCGCAAAATTCAATGGCTTGCTCGTAATGACTGATAGCTTTTTCGTTTTCCATTAAAAAATTGTAAGCGTTTCCGATAGTGCGGTGCAGCTCTGCTTCGCCCTTGGTAAACCTTATTTGTTGGGCTAAAGCAAGCCCTTGCTGCGCAAATTGCAAACCTTGGTTATAGTCTTGAGCCTGCCTGTTATCAGTTAATAAACTTCGGGCAAACCGGTTGTATACCATCACCTTGGCGGTATCGGTTGCAGTATTTTTTAGTACGTTTTCAAGACTGTCGGTAAGCGAGGTAACAGTGGCAGCGCTTACCTGAACTGTGTAAAACAGTGTGTTAATTGCTAAAATAAAAATTAATCGGTTCATTTTTTTACTCTATTTTCAGTCTATCTATCTCTATTTTAATATCATTAATCACTTCTTTGTTTGCTATTTCTCCGTCAAGACTAAAAACAACAAACACTTTTCCGCCGTATTTTTCCTCAAAATCGGCAAAACTTGCTTTCATTCGCTCGGTTGCAGAATAATTGCCGAAATTGGCTTTTGCCGTAACGGGCTTTATTTGAATACCAAAGGCTTTGTTGCCTACTTTTGCAACGTAATCAATATCGCCAGCATGGTCGAGTTCGGGGTCGCTTTCTTCAAATTCGATGTCAGGAAAAATTTTGGAAAGACCATCGTTTACAACTGATTTTTCCCTGATAAAACCGTCAAAGGTGCGATTAATTGTCAGATTGAAAATGTAATCAATACAATCCTGCAAGGTCAGTTGTTTGAAGGCACTTTCCCATTCAGGAATGACAACTTCCGTGATTTTTTCATACAAACGCTCGCCCAATTCATGCAAACTGTATTTTGTTATTTTGGTTTTCGTTTTTGCTTGCGTGTAAGCGTTTTCAAAATACCAGCGTTCCCATTCTTCAACTGTAGTTGGCTGACATTCACGAATTAAAGCCATAACCGAGCCAACTTTGTTAGGTCGAGACAGTTGGTAAGTCTGACATGCATAGTTGAGAACTTTCTCTTTTTTGCCGAAATCTAACGATTGCCGTTGTTGTTTCATATTGCTTGAATATTTTTAAATTTTTCTTTGTACTTGAAATCAATACTATTATCTACTTCCGCCAATTTTTCTTTTAGTAAATGTGCATTGATAAAAGTTTTATTCTCAAGATATAAATAAGCCATTAGGCGATTTTCGTTATCGTGTTTAACGTCGTCGTGACGTAAAAAAACGCGCTTCCCCTTCAGTTTTTCACGCAAAAATTTTACGGCTTCGCCGTTGACTTCTGGATTTTGTTTTATGCCTATAAGTCTTATTATCAAATCATTATTTAGTCTGATAAGTTCGGGATTGATAACGTCCTTTACCGTAAAATATTCTTCTCGCTGTCCGCTGCTTTCGGCGTCCAATTTCGAGCCGTATTGCAGTTTTTTTACGTCAATTTTTTTGTCCAATTGATGAGTGTCTTTAAACAGATATGGAAGTTTTTTAATCTTTTCTTCAAAATCAATCGCATTATCATGCTGTTTAACTATTTGTATATCAACATGCATAAAGGCGTCGTTGCTG